>SKEM01000243.1_pt1 | contig 42192 bp, 47 predicted proteins | sample 4826731 | NCBI WGS metagenome assembly SKEM01 (sample SAMN11008809, study PRJNA524170) | human gut metagenome | biome: Human fecal sample; material: Feces; isolation source: fecal sample from pouch patient p37 | host: Homo sapiens | place: Israel: Tel-Aviv | collected 2015-07-27 | reverse complement strand
CTTTATTTCTTTCCGTCTCATCCAAATAATCAAGAATTCCATCCGGCCACTCAGGTATGTTGTCCGTTTTTTTCTGCGGTAAATCCTCCTCGGTTACTACGTCCAATTCTTCTGTTACGTCAGTATGCACTTTCTCTACTACTTCTGCCTTAGCTTTCCGAATACGCTTAACAACCGCGTCTTTCGTTATCAATGAAATTTCTGTATCTTCCAATCCAGAAAATTCTACAATCTCATTCGATACATCTTTTCCCATATTCTTCTTAGTCCAATAACCAGAAGAAGGAAAAGATATATTTTCTACTTTACAAGTTGCTATCAGTTTACCATAATTCAAGTTATATTTTCTGGCTACCCCTGCAACTGAAAGAGCCCATATTTCATCATAGAGCTGCTTACGAGTCAATTTAACTATTCCTTTTTCATTCTCCATCCTGGCAGCTCCTTTCCTGCATATTTTTTGTCAACATCTTTGTATTTTCCCAGCGAAAACGCATATTCATAAAGCTCTAATTCTGCTGATCCTCGTTTTCGCTTAATAGAAAAACCAAATCTTTTTTCATTTCTTCTGCGGTATCAAGTAACTCTAATTTTAATTCTGATAATTCTCTAGATGAAATATCTAATTTCCTTAATTTTTTATTTAAAAGTTTTTTCAATGTCATATTTTATTCCTCCTTAACATTTTCTATTAAATTAGATATAAGATAAAAGTCTTTAAGTTTTAAATTTAATTCAATTAAACCAGCTTCAGTAATTTTATAATATTTTCTTTTTTTCTTTGAACTATTAGTTTCAATGAAATAATCTTGTATTAAATTTTTTTCTTTTAATCTTTTAAGTGCTGGATATAAAGTTCCTTCCCCTAATATTAAAACATTATCAGTTATGTTTTTAATTTCTTTAGATATCTCATATCCATACATATCTTTATTCTTTAATAAAGATAGTAAAATTATTTCTAATGAACCTTTTAATATCTCTCTATCCAAAAAATCAACTCCCTTTAAGTTAATTTAGTGTTCTATAATTTAATTTTACGAAAACATACATTGCTTTACAAGGTATTAATTAAAAAATATATTATATTTTTTAATTAATTTCAGAAAATACTTAAAGTATTATAATTTATATAAAAAAGTTAAAGCAAAAAGCTTTAACTTTTTTATTTCTGAGTTATAATGTGAGTAAAAATATTGAGAGGTGTATTAAGTATGAATTTAGTTAAAACAAGAGATGATTTAGAAAGAGAAGCTCCTAGACTAAAAAAAGAGTGGATACAAAAAATTGATAGTATAGATGATGCAAATAGAAAATATGTATTAGTTTTTGAGGATCTAGTATTCGAGGCAGACCATGAACAGGATATTACTTCAAGACTAATAAGAGATTATATAGAAACTGATGATAGAAATATGCAGCTTCTATTTAGAATTGACTTTGCAAAAGCTTTAAGTATGTATAGCATAATGAATGGAATTAATGTTGAAGTTTATAATAACGGTAAAAAAGTAAGAGATAACTATGCTGTATCTGAAGATGATCCGGATTATAAAAAGGACTATGAAATTCCTGATGTAATCCTGGATGTATTTGATGAATTTACTCTTTTTAAGGGCCTTAATGAACTTAAGTATGCTAAAATATACTATAAGTCTGATGATGGAAAGTACAAGCTATTTTAATATAAATTAAAATAAAGAAGTAGCTTTAAGTAATAAAAAGCTGCTTCTTTTTTATAAGGTGAACATATGAAAAAAAGAGAACAAATATATACATTTTTAATAGATTTTATAAAAGAAAAAGGATATCAACCTACGGTTAGAGAAATTGCTCATGCAGTAAATTTAAAGTCATCGTCTTCTGTTTATAGACATTTAGAAATGTTAGAAAAAGATGGACTCATAATACTTGGAAAAAGTGAGCAGAGAGGTAGAAAAAGAAGTATTCATATTATTGATTTAAACAAAAAGATTAAAAAAAATGTATCAGAAGAAACTATTAAAAATTTAATTAAATTTTCAAAAAAACAAGTTAATACTAATAATGATGTATTTACCAAGAAAGTGACCAATGATTATATAGTAACTGTAGATAATATATTTCCTGATGATATTATTATTGTTGAGAAAGTAAATTCTCTAGAAAAGGATAGTATAGGATTATTATTATTTGAAAATCATACCTTTATAAAAAAAATATTTTCAGATTATAAAAAGGTATATGATACTGATCCTATAGTTTTAGGAAAGATTATTGGAGTTTGTGGAGATTTCTTCTGATATTGCTTGAAAAAACATAAAAGAAAGGTTAAAATAGGTTAACAATATTAAAATTTACTGTAATAATGTATTAGAAACTTTCGAGTTTATCAGTCACTAGTTAAACCAGTATTAACTATTAAATTAATTGCAAACTTAATTTAATCTGTATATCTATTAGCACAAAAAAGATTATCTCTAAATTAAAGAGATAATCTTTTTTGTGTTTAGAATTAACCAAGAATATTATACAATTTAATTATATCCTATACTCATAGTAATTATAAATTGGGGTGAGAAAATTTATGAGATTATCAGAAGAAGATAAGAAATGTATCAAAATTCTTTATAGAAATGGCTTAAATGTAAAAGAAATTGAAAAATTATTAAATAATGACTTTTCTAAAGATGCTATTAAAAAACATATATATAGACATTTAAATGAATTTAGGAATGAACATATTATAAATAGAGCCTTAAATAAAAATAAATTAAAGAAAGAATTTAAAAATATTATTAAGAATAATTTTTAATAAAGGGTTTTCCATAATTTTCAAGAATATTATTTATATATTCTTAAATTAGGGGGAGTTAAGATATGAAAACAGCTCAAGAAGTAGCCAATGAATTAGATTTAACCAGGACTGAAGTTTATAATTTGCTTAGAAAAAAAAGATTTTCTCCATTAGTTAAAAAGAACGGTGGTCAAGTAGCAATAAGCAATGAACTTTTCAAATTATTAGAAGAAGAAATTAAAAATAAAAGAAATAATATTAAACAAAAAGAGAATAAAAATATAGATATAAAACAAGAAGATAAATTATTAGAAGAAAAAAATACTATAGTTGATGTAAAAACTGAAGAAAATATTGATTTTACATCAACTATAGAAGTTCTACAAAATCAAATAAAATTAAAAGATAATCAAATAACTATTCTAAATAGTGTTATAACTAATAATTTAAATAGAATAAAGGATCTTGAAGAAAAACAACAAGATTATAAAAATTTATCTGAAGAAATTAAAATATTGAAAGTTACTTTAGATGATTTAAGTAAGATAAAAAATAAAAAAAAGATTTTAGGATTATTTTGAATATTTAAATATAGTTATTAAAATAAAAATAAGGGGCTATTTGCCCCCCATATTCATGAAATTTTCCATTGCTAACCTTTGCTTTTTTTCTTTTTCACTTTCTTTAATTTCATCTTTTTCATATATCATTTTTTTAGTATCAGTATTAATAGTTATATTATTATTTTTAAGGACACTTACTAACTCTTTTAATTGTTCAGCTATTTCACTATTATCATTTAATTCTTTTAATGATGAACCTGATCTCATATCTTTTCTTATAAGTAATTTTACATATGAACCAAATGATACACCAAGTTCATCAATATAATCTAAAATCTCCTTATCTGATTTAGTATCTGGATTAAATGATATTGGTTTTAATTCTCTAGCCATTATTTTAATATTTCTGCTGCTTTCTGATAAATTTTTGAGTTAGTATATTGACTATTAGGTAAAACTGATACTCCATCCCTGTCTTTTCCAAAAGCATCTTTCCAATATTCTTCTGTTGCAATAGCACCACCACCAAATATTTGTATTTTATTTGCTTGTGGAACATCACAAATATCATAAACATTTGATACTATCGCTGAAACATATTTAGATATCATCTGTTTTGTATCTGTTATATCAACAACTTTACCATCTATTGTTATAGTATCTTCTCCAAAGTTAGCCTCAATATAAGCTGGTGTAACTACTCCCCTACCAGTGTTTTTAATATGATTTGCTATATCCCTATATAACTTATTAAAACTCTTTGTTATAGTATCATAGGATATTGGTATTAAATTATCCCATTGAGTTATGTTTACTGTACCTGCTCCTAAATCTATAGTTATTATATTATCTGTATCCATACAGTCTAATACATATGCTCCTTCTGCAAAAACACGTGCATTATTTATTTTAATAATTTTATCTTGTCCATTTATAGTTATTTTTATACTATCTTTTTCAGTAAGTTCATTTAATTTTTTTTCTAGTAAAACTTTAGTCTCACTCATAAAATATATTATAGGTAATCCTACACAAATATTAGCATCTATAACTATATCTTTACTACTAAGTCCGATAGCTGTTAATAAACATATCTCGTAATCTAATCCAAAGTATCTATCTGGTGAAGTGAATACCTCCCCATCTCCTACAATATATGTAGTACCTTTATATCCTACTTCATGTATATCTTTTGGCTTTTCCCCTAGTCCAGCTAAACTTGCTAATCTTCCTACTTTAGTTTTACTAGCAAATTTACTTCCTTTAAATTTTGTATAACCATTACCTAAATCTATTCCCAATTTTAGCATTTTAATGCTCCTTTCAAAATTAATTATCTTTTATAAATCTAGTATATACTAGATATATACTAAAAACAACTTTTTAACCATGTATATACTGAGTTTATACTAATTTTTCTTCTGAATACTATTATTCTCTTTAATTTTCTCACTTTTGTATATACTGAATATATACAAAATATAATTATATATACTGAGTATATATAATTGCTTTTTATTAATTTCAATATATGTATATATTCAGTATATACATATATTGAAATTAATAAAAAAAGAGAGTAAAATTTTCTATAATTTTACTCTCTTGAAAAATTATTTTTAACATGGTATTATTAACTCAATTAAATTAAATAGTACGGAAAAGGAAAAATCCATTAAGTTTACTTTGTTTGGCGACCGAGAAAACTTAATGGATAAACTAAAATCCGAAATAGAACAAAGTTCTATTTGAAATATTCACTTTTCATAGCTTTATGATATCAAAGCTATTGAAAAAAGTCAATGATATCTATTGACTTTTTAATAGAAATGTAATATTAACAAATTTTAACTTCTTTCTATTTAGGATTTAGTGTAATTTCCTAGATGAAAGGAGTTATTTTTATGGCACACATACACTTATTAACTAAAGAACAATTAGAACAAGAGAAAAGGTTTAATCTCGAAGAAAGAGATTTTCATGTCTTAAATCAAATCGAATATAAAGAGTCTAGAAGAAAAGCTCAAAGTATCTTAAGATTTATCAGAAAAGGTATTTTATTAAATAATGGATCTTGGAGCATCTCATTTTCTAAAATTCATAAAGATTATAATGATTGGGTAAATAAAAAGAAAAAGAAAAGACCAGAACTAAAAAATATAAGCTTAAAACAAATAAAAAATATAGTAAATAAATTAAAAGATTTAGGTTTACTTATTATTGAAAATGTAAGAAAAAGAAACTGTTATTTTCTGCCATTACCCAATAAATTACCCAATAATGAAAACATTACAACCCCTGATACAACAAGCATAGAAGGTAATAAAGCTACTCCTAGGTATATTAGGAATAATAATATAGATATAGATTCTAATAGTAACTCAAAAGAATTTAATGCAGACATGTATGAAAAATGTACAAGTCTTGTTGATGTTAGAAATAAAGTTAAAGAGTTACTTAAAGCTGCAAGAGTTAAGAGCTCTTGGATTAAGAATAAGGTTTTAACAAAATTAAGTGAAAACTATAGAAATATAACTGTTAAATTTTTAGAGAGTTATGTTAATACAGTCATTGAGAACACTAGAAATACATATTATTCAAATTATAGGAAATATATCAAGAACAATGCGAACAACAGAGTTCTACCAAACTTTACAGAAAGAAATTATTCAAAGGATTATTGGAAATACCTAGAAGAAAATCTATGTTTTAATTAACAATTTAACAATTAATAGAATTTATTGTTAAAAAATAGATTATAAATAAACTGAAAAATTTCCAGTTTATTAAAAATTGGAAATTACCATATTTTTTTTATAGATAATTTGATACAATGAGAACAAGAGTTCGCATAATGATGAGAACAACAGTTTGATATAATTTATTTTTTTTGAGTTTAGAGTTTATAAATAAAATATCAAAGATTTATAAATCTTTGATATTTTAAAAAAATGTATATTTTAACTTTCCAAAAATTTTATTATAGAGTTTAAATCTTTTATAGTTTTATGTATTTCTTGTTCTTTAGAAATATAGTAATTTTTTTTATTTTTTAAAATATCTAATAAATCAAGTTTTTCAAGTGTATCTAGATTTTGTTTTTTTAATGAATCATATGAAATTAAATTAGCTAAGAATTTAGAATCAATTTTTTTAAATATTAGATAGTCTAAAGATACATTAAAAAATTTAGAAATCTTAATTAAAACATTTAAAGTTGGTTCGCTTTCTCCAGATTCATAAAATGAGAGAGAAGATCTAGATATACCCAGTAATTTAGATAATTCTGATTGACTTAATAAATTTAATTTTCTAAGAGTTTTTAGATTATTGGGAAAAAAAGATAAATTATCTATTTTTATCACCTCATTTCAATAGGTTTAGTTTACCAAGAAAAAATATTAAAAATCACAAATGTTATTATATTGACTAAAATGTTTATATATTGACATTGGTGAGTGAGCGTGATAATATATAGGTAAATTAAATGAAAATATGGATAAAGGTGATAAATATGGAAAACAAGCTAAGCTTTCTAAGAAAGAATAAAGTGCTTTCTCAACGAGAAGTTGCTAGCTTAATTGGTAAAGAAGCACGTTTTATTCACAAATTAGAAAATGGGAAAGTAAAAAACCCTAGTGCAAGTGAAGTCTATAAATTATCTAGAATATACGATACAAGTATGGAAGAAATTTATAGAGCAATAGTATTAAACAACTAAATAAATTTAAGTTTTGTCCCCACTTTAAAAAGGAGTCGAACTATGCCCTTTTTTAATACTCTTTTAGGACATTTTTAGGGAGTTGGTGATTTGAGAGGAAAGAATGAGCTTGATAAAAGTAAAGTTAAAAGTCTTTACTTAGATGGATTTTCAGCTAATGAAATAGCAATTAGAATGGATTCAAATCGAGAAGCCGTAAAGAAATGTATTCAAAGAAATTTTTCTGATTTAAGAGAACACAACAAAGCTAAAAGGGAATTGAAAAAACTACAAAATGAAGAAATAAGGAAAATTACTCATAGAGAATGTAAAAAGTTTATGAGTGATAGAAACTTTGTTAAGACTAATAGTTCCATTTACAAACATAATGGACATGGAAATTTTAGTGTTAAAAAAGAAGAAGAAATTGGATGTGTAGTTCCTTTCGACGTTCCCAAACATTTTAGTTTTAAGAAAAAGTTTTAGACAACTTGGTACATATGCGAGATATATTTAAAAAATATTATTTCAAAGGGAGAGAGTTAAAATGAATAAGAGAATTAAGGCCATAATAGAATTTGTGAAAGTACATAAAAAAGAAACTATAGGAGTTGCAGTTGCTTTAGGAATAGCAGTCGTTGGTGTAGGTGGATATGCAATAAATAAGCATTATGCAAACACTGATACTAACAATATAGCTTTAGCTGAGAAAAAAGAAGATCCTAAGGCAAATGAAGATAAAAAGCTAGAAGAAAATAAAGAGGCAAATAATGAAGAAGTAACTGTAGAAGAACAAGAAGATGGATCATTGATTGTTAAAGATAAAGATGGTAATACCATTGCCGATAGCTCAAAAGGAGACGATGTTTCTAAAATAGTTGAAGAGAAAAAAGAAGCTGGAAGCAATGTTAATATAAAAAATAAAAAGGGTGAAGTTGAAAAAGTAGAGAGTGTTGATAATGGAACTATAAAAGTAACCAGTGGTGAAACTATAGGTTCTAAAACAGAAAATAAAGTTCAAGCTTCACAACAACCAAGTGGTGAGAAGGTTGAGAAAGTGGAGGATATAAAAGGAACTACTGCAAGTAGTGAAGGAAGTATTACAATTGTAAAGCCTAGTAAGGAAGAAAGCTCTAGTAAGCCTGAAAGTAAACCACAAGAGCAACCTGAAGAGTCAAAGCCTGAAGAAGCTCCACAACCTTCTCAAAAACCAGAAGAAAAGCCACAGGAAAAACCTGTAGAAAAGCCACAAGAAATAAAACTAGTTGAACCTGCAAAACCTCAAAAACCTCAAAGAACTTGGGAATATCAAAGTGGTATGACTCAAGAGCTTTGGAATGATTTTAATGCTTATAGACAGTCTCAAGGTTTAAATGCCTTAAACTGGAGTGGTAAATATGCTGGATGGACAAAGAGTCATTGTGAAGAAATGGCAGCTAAGCAAAGAGGCTTCCACAAAAATTATCCAGAAGGTGGACAAATTGTTTTAGATGGAGATGCAGTTAAAAGTGCATCAGGATTTTTAAATGTATTTAAAAATTCTCCAGCTCATATTAAGAATATGTTAGATCCGGATTTAACAGAAGGAGCTTGTGCAGTGTATAAAGACAGTAATGGAGCATATTACGTTGTAATAGGATTTGACTATTAATTTATATATAAAGATCTAGAGTTTTACTCTAGGTCTTTTTTGATACTGTTTTTTAGGGGGAGAACATATGGGAAGAGTGAAGAAAGATTTTTATAAAGGAGAAGTCTATAGGGGTGATATTTTCTATGCAGACTTAGGAGACATAAAGAGTAAGTTTGGTTCAGTACAAGGTGGAATTAGGCCAGTTATTGTAATTCAAAATGATATTGGAAATAGGTATGGGGAAACTTTTGTAGTGACTTCTGTAACATCTAAGCCTAAGAGAAAAATGCCAGTACATACTAAAATAATAAAAGAATGTTTAGAAAAGCCATCTACTATTTTGTTAGAGCAAATAACAACTATTTCTAGGTATCAAATGAGAGAGAAAATAGGAAAGCTAAATGGATATGAAATAAAAGAACTAAATAGAGCATTAGGAATAAGTATTGGTTTAAGTTAGAAAGTTTAAGAGTGTTGCAATTAAGCAGCACTCTTTTTAAATACAAATTTTTAGGAAGGAGAAAAGAAAATGAAGTATTTTGATACATCTTAAATTAATTTATCAAAATAAAAAATGAATAATATGGAGGAGAAAGAAAGTGAGTAAAAGAAAAAGATTTAAACTAATTACAACGATAACTTTAATTTTTACATTCTTATTGACTAACATCAAAGTATTTGCAGTAGAAATAAATTCTACAGACGCAGAGAGTTATCTAAATTACAACTCTCCAACTTGGGGAAAGGTTCTTCCTATAGGTAATCATAGATACTATGCTCCAGATCTAAGGACCTGTTATTGTCTAAACACAGGGGCGCTGAATCCGACTGGACAAGATTACACAGAAGAAATACCACTAGATGGGGGAATAGAAACTATTATCTACTGGGGATATCCTGCTAGGGATGGTTCAGAATGGGGAATATCAGCTGATGAATATAGATATTGTACTCAACTTGCTATTTGGGCTTATCAAAAAGAAGCAGGTTTAAGCAGAGGGTTAGTAAGATCAAGACTTCAAGATGGAACAGTACCTTTAAGTAGATTAAAACCAGTAATAGACTTTTTAGTAGAAAAAGGATTAAACAAAGAATTACCAACATTCTTTGAAGTTACTCCTAGTAATATAGTTGCTCATCAAGAAGGTGATTATTTCGTTTCTGAGCCTATAAAATTAAAATCTGACTATGAATTTAAAGATGCTAAGGTTACTATAAAAAGTTCAAGTAATCCAGGATTAAAAGATGTAGTTAAGATAAAAGACATGGATGGAGATGAAAGAAATACCTATAATTCTAACGAAAGTTTTAGAGTATATATTCCTATAGACGCTGAAACTGGTGATATTAAAATAGATGCTAAGGCAACTGTAGAATTACCAGCTTCTTTAGCGTATGCAACCCCAGTAGCAGGTAAACAAGATATGTCTCTTGTTAATATATCACCTCAAGCTATGAATAAAGATAATGTTACTGTATCCTGGACTGGTTTAAATGGAGCTATAGAGATTGTTAAAAAAGGAGATGATGGTTCTCCTTTAACTGGTGCTAAGTTTGTTTTGAAAAACAAAGAAGGTAATCAAATAGCTGAAGCTACATCAGAAAATGGTAGAGTAGTATTCAATGACATTAAGCCAGGAGAGTACATCATCGAAGAAGTTGAAGCTCCACAAGGATATTTAATTACTAATCCAGTTAATATTACTGTAAAACCTAATAAAGTAACTACTGCTGAAATGGTTGATACTCAAATAAAAGGAAGAGTAGAAATAACAAAAATTGATGAAGAAACTGGCGAACCAATTTCAGGTGCAGAATTTGAGATGGTGAAGGCTGATAATAACGAAGTAGTTGAAAAAATGACTACAGGGGAAAATGGAAAGGTATTAAGTGGATTACATCCTTTTGGAAACTACATTGTAAGAGAAACAAAAGCCCCAAGTAAATATGTGCTTAATGGTAAAGAATATCCAGTTACTATTAATGAACATATGAAAACAATAGAAATTACTCATGCTAATAGAAAAATTAAGGGTAGAGTTTCAATACACAAAATCGATGAAGAAATGCCAGAACTTAGTTTAAAAGGTGCTGTACTTGGTATTTATGATGATGCAGGTAATGAAGTTGATAGATTAACAACTGACGAAAAGGGAGCTGCAACAAGTAAGTATCTAGATTATGGTCACTATATTGGTAAAGAGCTACAAGCTCCAGAAGGTTACAAGTTAAGCGATAAAACTATAGACATAAACATAACTGAAGATGATAAAGTTTATTCTTATGACTTTACTAACAAAGTTATGAAAGGTCGAATTCAAATAGTTAAAGTTGATAGCGAAAACGAAGAAAAACCAGTTGCTAACGCAGGTTTTAAAGTTGTTGCAGTTAATGTTAATGGTATAGAACCAGGAACTATTGTAGATAAAGTTAAAACTGATGAAAATGGATTTGCATTTACTAAGGATCTTAGATATGGAGTGTACAAATTCATTGAAGATGAAACTCCAGAAGGATATTGGGCTAGTGATAAGGAATACACAATTAACATAAATGAAGATAATAAAGTTTATGTTAAATACGTTAAAAACGCTCCTATCCAAGCTAAGTTAAGGGTTGTTAAAGTTGACTCTAAAGACAGTAAACCACTAGAAGGAGTTAAATTCCAAGTTAGAAATACTGATACTAATAAGCTTGTAGAGTTTACAAACTTTGTAGGAATAATTCCTAATAAAACAACTACTTTAACAACTGATAAGAATGGAGAAATAATAACTCCACAACACTTAGCATACGGAAATTATCAATTGGAGGAGGCAAAACCTAAGGATGGTTATATAAGCATAAAGCCAATACCTTTTAAAATAGACGAAAATGCCGCTCTAGAAGATATTAAGGACTTAGGTACTGTTTATACTATTAAGGTATCTAACGACCGTATAACAGGCGATATGGAGCTTTTAAAGATAGATTCAGAAACAAAGAAACCTTTAGCTGATATTGAATTTAAAGTTACAGCTTTAGATGGCCTAATGAAAGGACAAACTTGGGACTTAAAGAGTAATGACAAAGGAATAGTTAGTTTAAAAGGTTTAGAATATGGTCATTACAAAATAGAAGAAGTTAAAACACTTTGGAATTACGTTATTAACAAAGAGCCTATTTTCTTTGATGTTAAAGAAAATGGTCAAGTAATTAAACTTGAAATGGAAAATAAAAAGATAAGAGCTAATGCAGAATTAATCAAGGTAGATTCAGAAACTAAAAGACCACTTGAAGGGGCTGAGTTTGAACTTTGGAATGGTGAAAATCTTGTAGGAAATTACACAACTAACAAAGATGGAAAAATAGTAGTTGAAAACTTAGAAGCAGGTAACTATTATTTCAACGAAATTAAAGCTCCAGATCATTACGAAATAAATCAAGATCAAGATTTAAGTTTTGTAATAGATAAAGACGGTGAAACTAAGACTGTAACTGCAGAAAATAAAGTAAAAACTGGAGAAGTAGACTTTACTAAAACTGATGTTACAAATGGTCAAAATATTGAAGGTGCTAAAATAGAGATAGTAGGAATAGAAGAACAAAACAAACATGTTAAATTTGAATTTACTTCAAGTTTAGCTGGCAATAAATTCACTTTACCAGAAGGTAAATATGAGTTTAGAGAAACTCAACAACCGGAAGGATACGAGCTTTCTACTGAAGTTGGAACTTTTGAAATTAAAGGTGGAGAAATTATAAAGGCCAACTTAAAGAATGAAAGAACTACAGGAAAACTTATCTTTACTAAGACAGATGTTGCTACAGGAGAAGTTCTTGAAGGAGCTAAAATAAAAATTGAATGTCTTTCTGGCTTAGATAAAGGAAAGGTTATTGAGTTTATTTCTTCAAAGAATGGAAATGAGTTTGAATTAGCAGCTGGAGAATACAAAATCTCAGAAACTCAAGCTCCAGAAGGATATGAGCTTACAACTGAAACTGGAACCTTTAAAATAGGTGAACATGGGGAAGTAGTTAAGTGTAACCTAACTAATAAGAAATTTGAAATTGTTAAAACAGGTTCAAGCTTCGATGTTAATGCATTAATTCCATTTGGAATTATATTAGTAACAGGAGGCTTAGGAGCATTAATACTTTCAAAGAAAAGAAAATTATCATAATTTTTTTAATTAAGAGAGTGCCATAAGGTACTCTCTTAAGTTTACATAAGAAAATAAGGAGATGGGATGTATGGTTATAACTATTATTTTAGGATTGATTATTATAAATACTTTTATGTATATGAGTTTATTTAAAGTGGCTAAAAAAGCTGATGAAGAACTTGAAATATTATTTAAAAAACATAATTTTCAACAATAAAAGGGAGTGAGAAAAATGAATGAAACCTTATTATGTGAAATAGAGAAATTAGATTTAGAATTTAGTTCTTTATCAAATAGAAAATTAAATAAAAAGGACCTAGAATACAGAAAATATTTAATTTCAAAACTACAAAGATTATCGAAAGAGTATCTAAGATCTTGTGGGATAAGAAATAAATATAAACTTGAAAAGATCCTAAGAAAGTATTACTTTGAATATCATATAAAAACATATTTTAAGTTTTTTAACTTTAATAATATAGCAGTTTAGGTGTCAATTATGATGAAGAAAGGATTTATAACATTAATCATAATTGGAATATTGTTAATAGGAGCAGCTTTATTTATTGAGTTTAAATCAAAGTCAATCCAGGATGATTTAGTTCAAAAATACGAAGAAAAAATGTATAGTAATTCTTCAGTAAATTATAGTATTCCTGAAACAACTGAAAATATAGAGAAAAAAGAAGTAATAAAAGATACTTTTACTAAACCTAATAACAATAAGAAAAATGAAAAAAATGATTTAATTGGGATATTAGAAATAGATAGTATAGGGGTTAAAGCTCCTATAGTTTTAGGAGAAGAAAATCTGGATTATGTAGTGGCTAAGTACAGGTCAAGTTCTGATTTTGGAGAATTAGGAAATGTAATATTAGCTGCACATAATAATATGCGTGGATCTATATTTAGAAACCTTCATAAGCTTAAAATAGGAGCTACAGTAAAAATAATATCTGATAATAAGGAACTTGAATATAAAATAACAAACCGATATATCGTAGAACCTAATGACACAAGCAAAATAAATTTTTCTAATGACAAGAAAGAAATAACTTTAATAACTTGTATTAATCATGCTAAACAAAGATTAATTTTAACTGGAGAATTAGTTAATTTTAACTTGGTACTTAAAATAAAATAGGAGGAAATAAATGTGTATGAATAAGAATACTAGAAAGATAGGCGAAGTTAGAAAGAAAGTTGAAGCTATAAGAGAAGAACTAGAAAAGGATGTTCTTTTTACTGCTAAAACACAGGAGTCAAAGGAGAGAATTAATGTAATAATAACTCAAGATGCCAATGATAAAATAATGGACTTTATGTATGATAATGCAAAGGTTCTTAAAGAACAATATGGCATACAATCTAGAAATAAATTATTAGCTGCAATTATAGAATTTGAAGCAGATCATATAGAAAATATATTTGAAAAGTTAAAAAGAAAGGAGAGATAAGATATGGGATTTAGTTTAAGAAAGTCTTTTAAAGTTGGTAAAAATTCTAAAGTTAATTTATCAACTGGAGGGGGTGTGGGATTTAGTACAGGTAAAAAAGGAGCGAGAGTTTCTGTAAATAAAAATGGAGTAAACTTATATGGTGGTAAAGGTATTTTACGATTTACTAAATATATTAGTTTTAAGAAAATATTTAGTTTTTTAAACAATCTAAACAAATAAAATAATCATATAAAACGAGTTGTTCTCCAAGAACTTAAATAATGTTCAAGGGGGAATTTTTTTATGCAGAAATCAATGTTAAAACCACCAATTACAAGGTTAGGTGGTAAGAGTAAATTAAGAAAAGAAATAATAAACATGATGCCAGACCATGTGTGTTATGTAGAACCATTCTTTGGAGCGGGGTGGGTGTATTTTGGAAAGGAAAAATCAAAGATTGAAGTTATAAATGACATTGAAAATGAAATACCAAACCTATTTAAAATTATAAAGTATCATGCTCCAGAAATGAAAAGACTTCTGTCCTATGAAATATCAGGAAGAAGTATCTTCGATGAATATAAAAATGCTACTTTGGAGCATTTAACCGATATACAAAGAGCTATAAGATTTATGTACCTTATAACTCAAAGTTTCGGTGGTCAAGGTAATCATTATGGTTATGGAACTAATACATTACCATCACAAAAAATCTTTGATTGTAATTTAGATGAGCTTCAAGAAAGATTAAAAAACACCTATATAGAAAACTTAGATTTTCAAAAAATAATTGAAAAATATGATAGGGAATATACACTATTTTTCTTAGATCCGCCGTACTATGGTACAGCCGGATATAAAGCAGAGTTTGGAATAAAAGAGCAATTAAAACTTAGAGATATTCTTAAAAATATCAAAGGAAAGTTCATTCTAACAATCAATGATTGTGAAGAAACTAGAAGCTGGTACAAAGATTTTAATATTAAAGAAGTTGAAGTACATTATTCAGTTTCAAGGCAATCAGAAGGAAGAAAAAGAAACAAAGAGTTGATAATTACAAACTATTAAAAAGTATATGGAAGGAGATAAATTTATGGCTGCAAAGTTAGATAAAAATTTAAAGGAATTAGCACAAGATTTATTAAAATTACAAGGAGTAGAATATATAGATTGGTTAAATAAAAAGCATCAAGAAGTAATAACTAAGAATACAAAGATTATAAGAAATTGTGTTAAAAATGAAATAAAAAACTCAAATAAAAAAGATGAAGTTATAGAAGAAATTAATCAAGAAAGTAATGAAAATCTTGAAAGTTTTGAAGATGAAAATTACAATGAGGATGAAGTAGAAAGTGAACGGAAGGAGTTAATTTATTAGGTGAAAGATTTAAATAAATATGCTTTGGAGTATAGAAAAGTTGTTAGGTATGCTCTTAAAGAAGGACTTGCAATTTATAATAACAACTTATCAGAATTATATATAAATCATGAGATTGTAAAGAAACTTTTAGAGAAGGATAATTTTGATTCAGTTAATGGAAAATTATCAATTTGGAGAAGTTTAAAATGGATAGAAGTTTACTCTAAAAATAGATTTATAAAGAAGGTAAAAGTAGAAAAAAAAGTTATAAATGTAATAGCAATTAATGTAGAAATATTTAATACTTTAAATTTACTTTTAGAAGATTAAAAAATTCAAAAATGTGTGCAACCTTATGTGCAACTTCTTGTGCAACTTTGTGTGCAACCTCAATGTTTTAAAATATATTGAAGTTGCACACTTATGTTATTGATTATATAAGGATTTATAGTAATTTGGTTGCACATCGTATTATAGAGTATATATTATATATATAATATATACATATAATATATTAGGAGTAAATTGTGTTTTAATTTGCGACTAATATTTTTATATGTATATGTTGTATAGATAATTTTATACTCTTAGACTATAGATGTATATCTATAGTCTATACAGTAAATAACGTATAGTTATTTACTGTATAATATAATAAGTAATTTATTACTTATTATATTATTTTAGATAGGAGTATTTTCATTTATGAATATATATAATCTTAAAAAAGAAATGAAAAATATTATTTATTCTGATTCTTCTTTAAGTAAAAATTCTATTAGAGATAGAAACTCAGCTCTTAATAAAATTTTTGAAAATTTTAATAACCTTGATGATGTTTCTGTTATTACTAAAGATAAAATTCTAGACAATCTAAATTCAATTAAATTTAAAACTAAATTGTCTGCTGGTGTTAATGCTATTAGATTTTTAAAAGAACATAATATTGATATTGATTTTCCTTCTGAAGATGAACTAAAAGAGATTATTAAAAATAAAAAGAAGAATAACCGTAAACCTACTGCAGAGAAAAATTTAATTGATATTGAAAGAAAAGTTAATAGAGTTAGAAAGAAAAATTATAGATTAGCTTATAAGCTAATGTTAGAGTCGGGACTTCGTGTTCATGAAGTTGCAGCTCTAAAGAAAGATGATTTTTCTTTTGATAAAAACTTAATAACTATTAACCTTAGAGAAGCTAAAGGAAATAAACTTTGTTCTATTGAACTTGAAAATAAATATTTATCTAAAAATATTAGTGAGTTTATTGAAACTAAGAATGAAGATGAAAGAGTATTTCCACATATGAGATACTTACAAGAACAAGCTACTAAAATGGGAATAAAGTGTCATGATCTGCGAAGGGGATTTGCTAAAAGAACATACAAAGAAGAATTAGAAAATGATTCTCCAAGAAGTGAGGCTTTAGATAAAACTAGAATAAAGTTACGTCATACTAGAAGTGATACTACTAAGATTTATTTGAATAGTAAGATTAAAGTTTAAATAAGAGTGCTTTTTATAAGTACTCTTATTTTTATTATCTTTTTTTAGGAAGGAGTGATTTTTTTGAGTAGTGATTGGGAGAAAAAAGTTAATCAAGAAATAGAAAATGGATTAAACGCAATTATAAATGAGATTGCAAATGTTCTAAGAATTTTCTTTTTTAGAGTTGGATTAGGTTTTAAAAAATCATGGAAGAATAAAAAGCTTTTTATTGGTTTCTTTTTAAGTTTTTTAATTCCTACAGTTGCAAGAATTAAAAGTGATTACTTTCTTGTAGACACTAAATTTTATTTTAAAATAATATATTTTTCAACCTTTATAGCTCCTTTATTTTATATGGCTATAATCTCCTTTGTTAATAGAAAAGGAGATAAGGTTGAGGAAGAATTTAAGAAAGCTTTTGAAGAAATGGGCTTTATAGATATTTCAGATAATACACCTAAATTAATTAATATTAAACATGATGAATTAACTGGAATTGACCAATACTTTTTTAAAACATTTATTCCATTAGATGATTGGCAACCTAAAGCCAGATTAATGGAGTCTAGATTAAATAAAACTATCTTTGAAATTATTCAAGGTGTAGACAAACAGACAGTTCAAATGAATGCTTTGGAGGGAAGTGTTAAAGTTTCTGAGAAGCTTTTATGGAGTAATGATCTAATTCGTGAGGAAGGCGTATTAAATTTTGGTAAGAGTATTTCAAGTGAAATAAAAATTGATTTAGATGAACAACCACACGTTTTAGTTGCTGGTCAAACTGGATCAGGTAAATCTGTACTTATGAGATGTCTTTTATGGCAAGTATATTGTCAAGGTGCAGATGTGTATATGATAGATTTTAAAGCGGGCGTCGAGTTCGGTTTAGACTATGAAAAAATCGGTAAGGTAATGACCGAAGTCGATGAAACTTTAAAGCTTTTAGAAACTTTAATAGTTGAGAATACAGATCGTCTAAAGAAATTTAGGGAAGCTAAAGTTAAGAACTTAAAAGAATATAATAAAAAATTTAAAACTCATTTAAAAAGAAAAGTTGTATTTATAGATGAGATGGCTCAACTTATGGATAGCTCAGGAGTTGATAAAGAAACCAAAGCTAAGTTAGAAAAAATAAGTTATTGTATTGCTACATTGGCAAGAACAGCTAGAGCATCAGGTATAAATTTAGTTTTAGGAGCTCAAAGACCAGATGCTAATGTTATGAATGGTCAAATTAAAAATAACGTTACTGTTAGAGTATGTGGTAGATTTGCAGATGGTCCAGTTTCAGAAATAGTTTTAGGAAATAATAAAGCTAAAAAGCTTCCAGAGATAAAAGGTAGATTTTTATTTAAGGTAGATGCAAACACTATTGAGTTCCAAGCTTATTATTTTAATGATGATAAAGATTTTAAGCCAGAGCAAGTTGAAAGACAAAAGTCTCAAGATGAATTTATTTCAATCAAATCTTCAGATGATGATTTAATAATTGAGGATGCTCCAGTTGAAAATATTTCAGTTGTTGAGAATAAAAGTTTTGATGAAATAAAACAAGAAATAGATGTAAATAAAGATTTAAAACAAGAAAAGCAAGATGTAAACAAAGAATTAAAATCTAAAAATAAAACAGATATTCTATCAAGTAAAGATTGGGATGCTAGTAATTTTTAATTAAAAGGGTGTGATGAAAATGAAAAATAGTGTAATAGAAAATTTTGAAAAGGCATTAGCAGATCTTTGTCGTTCTGCAAGAAAAGAAAATTTAAATGTAAATCTTGATATTTACAAAGATAAAGAAAAGAAAAAGAATTACTATGGCATAGTAATTAAAGATAGGAGTGAGGATTGTGTTTAGAAAAAATAAAGAAAATACTAAGCCGAAAAAAGAGAAGAAAGAAAAAAAGTCTTTCTTTAGAAAAAAAGATAAAACTAATATGGATCTTGAAGATTCAGTTGCCAATTTAGATAAGCAGGTTAATGATGTTAAGGAGCAAAAATTAGTAAGCGTAATGCCTTTTAAAATAGCAAGAGCTTTTATATGGGTTCTTATAGGTATTCTTTGTTTTAGGGGTGGCGTTTCAGTCTTTAAAGGTAATCAATCTGAAGCTTTGAAAAAAGAAAATGAAAAGATATTAAATAATATGGAGAAGCAAAGTTCACTTGAAACTCAAGCCTTTTCTTTTGCTGAAGAATTTGCATGGGATTATTTTTCTAGATATCCTAGTAATACTCAAGATTTTGTAAATAGAATAACAAAGTACACTACAGAGCAACTAGCAAATGAGATGAATAATGGAACTTATTCAGATGTCATTTATACTAGTGCTTTTTATTTTGAAAAATATTCTGAAAATCAAGTTAACGTAAGTGTTAAAGCTAGAGTAAGAGTTTATACACCTAAAGCTGGCCAAGAGCAAACTCCACAGGACCAACTTCAATATGATACTAATTTAGTTGATTACTATTTAGAAGTTCCTATAGTTTTCGATAAAGATATGAATATGGCCGTGGATGCATTACCAGTAATGACAGCTCCACCAGAGAAAGCTTATTTCAAAAATAAAGAGTTCTCCGGAACTAGCGAAAATGATGCTGATAAAACCAAAAAGATTACAGATAGTGTATCTCAATTCTTTAAGGCATATTACGAGCAAAATCAAACACAAATAGATTATTTCTTAGTTGATGGAGCAGATATTAAGGGAGCAGGCCAAAAGTTCTCTTTCAATAAAATAGATAGAATAAATATTTATAAGCTTAGTGATAAAGAATTCTTGGCAATTGTAGACTTAAATGTAGATTCCTTTGGAAATGCAATAAAACAAGGGTTTAACCTTACTGTAGTTCAAGAAGGAGATAAGTTCTTAGTTAAAACTTTAGAGCCAAGGACTTCAAACATAGATTTAAATAAAAGCAATAATTAGGAGGATTTATTATGAAAAATTTTAAGAATTTAAAAGAGAAAGCAGCAGAGAAAGTAAAATTACACAAGTTAAGAATACAAGGATTTTTTGTAGCATTAATAGCTTTTATGACAACCTATAACACTTATGCATATGCTAGTATAGATGGAGGAAATATAAAAAATAATGTAATAAACAATATTTTATTACCTATATCCTTTGTTGTAGTTGGATTTCTTTTAATAAAAGAGCTTGTTAAAAAGAGTATTGCAGGTATAGTAGTTGTTTTAGTTGTAGGTGGATTGGTAATTGTAGTTATTGCTCAACCAGATATAATAAAAATATTTGGTGAGTGGGTTAGAACAATATTGGGTTTTTAGAGGGAGATTTTTATGGAAGAAGAAAGAAAAATTTTAAGAAGCTATAATAAGCTTAAGAACTTTGAAATTAAAATTTATAGATTAGGAAATACTACAATACCTTTTCCAGTTCCTATAACTACTACAGTTTATTTTTTAGCAGCATTAACATTAGTTGCTATTATAGATGCTACAATTGGAATACACATAAATTTTATATATAAGTATGTGGCACTACCTTTAGGTATAGCCTATATAGCCAAAAATAAAAAAATAGATGGAAAACCAATGCATAAGTATTTATTAAGACTTGTACAGTTTCAAAATATAAAAAAATCTAAAATAGAAAGATTTGAGATTCGAGAAAATTTAGAAAGTTTTAGATTTATAGAAAGATTTTAGAGAGTTAGTCTAAACTAACTCTCTTTATTTTATTCTAAGTTTGAAAGGAGTATTTAAGATGAAAAGTAACAAATTTAATTTTCCTATAAATTTTGTTAAGGAAAATTTGATTTTTAATAATAAAGTCTGCTATGCAGGATTTAAACTTAATGGATTTGAATATAGTTCTTGTAATAATAGTGAAAAAATTAGGATATTAGATAGTTTAACCGAACTTATAAAAGAAATACCTAGTGAAGCTCAAATTTTATTAATTCCAAGAGCGGTGGATTGTGAGAGATCCATAAGACCTATGATAAATAAAATTCAGGAAGATGATCCTTTGAAAGAAGTTTCAACAATTTTAGCTGAGAAAACTATAGAAATTTTAGAAGAAAGAGCTGAGGATAGATATATATTTAATCCTGTTACTGAAGAAAATGAGTTTATTGCCGGGGATAAAACATTAGAATATGACACATATATATTTATTTCCCTTCTAAAAGGCGACGATAAGGATTTTATTTCTAAAGGAGGGGAAATGTTCGAGTATATGATAAAAAGCCCTAAAAAGGCTTTAAATGAGTTTTTAGGCATATCTCAGAAAACTATATCTGAAAGAGACTTTAGAATTTATAAGAAAAAGTCTATAGAATTTTTAGAAATACAATTTATGAGATTTGATATACGCCCTTTAAGAAAAAGTGAAATAGATAGTTTAAGTGCTAGGGTTACTAAACGTGGTCATCAATCAGCGGATGAGCTTGTTAAGTGGAGTGATAACTGCTTAGAAGTAGAGCAAGATGAGGAAAAAGTTATTATTCCTTTAAGAAATGCCTATAAAAATAGAGTTACTGGTCTTATAGAGCAAGGGGATAAAATATTAAAAATACAAAATGATGGATTTACAAGTTATCAGACTTTCTTGGCCATAAACAATATTCCAAGTATGGAGTTTCCAGGCGTTGAGTATATAAAGTTAATCCAGGATATGAATATTGGTGCAGAGGTCTGCATCCACATAAAAAAGTTTTCTGCGGAAGAAAGTAAAAGTAAGATAAAAAATAAAGCTGCTAAGATAAATGCACAGGTAAATGAAGCACTTCAAGGAGGACATATACCATCCGATGAAGAATACGAAGCGAAGGCGGCCGCAGAGTCGTTAGAAAAGGAAGTAAAGAGAAATAAACATATAATCGAAACAAGTATAAGTATTTGTTTAGCTTCCACAAATGAGAAAATAGTTAGAAATAATACAAAAGTTCTTATGGAATATTTCAATAAATCACTAAAATTTGAGCTTATAAATCCACATACAGACCAATACAGAATTTTCTTAGATTTTATACCTGCTAACTCTAATTATAATAGAGACTTCATACAGCTAGTTCCAATGGAAACATTAGCGGGAGGAGTATTTGGAGCTAGTGACCATTTAGGAGATAGCGTAGGAGCCTATATAGGTTATACAGTAAATGGTAATAGAAAAGTTTATTTATACATGGGAAGAGCTACAAAGTTAAATAAATCACCTGCTATGGGCATATACGGTAACTTAGGTGGTGGAAAATCTTTTAATGCTAACTTAATTGTAGTTTTACACGTGCTTTTCGGTAGTTCCGCACTTATTTTTGATCCTAAAAGTGAAAGGTCACATTGGGCTGCTAAACTAGATTTTATGGGAGATTTAATAAGTATAGTTAGATTAACACCTAACGATGAAGATAAGGGTAAACTAGATCCATTTAATCTTTACAATGATAATATAGACGAAGCTTGTGACCTAGCTTTTAATATAATAGTTGAGATTGCAAACACAAATGAAGAAGAAAAGATAATTTTAAAAGAAACTCTAAATAAAATGAAGGATGAAAAAAGGCCTTCAATGAAACGACTAATCGAAATGATTAACGATGTATCAGATAGTGATGCCTATAAAAAAGAAGCAGAGCGTTTGGTAAGAAAACTAAATGCATCAAAGGATGTAGGTTTATCTAAACTTATTTTTGGAGATGGGACTGAAAAAGCTATTAATCTAGACAATAGACTAAATATTCTTCAAATAGATAATCTAACAATTCCAGATCAAGGTACAAAGAAGGAAGAATATTCTGAAGAAGAAAAATTAAGTTCTTGTTTAATGATGCTTATGGGAAGTTTTACGAAGAAATTTGCAATGAAAAAAAGAAATACATTCGACTTAATACTCTTTGATGAATCATGGTTTTGTGCGAGACGTTCATAGTTGAAAAGACTATGCACATTCTAAATATAAGAGAATGGAGAACTCTTAACTTGAAAAGTGGAATGATAGGGTAACGCCTTGAAACGCTTTCTCTAATACTCCGACATGCAGTAACTTTGTGTGAAAATTATTGTGTGAAGCTCGGTGAAGTCGGCAGAAAATTACCGTAGCAGATAATAAAATGTTATCTAACGAAAGTGTTCTAGAGGTAGAATATGTAGTTGATATGCCGGGAGTCGTTAAAAACAGAATATGGTGAGAATGTTCCAATAGGAACTGACGAACTGGCGAAGGTACGCTCCAAAGCGATAAGTATAGAAATGTATGTTAATTGGTTTGAGGATGAGTAAAAATGGAACCCATGAAAATCCTTGATATGTTATAGGCATATGATAAGCCAATGGGGTAAAGTCAGCACCTAAGTTCTAGTATTGATAAAGTTAAGGGAACGTCGAAAGCTAAAGACGTGGAGGATACACACCTATGAAGCGAAGAAAGGGAATACATAACCTTTCATAATCTTTAGTGAGAGTAGTGGTATGACTGATGAAGATTTTGTAATGAAATTGGAGGAATAGCCACAAGTCAATTATTTATTGAAAGAAACTTAATCACTACCATGGATTCTAGTAAGACTCAAAAGGTCACGAATCTTGTGAGAGGAGTGATAAACCATGAATAAAATTGTTAGAGAAGAAATTTTATTAAAAGATAACAAATTACGTTATGCAGAATACTATGGAATGACAGAAATATTTGATGAATTATATGCAAAAAGTAAGGCAGGAAATTGCTTTAAAAATTTAATGGATATTATCACATCAACAGATAATATTAACCTTGCATATAGGACAATTAAGCAAAATAGCGGAAGTATTACTCCGGGTATAGACGGTGTAACTGTTAAGAAAATAGAAAATCTACCACAAGATATATTCATAAATATTGTTAGGAAAAGATTCAAGCGATATAAACCTAGAAAGGTCAAGCGTGTGGATATTCCTAAAAATGACGGAAAAACAAGACCATTAGGTATCCCTTCTATGTGGGATAGGATTGTGCAACAATGTATATTGCAAGTATTAGAACCAATTTGTGAAGCGAAATTTTATAAACATAGTTATGGATTCAGACCAATAAGGTCATGTGAAAATGCGATTGCAATGTGTATGTATAGAATGAATCAAAGCCACATGTCTTATGTAGTAGATATTGATATAAAAGGATTCTTTGATAATGTAAACCACGTCAAATTAATGAGGCAGTTATGGTCAATAGGAATAAGAGATAAAGCTCTATTGGTTATTATAAGAAGAATGTTAAAAGCACCTATTGTGATGAGTAATGGGGATGTTACAATACCAACCAAAGGAACTCCACAAGGTGGAATACTTAGCCCATTATTGGCAAATGTAGTACTAAATGAGTTTGATTGGTGGATAGCCAAACAGTGGGAAGAACGAACTTGTCGAGAGATGAAACCTTCATATAACAAAAAAGGTTATCTCGATAAAAGCAATAGCTTTAATAAGTTACGAAAAAAATCGAAATTAAAAGAAATGTATATAGTTAGATATTGCGATGATTTTAAAGTATTTTGTAAGAATAAACGAGATGCCACGAAAATATTTTATGGAATTAAAATGTGGCTATCGGAAAGATTAAAACTACAAATTTCTGAAGAAAAATCAAAAATTACAAATTTAGAAAAAGAAAATAGTGAATTTTTAGGATTCACACTTAGACTGGTAAAAAAAGGCAAGAAAAAGGTTTGTTATTCTCATGTTACTCAAAAAGCAAAAAAGAAAATAAAAAATAACCTTAAAGAGCAAATAAAACGGATTCGTAACGCCGACAATAAGATAAAAGCAATTGTAGAAATTCAAAAATACAATAGTATGATAATAGGAATTCACAACTACTACAATAAAGCGACGCATGTAAACAATGATTTTAAACCTATCAATTATCAAGTAATGCTAAGTTTTTATAATTACTTTAAGAACAAAGGCTTGACTAAGATAGGAGTTTACAAAGGTAATGATAAAGGAATCAAAAAGTATATTAAATCAAAACAGATAAGATATTTATTTGATTACCCCATATTACCATTAGGATATATTAGAACATGGAAACCAAAACTTAAGCAACACTGCAAAAATAAATATACACCGGAAGGTAGAATTTATTTACATAAGGAACAAGAAGTTGTTCCAGAATGGAAATTGCAATGGCTACGAGAACATCCAGTAATAAATGAGCGAGCTAGTGTAGAATATAATGATAATCGTATATCATTATTCATATCACAAAAAGGTAAATGTGCAATAACGGGAGTTGAAATGTTTCTTGATGACATGCATTGTCATCATAAACGATTATGGTCTATAACTAAAGATGATTCATATAAGAATCTAATTTTAGTAACTAAAAATATTCATGAATTAATTCACATGACTGATTTATGCAAGATTAAAGAAAAAATCATCAAATTATCATTGTCAAATAAACAACTAAAAAAAATTAACGAATTAAGGAAATTAATAAGCAATTTCCAGATTTCAATTAAAAGTGATTATGCTTATAATCAACTAAGTTTTTTCTAACAAGAATAAGATTAAGAAAAATGAATTCAATATATAATTGATGGAACGCCGTATGCGGTGAAAGTCGCACGTACGGTGTGGAGCGGGGGAAAAATTGGAGATAACATCAAAGATTTACCTATCGTTATTGAAAAATTCTGCTGCAGGTAGAAAATTATATGACTTTTTAGCAAGACAGGGAAGATCCTTAAATGTTGGATGTATATTTAACGGGCATTCAGTCCTTGACATTCCAACAGAAGAAATTAAAAATACTATAACATACAAGTTATGTTTTAAAACTAATAATAGAGATGAAGCAAAGAGAATGCTTGAATTTATGAATAAAAGCGTTACTGAAGAAAATATTAAAATGCTTATGGAATTAGAAAATAGGCAAGCTGTTTTCCAAGACTTAGACGGAAGGGTTGGAGTAATAGAATTTGATGCTGTTTTTGAACAGTTTATAGAGTGTTTTAGTACAACACCAGAAGATACCTTAAACTATGAGGATGTTTCTTAATGAAAAAGCTTTTTATATGGAGTGGAATAATATCTTTGATATTTCCACTTCTATTTTTTTTCTTAATTATAGGGGGAAGTGGTGAACAGCCAACTCCAGTAAATCCTAATCCTAATTTAACGGAAGAGCAGCTTAATTTTATAAGTCAGATTGTTTCCGGAGCGAAGCAATCCTATGAAGAAACAGGAATATTTCCATCAATAACCCTGGCACAAGCTATATTAGAAAGTGGTTGGGGAAAATCTGGGTTGGCCATAAAAGCTAATAATTTATTTGGTATAAAAGCTGACTCTGGATGGAAGGGAAAAGTTTTAGAAATGCCAACTCAGGAGCATGTTAATGGTGGAATAATAACTATTATAGCAAGGTGGAGAGTTTACGAAAGTTGGAATGAATCTGTAATAGATCATGGTAAATTCTTTGTAGAAAATTCTAGATATAAAGAAAATGGAGTCCTGGACGCAACTAACTATATAGAGCAAGCTCAATGTATACAAAAAGCGGGGTATGCAACAGATCCAAACTATGCAAACCAATTAATCCAGGTAATAAATGATTTTGGGCTAAATCTTTACGATATGAACGGAGATGTTGTAGGGAATGATGTTATAGAAAAAGCAATAGAAGCTGGAATGAAGTGGGTTGGTAAATCTCCATATGTTTGGGGAGGCGGTCGTAACCAAGCTGACGTTGATGCAGGACGATTTGATTGTAGTTCCTTAGTACATTATTGTTATGCATCTGCAGGAATAACTTTAGGGCCAAGAGAAAGTGTAACCACATGGTCATTAATAAACATGGGTAAACCTGTACCTGCAAGTGAAATGAAGCGTGGAGACTTAATATTCTTCGATACTGCTGGAAGGAACGGCCATATCGGAATCTACCTTGGAAATGGAAAATTCCTAAATGATAGTTCTACTCAAGGAGTAAGTATTGGAGACCTAAATAGTGCTTATTGGAGCAGATATTTTAACGGAAATGTAAGAAGAGTCGTAGAATAAAATTTCGGCTTTAAGAAGAAAAGTACCTGGATGTTTTTAAAAATATTGATAATTATCCAGGTACTTTTTATAAATTTACGAACATTAATCGGAGGTGTGAAATGGAGAATGTGAAGATTAATATATATAGTAAATTTCTGTATTTGAAAAATAAATTAACTTATAAAAATATATTAAAAGCCATAGTTATAATTGCAACTATTGTTATAGCTTATAATTGTTTAACTAAAGTTGCTTATGCAGATGGATTTTTAAGCTATGGTAATAGTGATGATCCTTATAAAAGTATTCAGGAAGGTTGGGGGCAGTTTATTGCTGATAAATATAGAAATAACTATGCCTTAGATATTATAGATACTCATGGTTGGGAGCTTATAGATAAGGCTATAACAGGATTAACTAACATAGTATTTAGCGGAATAGTAATGATTAGTTGGTTTGGAGTAAATATATTTAGATTTTGCTTCACAAATGATATAGCTGCAGGCTTTGCAAATCAATTAAATAGTGTGCTAGGTTCTCTAAATAATGGGATTTTCAACAATTTCTTTATGATAGTATTTATGATTTCATTGTTTTCAATAGTTTATAATCTATATAAAAAGAATTTTAGTGCCATAGGATCACAAATATTAGCAGTAACCATAATATATGCAACAACAGCTTTTCTAAGCAATGGAGCAGTTGGCTTCTTATCTAAAACAACGGAGTTTTCTAAGACTATAGGAACTAGTGCTATAGTTGCTATAAATGGAAAAGATAATAATAATGAGGGTTCATTAGAAGATTATTCTAAAACTGTTGTAGGAACCTTATGGGGGAATTTCGTTCAACAACCTTGGGTAATGCTAGAATTTGATGGTAAGTTAGAATTAGTAAGTAAAAATAGTGATAATAATAATGGAGCTAATAAAGAGGCAATAGACTATTCTAAAGAGATATTATCAGAGCCTTATGGTAGTGATGAAAGAGAAAAAGCTTTAGAGTCAATAAATGAAAAATTTAATAAGGAGTTATTTTCAAAGAATGGCATAAATACTAAGTTAGTATCTGTATGTGTATTATTCGTAATAACTTTAATAAAGATGATTATTTTAATAGCTGTAGGAATGATACAAATAGGATTTCAGCTTATGTCAATTCTTTTAATATTACTACTTCCATTTATTATGCTTATTGCTATAGTGCCTTTCTTTGGTGGTACAAATATTATAAAGGGTATAGCAAGAAAGTATTTAGGAACTCAGCTCGGTATAATTGTTAGTAGCTTTGTATTAGCCTTACTGGTTCTTGTAGATACTGTTACGCTTACAATGTTTCAATCATGGGGAGCTAACTTAATAATAGCTCTTTTAATGCAATGTACTTGTTGGATCATGGTTATTGCCTTTAGAAAACAGTTAATGAACGGGTTAATAAACCTTCAAAATAGAATTGCTCCAGGAACAGCAGGAGCATTTAAGTTTGGATCTAAAACACTAGATAAAAGTGCTGATATTACAGAGGACTATGTAGTAAATCCAGCGATGGATAAAGCCTATGACATAGGAGATAATTTAATAACTAAAGCTCAATATGCTAAAGAATATACAAAGGGAAATTTAAGTCTTTACAAAGACAGAAAAGTAGCTCAAACTATAGATTTCTTAGGTTCTAAATACGATAATTTAAAAAATAATAAGCCTGAGGATATAGAGAATTCTAATAATCCAAAAGAGAATATAGATGGAATTAAAGATACAAAAAATAAAGTTAACTCAAATGAAAATATCAATAAAAAACCTGTAGAAAAATTTGATTTAAATGGAGTTAAGGCCACTAAACCTAGTAATATAACTTCTGAAAATATTCCTAACAAGAATATTAATGGCGAAAATAAACCTAATATTGATGAAGAAGCAGTTACTAAAAATGATATAAAAGATCATATAGAAAATAAGGATATAGCTCCTAAAACTATAGATGAAAACATTAAAAATAACGGAAATGATACTGGAACTATCCAGGATAAAAGTCCAGGAAGTAAAGAAAATAAAACTATTTCTGAAGATGAGGAAATAACTACAAAACCGGAAGAAATAAAAACTCCTGAAAAGACTATAAATAAAGAAAATCTAAATGAACTAAAAAATGAAAATACATCTGCAGATAGGAAAAATAATTATAGTAATAGTAGTAATACAAGTGTTACTGAAGTTCCTGAAGATTTAGTGGAAGAAAAATCTGTTGAAGCTATAAATAAAGCCAAAAATGATGTTAAAGCAAATAAAGAAAAAATAAATAATAATATAAATTCTAAGAATACTGAAATCAATCCAAAAGCAAAAGAAAATATAGAAGTAGCTTCATCACCAGAAGTTACAGAAATTAAGAAAAAATCTACTAAAAAAGTTGAAAATATCAAAAATAATGGACAACCAAAAGAAAAATCTCCAGATAAAAAACAAATTAAAGAAGTATCAACTAAGGAAAGGGTTGAGAGAGTAAAATCATTTATGGGAGTAAGTAATAAGGATATAAAATCTAAAGAAAAGCATTTAGAAAATAAATTAAAATACATTAAGAAAGGAAATAGCAAAAACTTTAAGAAGAAGGGGAGCTGATTATGCTATATAAAACACATTTATCAACATCACTAAATGTTGCAATACCAGCTTTATATTTAAGCAATGAGCTATCACTTTTAACATTAACGGGAGTAGGCTTAGGCAGCCTACTTCCAGATCTAGATACTCCAAATAGTTTTATTGGAAGAAGATTAAAGATAATCTCCTATCCCTTAAGTACAATATTTAAGCATAGGGGTTTTCTTCATTCAATAACTCCTGTAATATTAATATTTATTTTAGGCATATTCTTAAAATCACTATTTATAAAATCTGTCGCTTTAGGTTATTTACTTCACTTAGTAGGGGATACCTTCTCAGAAAGCGGCATAAAGTGGTTTTTACCTTTTTATAATAAAGATATTAAAATGCCTTTAGGTATTCTAAAATATAGAACCGGTGGCCTAAAAGAATATGTTATACTAGGAGTAAGCATTGTGATATTAATGCTAGAAATACAAAAATTTCATTTAATAAGCTTATTTTCAATATAGGAGGTAATATGAAGAAGAAATTAGTATTTTTAGGTCTAATATGTTTAAGTTTATTTGCTTTTGTAGGATGTGGAACTGAAAAACTAGATATAAGTAACTGCATAGATGTACGCTATGGAGAATTTAACGGTTCAGCAAAAATATATGAAAGTAGTTTAGATTTAGGAAAGCTACAAGATATTCCTAAGTTAAAGGGACTTACTACTGATATGCTAAAAGGAGACTATAAAACAACTTTAGTAGGAGATAAAACCGATTTAAAAAATGGAGATAAAGTTAAATTACACTTAGAATATAATAAAGAGCTATATAAAAGAGACTTTAATGTAGAATTTAAATTTGAACCAACTGAAGTAACTATAGAAGGTCTACCAGATAAATTAACAGATATAAATCAGATTTCTAAAGAGCAATGGGAAAAATTATATGCTGAAGTTAATAAAAAGGCCGAGAGTAATGCTAAAGATAATAACTATTCTGATTTAAAATTAGAACAAGTTTTAGCGTATAAAACTGAAGAAAATATAACAACCAATAATATAGAAATAGAATTTTTATACTCCTATTTCAATACTAACAAAGAAAAGAGATATTTAAGTTTTTATGGATATCTTAGCTTTAAAGAAAATAATATTTTGAATCCTATAGAAATTAAAGAATCAACTAAATGGGAAAAAGTTTCTAACCAAGATTACAATAAAAGTATAGATGAAATTTTCAAAATATATTTTAAAAAATCAAATTTTAAAATTTTATGGAATTCAAAAAATTAATTTTTTAAATTTTAACTTATAAAATAAAGATTATAATATTAAATTATCATCTTTATTTTATAAGTTTTTAGTAATACGTTGTATAAAATTAAAGAATATTGTATAATTAAAACGAAAGTAAAAAAATATACATTTAAACTCATTAAAATTACATATATAAATTTTTCATAGTTTAAAAATTTTGATTTTTACTATGTTTGTTTGTTGTGTAATTTTAATGAGTTATAAAGTCCAAGCTCAAGGAATTTGAGTTTGGGCTTTTTTATATGCTTTTTTAGAGTATAGACTACAAATCTATACAGTTGCCTATAACTTAAATAGGAGCATGGTAAAGCCGTTGTGATAACGTAAATATTTACCGGAGTGAGCAGATACACTATAAACTAATCTTAGCGAAAGCTAACAAGGGTTTGATTGAGCCAAGGAAGAAAGTTGATCCGGCTATTCTCATATTACACATATATGAGGGTATAACGTAAGTCTTATTGAAACTCTGATGAAGATGTTTAGTCTAAGTAGCTCTATAATGGCTATATGACAAAATTCAGCGGTTACGTGGAGTACCTGCAGCTTAAAAATAAGCTGCAACGAAAGGAACGTACAGAGCAGTAGAAATACTGGACAGGTAGGGGTACAATTCCTGTTTTGATGTACGGATTAGGTGAAATACTAATCACTAATGTGTTGTTACCGGGACCATAGGTTAATGTGGCGAGGCTCTGCATAGGGATCTTAATTCGGTGACATAGTTATCTTGTTCTTTTTTTAATTAAATCGGACAGGATAACTATGTACATTTTGAGGGTACTCGGAATCTAATCATTAAAAACTTAAAAAGTCAATATATAAATTAAATGTAAATTTGAATTTATTTAGATATTAATAGATTTTATAAGAAGTAAAATGATGGTGAAGTAAGATGAATAAGAGAAAGTGTACCTTATGTAAGAATTTTGATAAATATAAAGAATTCAATTGTATGTATTTTAAGATAAAGATAGAAGATCCTGAAGTATCAACAAAATGTACTAACTTTATTCCAAAGAGGAAGGAAAGTAGAAAGCCTTGTAAGGATTGTGTATATTACGCACGTAATCCAAAGATAATTCAAGTTAAGAAGAATAAAGTTGTTTGTGATAAAAGATTTTATTATTGTCTACGCCTTAATAAGCGAGGGACTTATTTTAGAAAGGTTAATTGTAAATACTTTTCAGAAGAATTATAAAGGAGGAAGAGTTTATGAAGGTATTAAGTTTATTTAGTGGAATAGGAGCTTTTGAAAGAGCTATTGAGAATAAAAATATTGAGCATGAGATAGTTAATTATTGTGAAAAGGATAGGTATGCAAGTTATGCCTATAGTAAACTTTTTAGGTTATCTGAAGCTAAGAATTTATGGGATGTTAATTGGGTTAATGGAACAAATTTTAAAGATATAGATCTTGTAACTTATGGCTTCCCATGCACCGACATAAGCCTAGCTGGAAGCTGTAAGGGAATAATTAAAGGTGAAACAAAATCCGGGCTACTATTTGAAGCACTAAGGATTATAGAAGAAGCTAGACCTAAGGTTGCCATAGCCGAAAATGTTAGAAATTTAGTAAGTAAAATGTTTATTTCTGATTTTCATAATTTAATTAATGAATTAGATAGGTTAGGATATAACTCCTACTGGAAAATACTAAGTGGAATTAACTATAATTCGGCTCATTCGAGAGAAAGAGTATTCATAGTCAGCATCAGGAAAGATATAGACAACGGGAGCTTTGAGTTTAAAAAAGGAAATAATAATTTAGTTACCTTAGAAAGCATTACTGAAAGCTTTGTAGATGAAAAATATTATTGTAAAGATAATTCTTATTTAAAAAGCTTCTTAAATAAGGTTAATAAAAGAGTTTGCAAGGATAAAGAGCCTAGTAAATTCGGATTAATGAGAGTTGGAACAATTAAAAATCCACATATGTTACAAATGAATAGAAGAGTTTTCTCAGAGTTAGGAGCTAGTCCAACCCTTGTAACTGGATCTGATAGTATTCCTAAGATTATTCAATGTAAGGTTAGAAAACTTACTCCTTTAGAATGCTGGAGACTTGTAGGATTCACATCTGAAGATTACTGGCTAGTTAGAAAAGCTCTTGAAGAACAATTTTATAACGGGAAAGACTGTACTGATACGCAAATGTATAAGATGGCTGGGAATAGTATTGTAATCCAGGTAGCAGAAAGTATAATTGAAAGCCTGAAAGGAATATTATATTAATTAAACGAGGTGAGAATATGGGTGAAATATTATTAGAATTTCTAAAAGAAACTCGTATTATAAATAGACAAGCTAAATTATTAATAGAAGATAAGAATAGTTTATCTTCTTCTGATAAAGAAATGTTGAATAAAATTATATTAAACACATCTAAATCTTTAAGTAAGTTAGGTTCAGAAATTAATTTATGATTAGTTTATGTGGCAGAGATTGTAATAGCTGTGTTATGAAAAAAGAAAGCGTTGTATGGTTGTTTGTCCTAATAAATTCGGTTCTTTTACTTTAGTAATTGAAGATATAAATATATTTTCATTAGGTAATAATCGATATGAAGTAAGTTCAACTGAAGGAGGAACTTACATTGTTGATATGAATGAAAATAGCTGTGAATGTGGCCAATATATTTATAGAAATGAATGCTGCAGACACTTAATAGCGGTCAGAGAAGCTTTAGACGAATTTGCAGAAGTAGATACTATAAGAGAGGAAATATTCTAAAGAATACTTCAAGACTAGGAGGAACCCAAACTAAAAAGAAAATGATGGAGTTCTTAGATTTAACATTTCCACGTAGAAAAGATAAAAATGCAATACTAAATGTTTTTTAGAAAAATGAATAGAGATAATATACTTTTATAGAAAATAATATTATAATATTTACAAGCATTACAAAAAATAATCATTTCTCTTTTTAAATTAAACTAAGATAACAAAAAAGATATACTTAGATTTACTAAGTATAGCTCTTTTAATGACTTTTATTGTGATACAAAATGAATATATTATAATTATAAATAAAGATTTTAAAAATTTTCTTACTTTAAATTTGGGTTAACATAATAGCCTAAATTTATAGTATAATAATTTTAAGCTATTACTATATGTGAATAGTCTTTCCTTTATTTGAAATTAACAAAACAAAGAAAGCTCTATAAAATAAGTAGGGCTTTCTTGTTGTGTAATGAAAACCACTTGCTATGCGAGTGTGTTCAGAAGAGCTTTAGCGATGTAAGAAAAAACCTCCTTTTGTTAAAATGAAAATAGGTTCGCAGCCAATTTTCGTAACAAAAGGAGGGTTTTAAATGGATACAAACAGTTTAGCACATACAAAATGGAATTGTAAATATCATATAGTTTTTGCACCAAAACACAGAAGGAAAGAAATATATGGAGAGAAAAAACAAGAAATAGGTGAGATATTAAGGCAGCTTTGTGAATGGAAAGGGGTTAGGATAGTCGAAGCGCACGCTTGCGTAGATCACATACACATGCTTGTTGAAATACCACCTAAAATGAGTGTTTCAAGTTTCGTTGGGGTTCTAAAAGGTAAAAGTAGTCTTATGATTTTTGAGAAATTTGCAAATTTAAAATATAAATATGGAAATAGACATTTCTGGTATAGGGGATTTTACGTTGATACTATCGGAAAAAAATAAGAAGGCAATTGAAGACTATATAAGAAATCAAGAACAAGAAGATATGATAGCTGATCAAATAAGTTTAAAAGAATATATGGACACTTTTAAGTGTAGCAAGTAAAGAAGTATGCGGCTGGCGGACTAATTTAAGCGTCTTAAGATGCAACGTAGGTAGTATGCCCTTATAGGGCTAAGGAAATACCACCAGCTAAGCTGGTGGATTTTTATTTTAACTTAGGCACTTATACATAAAGTCTTTTAAATATTTTAACTTAAATTTCTATAAATGTTAATTGTGAAATTATTACTAAGATAAATATTAATAGTGTATACATTGAGATAGTAAATAGCTATGATATTTAAATTTTTAAAGTAATTTTAATAAATTTATATAATTCTGAAAATATAAAAGGTAGCTCATTTTAGAGCTACCCTAAATACGATTAGAAATCTTTTTATTTCTATTTTATTATTAGTTAAAAATCTATAATTTTTATTTATACATATTTTCTACTTTTCACAATAACTGATGAAATAGAAACTCTAAATGAATCAGATACATCACATTAATGTTCACCAATTCATTTTGTATACAATCTATTAACTTGAAGAATGGATTAGTTTATCAAAACTTTAATTAGAGTTATTATTATATTTATTAAAAACTCTCTCCTTTAAATTAAGTTGATATATATATGAAAAATACATACGCAGGGTTAGAGATAAAAATAGTGTTCAAGTTTATAGAATACTTAGAGTATCTATAAACTTGATACTCATTTATTAATAAGATAAAATTATTTATTTTTATCTTTATAATCGCTATATTCATTATAGTTACTTGTTGGGTGATTTATTACTCCAATAAGTACCAAAATTGAGAGTATAGCTTTAACTATTTCTTGATAGTTATCTGGTAAAATATTAATTTCAAATCCTTGTAAAACCAAGGAAATTAAGGTTGCTATAGAAAGCCATAACCCATAATTCTTAAAACGTGATTTATTTATCGTAATATATCACTCTCCTTGTTTATAATATATAATATTATGTTTAGTGAAATTATGTTAATATACATTGTCTATTTTTATAGTTTAACTATAAAATAAGTAGTATAGTCTTTATTTCTTCTTTTATATTAATTAACATTTCAACTTGATCTGTTTAACGGATATCTCTTTTATTACCCAAGCTTTAATTCTTTCAGCATTAATATCATAAAATGTCCATGTAGAAATATATTCAAGATTATTAAAGATATATATTTTATTTAATATTTTGTTAATACTTTAAGGATATGTATCCAAAATAAAAACTTTTAAATAATATATTATATAAAAAAAATTAGAAATAAGGAGATGTTAATTATAATATGCTTAGTAACAATTTAAATCCAATGGTGTTCGAAAATGCTAAAGAAGTATTTCTTATTTCTGAGGATTTAAAAACACCAATTAATATTACAAACTCTAACTCAAATTTAAGTGATGGATTATATGTAATAGATAAAGGAGATGGTTGGATATTAGGGGAACCCTCAGTAGTTTCAAGTCAAATTCTTAATCCTAATGAAACAGGTACCTTTAGCCAATCATTAACTAAATCTAAAGAAGTATCTATAAATGTAAATTTTTCAGTTGGATTTACTTCTGAATTTATACAAGCATCTGTAGAATATGGATTTGGAATAACTATAGGAGAACAAAATACAATAGAAAGATCTGTATCTACAACTGCTGGTCCAAATGAATATGTATATTATAAGGTTTATGCAACTTATAGAAAGTATCAAGCTATTAGAATTTCTCATGGTAATATCTCTGATGATGGATCAATTTATAAATTAACAGGAATATGGCTTAGTAAAACATCTGCAGATAGCTTAGGAAATATTGATCAAGGTTCATTAATTGAAACTGGTGAAAGATGTGTTTTAACAGTTCCATCTACAGATATAGAAAAAGAAATCCTTGATTTAGCTGCTGCTACAGAAAGATTAAATTTAACTGATGCATTAAACTCAAATCCAGCTGGTAATTTATATGATTGGCGTTCTTCTAACTCATACCCTTGGACTCAAAAGCTTAATTTACACTTAACAATTACAGCTACTGGACAAAAATATAGAATCTTAGCTAGCAAAATTGTTGATTTTAATATTTATTCAAATAATTTTAATAATCTAGTGAAATTAGAACAGTCCTTAGGTGATGGAGTAAAAGATCATTATGTTGATATAAGCTTAGATGCTGGACAATATGTTCTTGTAATGAAAGCTAATTCATCATATAGTGGAAATTACCCTTATTCAATATTATTTCAAAAATTTTAATATTTTAAAATAATATAATCAAATTAATTTACAAAAGATAGTATGTAATAATTTAATATTACATACTATCTAATTTTTTTATTATAATTTAATTTTTCATATATCACGATAATATTTTTCAGTTTCTTTATTTTATTTTTTTAATTTTCAATTTCTAATAAAAATTTATTCTGTTCAAATTTACTATTATTCGATAGTTTGACTGTAAAGTAAGTATTATAGGGGTAGCGTCCATAACCGTCAACCTAAGAAGCCTCACTTTTTATAATAATGTATAATATTTAATCAATTATTATAGAAAGTGAGGCTTAATTTTATGAACAAAAAACTTAAATATTTAGCTAAAAGTATAAAAGAAAGTTTTGATATTAATGAAATAAACAAAATAGCAAAAGATACAAAATTCATTCAAAGACAAGGAAGTATAATAGCTAAAGATTTTTTGATGTTTAACGTGTTCTATGGCTCCGATATCTGTACAGCTCCATTATCACAACTAGTTTCAAAATATGATATGTTATTTTCTAAGCAACTATCTAAACAAGCTTTAGATAAACGTTTTAATAAATACTCAGTTGAATTTATGAAAGAAATATTTATTAAATTTTTATATTCCCAAAATAATACATTAACTAACTTAGAACGTACTTTAAGAACATATTTTGATAGAGTAATTATAAATGATTCTACAAGTTTTACTTTACCTAAAGAGTTTAAAAAGAAGTTTCCAGGTTCAGGGGGAGTCGCTTCTCCATCATCAATAAAAGTACAGTTGCAATATGAGTTGTTAACAGGTTCATTTATGAATATAGATATATTTTCAGGCATAAAAAATGATGTTGAGTATTTGAAAACAATGAAAAAATATAAAGATTATAAAGACTTAAAATTAGCTGATTTAGGCTATTTTAAAATTGATTATTTGAAAAGGCTTGATAATAGTAGGACATCTTTTATATCGAAAGTAAAAAGCAATACTTCATTATATATAAAAAATCCAAATCCTGAAAAATATAAAGTTGGAACTATAAAAAAGTCTAGTGAGTATATAAAAATAGATATCATTAAGCTAGTAGAGCCTTTAGCACCTGGCGAAATAATTGAACTTAATGATATCTACATAGGCTCTAAAAAAGAGCTTAAAAGCAGATTAATTATAACAAAATTAACTGAAGAAAACAAATCTAAAAAAATATTTAATCATATTGAGGGTATAAAAAAGAAAAGATTAACATTGAATCAAAGGAGATTAGATTTTAATAGTGTAGATGCCTATATTACTAATGTACCCAGTGATATTATTGCAGCAAATCAAGTACATGATCTATATTCATTAAGATGGCAAATAGAAATAATATTTAAAGTGTGGAAGTCTATATTTAAAATTAATCAAGTGAAAAAGGTTAAATTAGAGCGATTCATGTGCTTTTTATATGGTAGATTGATAGCTTTATTGCTATCATCAACAATAGTTTCCACTTCTAAATCTATTATTTTAGAAGAAGATAAGAAAGAACTTAGTGAGCTTAAAGCTTTCGGAAATTTAATTCAATACTTCCCTAAGCTCTCTTTTGAAATTTTCAAAGGAGAATTTTACATTAGTAGAATTTTAAAACGCATATTGAGTAATTTTAGACAACTTAGAATAAAATCTAAGAAAAATTATAAAAAAACAGCTCTTGATATACTGAAACTCATTAAATTAGAATCTTTTGAAGTAACCAGATTTGCAATTTAACAATAATATTAATTCAATAACCTATAAATTTACTACTAAAATTTTATAGGCTTTTTTAGCTTGCTTAAAAATACAAGTTTTATGATTTTATATAATTTAATCTTGCATTTTAAATAAATTTTAATAAAAATTCTACTCTAAAATTTAATTGATGTTTTATACCTTCTTAGGTTGACGGCCATGGATTCTACCCCAATAATATAAAAACTATAGCTTTTAGTTTCATGAATGTAGATACTAAACTTAAAGCAAGTAACTCATGGAAACACTACTTGCTAGGATTTAAAATTTTAAATTTTAAAATACCTTTAGATGTAGAAATAGTGGTTGCAGGTATTTCTTCAGTCCAAAGAATTGAGGAAATCCTTAAAATAAGTAAAAGTAGAAAAATATCTTTTATGCATCAAGCTGCTTGGGTTAATAGTAGAAATGGAGTATCTGTAAAAGATAAAAAACAATTAGATAAATCTATCTCTAAAGATGATATTTTCAAAAATAATCTAGAATTTTATACTAATGAGTACAATAAACTATATGAGAAGTATAATAAATAGCCCAATTTATGAAACGTTTTCAATTAGTGCAGTTCTTGCACATATAAGAAGTATAGCAATAGCTGTACTTCTTTTTATTTTATGAAAGAGGTGATTTTTATGCCGAAAAGAAGAAGCAATACTATTGCAAATACAACGGAAGGATTAATTGGTGGCTCAGGATCTAATCTTTCTGAAGGAATAATAGAAGATTTAGTTAATGCTGTTAATGGTAGATTAAATAATATTGTAACTATACAAGGATTATCTAGAACCAGAAACAGAATTGAAGATATAAATGTAGTTTCCATAGGTAATAATCGATATGAAGTAAGTTCAACTGAAGGTGGAACCTACATTGTTGATATGAATGAAAATAGCTGTGAATGTGGCCAATATGTTTATAGAAATGAATGCTGCAGACACTTAATAGCGGTCAGAGAAGCTTTAGGCGAAGTTGCAGAAGTAGATACTATAAACAATGTAGAAGCTACTAGAAGAGCTAGGGATATAAGAGATGAAATAAATAGAAATATTCGTGGGGAAGAACAAGACGATAATCACTTTTATACAGACAATGAAGTTGATTTCGATAACGATTTTGCAGAAATTAATGACGATTCTATAGAGTATGAGTACGAAAACGTACTAAACGGAAATAAGAGTACATTTGGAGTTGAACTTGAATTTGTTGGTGGTGATGCTAATGCTATAGCACGAGAACTCTATGATTTAGGTATAGTTAGTTCTCCTAGAAGATTAGGCTATCACTCAAGAAGTGAGCCAGGCAAATGGAAGCTTGAGAGAGATGGTTCCGTATCCGATGGAGATGCCGGTGGAGAAATAGTTTCTCCTATTCTTAAAGATACTCCAAAGACATGGGAACAAATAAAAGTAATATGTGATGTTGCTAAAAGACATGGGGCTAGAGTAGATCAAAGGTGTGGTGGCCATGTTCATATAAACATGGAAAAACTAGATACTGCAAGACAAAGATGGAGAAGATTTTTTAAGACTATAGAAGTATATGAGGATTGTATTTATAGAGCTGCAGGTGGAGATTTAGGAAGAGTAAGAAGTAATGCTAGGCATTATGCCACTCCATTTAGTCCTAGGGCCGATGAAAGTAAATATATAAGATTTAATATGGATAATGATGAAGATGTAAGAAGAATGGCAGCAGAAGTTTCAAAAGGAAATAGATATTATGGTGTTAACTTAACTAATATAGCAAGAGATAGAGCTCCTACAGTTGAATTTAGGCATTTTAACGGTTCATTAAACGAGAAGCAAATCCAGGCTAATATAAAAATGGCTGCAGGTATAATAAATGCTGCAGAAAAAGCAAGATTTAGAGATACTGAAGATGAAATTTTCAAAAAGAGAGGAAATATTCTAAAGAATACTTCAAGACTAGGAGGAACCCAAACTAAAAAGAAAATGATGGAGTTTTTAGACTTAGCATTTCCACGCAGAAAAGATAAAAATGCAATATTAAATGTTTTTAAGAAAAATGAATGGAGATAATATACTTTTATAGAAAATAATATTATAATATTTACAAGTATTACAATAAATAATCATTTCTCTTTTTATTAAACTAAAATAACGAAAGAGCTCTGCTTAGATTTACTAAGTAGAGCTCTTTCAATGACTTTTATTGTGATACAAAATGAATATATTATAATTATAAAAAATTTATAATTATAAATAAAGAAAAAATTAAACGTTTTCTTATTTTAAAAATTTCTTAACATAATTGCCTAAATTTATAGTATAATAATTTTAAGCTTTTACTATGTAAATAGCCATTTTTCCTTACGTAATTTAAGAAAACAAAGAAAGTCCTACTTAAAAATAAGTAGGACTTTCTTTGTTTAACTTAGGCACTTATACATAAAGTCTTTTAAATATTTTAACTTAAATTTCAAGAAAAATAAAGAGTAATATATTGTTTATTTATTAAGTTTAAAGTTATAATTAAGGTGTATCTTTTAAGCGTTTTTATATCATAATTATAGCTTTTCACATTTCAACTTATAACTAAGAAAGTATCTATTTTTAGATACTTTCTTTTTACTATAATAAGTATAATATTTTAGGAGAGTGATTATATGAAATGGTCAAAAGAAAAGATTAATGATAAAAAGGAATACTTTTTAAGCCAAAGAAAAAATCCTACTGGAAAATTTACAGAAATGGTTGTTAGAACATATTTTTTAATTTATAAACAATGTTCTCTAAATGACAATTTTTGTCCTAGTAATAAGATAAATTCCAGGATTTTAGTCAGCGATGTGTATGAAAATTTTTATGATAATAAAACATCAAACCATGTTCCTAGTGTGGTTGATGACTGTGTAAATCATTTGAATAAAATAGGATATATAAAATTTGTTAAAACTAATTCATCACCAGAGTGGATGGTGAAAATTGAAAAAAGTTTAGATTTTATTTTAGATGGTTAAGAAGATTTTTACTTCAAAAAATACAATATAACTCAAAAAATAGTATAAAAATATGTCTATAAATTAAAAATTTAAATTTATAAAAAAGAAAGTATTATTGATAATACTTTCTTTTTTGTTTTTAACATATAGGAAGTGATGATCCTTGGATGGTTTAATAAGAAGAAAGATACTAGCCTTTTTACAATGGAATGATAAAAATGGTTATTATACTGACGAACGATGTGACTTGGAAGAAGTTCAAAAATTATCATTAGAAGAAAGTATAAAATATTTTTTTGGAGTGATAAATTCAGATTTTTATTATTCAATAGCTGATAATATCTTTGAGCTAAGCTTTTATGAAATAATAAAATATGCTAAAGATTATAAGTTTTATAATCAAACTTATAAAAAGTTAAAATTATTGATAGATAATAATCTTAATGAAAATTTATATAAAAATTTGCAAATGCCAAAGAGTATAA
>SKEM01000236.1_pt1 | contig 43239 bp, 42 predicted proteins | sample 4826731 | NCBI WGS metagenome assembly SKEM01 (sample SAMN11008809, study PRJNA524170) | human gut metagenome | biome: Human fecal sample; material: Feces; isolation source: fecal sample from pouch patient p37 | host: Homo sapiens | place: Israel: Tel-Aviv | collected 2015-07-27 | reverse complement strand
GCGAAAATCTTCGTGAGCACCCCGAAAAAAATTTGATTTTGGTCGGGTCTAGTTCAGTGCGGTCTAATTTTTCAAAATCTAACTCATATTCTAAAATTTATATCTTGACTTATTACCATTAGGCTTTCTTTTACATAATAAGTAGTCTCCTTAGTTTGACAATTGGTTGTACCCAAGGGTAGGCTTTCTTTTTGCAAGCGGAGCAACATGGTACCATGTTGCGATATTTTGAATGACCCCTACCAAAAATACTGGTAGGAGTCGTTCAAATTTTTGGGGTTCCCCCAATCCCCATCGCTGCACTTTGACATTTATTGACGTTTCGACTTACCATTTTTGACCTTTATTTTTTCTTTCTTATTGATAAGGAGCTAATAACTCATCCAGAAAGACCAAATACGCGTCATTTCCTTTCAACTTTCGTAAATAAGTGGCTGCTTCTTCGTAAGGAAATAAATCAATTTCTAATTCTTTTTCTTTAAAATCATGAATCAACGTATCCAGTTCTTTTAGCACCGTTCCTTTTGATTTTTCTTTCTTTTTCTGGTGGACTCTTGGTTGGTCACTAAGCGGGTCTGCCAAGAAAAATTGTGTCAAAATAAATTTACTTTCGTCCGTTAATTGGTCCATTTTGTTTTCTCCTTTTCTCTTATTATTTGTTTTTAAAATCGAGTAGAATTTGCTATTTGAGCAGAAATTTTTGGTTCATTTTGTTGCCTTTTTTGCTCGTTAGCTTGGGACTTTCCCACTTCAGTTTCTTTTTTCTTCGCGTTCAATAAACGTTCTTCAAATTTATTTTGGGGAAGTTGAATGCCTTTTTCTATTGATAAAGCATGGTCAGCTTTTTCAATTAGAGTGCGCGCCTCTTTCGTGATTGTTTCTAACGATTGCGTAAATTCTTCTAACTTTTCTCCTTGCCTCGTCCAAGAAGAAAGATAACCAAAAGAATACGAGGACGTATCCAGTCCTAAGTGACGGGAGACAATATAGGCAACTGATTCCGCTTCAAATTCTTGTCGAGAATAAACGTCATCTCCAAATATCGCTTGCGAATCTGGGTGAAGCATGGCATGCGTCATTTCATGAAGTAAGACTTTTAAAGTCATCACTTCTCCTAAATGTTGTTGGAGGACAATTTCTTTTTTCGTTGGATCATAATACCCATTTGCACCACTTGCAATAGACGTGACGGTTACTGGAACTGGACAAATTTCAACTAACGCATTGTACGTTCTGGTGAATGTTTTACCGTCGCTAAGATTCTCTTCCAGATTATAAACAAGCTGTGGCAACTCTGCGCCTGTCGTTTGTTCTACATCAAAGACAGGCGTTAAAAAATAGCGCGTTTCTTTGACAATTTCTCCATTTTCATCCGTAACTTTTTTCCCATTCTTATCGACTTTATCTTTAAAATAAGGGGCATACACATACAGTGCTTTGCTGCCTTTTTTTACTTGACGATCTAACTTTTTCCACGCATTGTAACCAGCTACACGACGTATGTTTGGATTTTGTGCCAACAACAAACGAATATTTTTTGACGAATATTTATGAAATTTTGAAGCAAAATCTAAATAGTTTTTAAACGTATCACTTGTTAAATACTCTTTGATTCCGTCGTTCAAATGTTGCGATAATTTTTGATAATCTTTCTTTTTAATTATCTCTTCCAATGTTAGTTCTGGTTGGCTTTTTTGCTTCATTTGTGTTTTTTCAGACATTTCTTTATTCCTTTCTCTGGATCGTTTTTTTGCTTCTTGACGCTTTAATTTTGCTTCTTTTTTCTTTATTTCATTCTTTGTTTGCTTTAAAATATCGTTCCAATCCGTTTTACTTTTTCCTTCAATTAGTTTAGGTTGGTCAAGAGTAATTGGACACCAGCTATTTGAAAATTGTTGAATAAATTTCTTCCCTGCTTCGTCATTATCTACAGCCAAAACGAGTTGGACTTTTTCCGTTGTTAGTTTCGACTTTTCTAATTGTTCAAGGACGGTTGGCTTTTCTTCTTCTTTGACATAAGAGCCAATTTCATTGGCAATAAGCGTAGATACTGCGCCCTTTTTAAGTCCATTCGCACAAAATAATACCGCATCTCCAATCGTTTCTTTTTTTAATTCGTAATAACTCATGAGATCTATAGGTGCTTCAAAAACAATGATTTTGATTGGCTTTTCTGACGTAGCTTCTGCAATTTTTGGTGGATACCCTACACGAACAGTCAACCCATAATAGCCATTTCCCCAGACACGCTTTAACCGTCCTCGTTCGCCATGTAGCTTCTTATTTTCCCAAATACCTTGTAAGGCAACGCCTTTAATTTTTTCTTCAAGACCAACGTGCTTGAAGACTATTACTGGTTCACTTTGTCCGGTCTCTTTATCTGTATACGTGGATTGTGCCATGAGGTTTTGTTCAAAAAAGAAATCAATTGTTTCTCTTGATAACTTACGTTCCTGAAGCAAGTAATCAATGGTGGCATTTTGTTGTGTATGTTCTTTCATATAATAATGAAAGTTCGTCGGAGTAGGTTCTTTCAACGTTTCAACAGCCCCTGCTTCTACGGTCTGTAAATACTGCAATGCTTCAGCGTGTGTACACTCTTTTATCACTTGAACAAGCTTGATACTCCCACCACCAACTTGGCGAGAGTTCCAATAAAAAGCATTCTTCTTAGGGGTTAAAACAAAACTATCGTGCTCTGACCAGGTATAACTTTGTCCCTGTCGTACAAGTGTTATTCCTAAACTTTCTGCGACATCCACAATACTTTTTCGTTCAATTTCTTCTAACACTTTTTGTCGTTGTGCATGTGTCATTGGCATTTTCTGTTCCTCCTTTTTCTATTTTCTGAAAGAAAAAAACGCACGTCTTTTTAAACGTGTGTTTCTTCTTTCAGTTCACTTGTAATTTCTCCATGGTCAATAATATCTGTTGCCGAGATTTTATCCAAAATAGCTTCTTCATCAGTCATATATCGGCGCCACGTATACCACTTATCATCAGTCGGTCCTGTTGCTAGTTCATCTGCTCGGTCATGCTGAAAAGCATAGAATTTTTTATCTTTAAAAACATGCTCTTTTGATATAAAAACCAGACACTCGTCTCCTCCAATAAGCGCAACTTCACTCCTGTCAATCAAATCGCGCCCGTATTTATCGCGATTTTCGGATCCTCCACCTTGATTTCCTTTATTCATGCTATGTTTCCGAATGGATAACGTTTGTTTCCCTGCACGTGCAGACAGATACTTGGTGGTTTCTTCTTCGTCCCCACCAAGGTATAGTAAACACGCACAGCCGTTTAGAATGTTTTGCCACCCATTGCGATAAAGCGTTTGTAGTTGGTTCAAGGATTGTAAAACAATGGTAAACGACATTTCTCGCTTACGAAACGTGGTCAACATTTTCTCAAAGTGAGGAATTCGGCCAATATTTGCAAATTCGTCAATTAAGAAGCGGACATGTAGGAGTTCTTTTCCTTCTTCTAGTACTCGTTTTCCTAAACGTACTTGGTCTGATTTATTTCGCAACACTTCTCCGACTGTCGCAAACATCAACGCTGCAATAAAATTAAACGACGTATTAGTTTCAGGTATCGCAATAAACACTGCTGTTTTTTCTTCATTCCAGGAGTCAATATCCATCGTGTCTGTACGAATCATATTGACCACTTCTTCATGGTCAAAAACAGAGTAACGTGCAGCAGCTATCCCTAGAACGCTGGCTCTCGTTTCACTCTCATACAAATTGTTAAACAAAGTCCATTGTCGGTAAGCGTAGTTGTCAGGAATGGCCTCGTTTAACTCCTCAAACCATTCTTCCACTGGGCTAGGTACATTTTTATCTTTTCGTTTTAGGTGGCGTAACATGTCCGCAATCATTCCTAAATGTGGCGTATAATCATTTCTGCGACCGTCAAACCATAAATACGCAATAAGAGAGCGAACCAATAAGCCTTCGGCTTTTATCCAAAAATCGTCCCCGGTCGTTTTTTCCACTTCTTTTGTTGCTTCGGTGACAGCTTCTAAAACTCGGTCCACGTCTAATTCGGAGTGCATATACTCAAAAACATTGAACGTATCACTATTTGACAACGTGTTTAAGTCTAAGACCTTAATCTTGTACTTTCCTTTTTTCAATAAAAGTCCAATCTCTGGCAATATCCCACCGTCTGGGTCTGTTGTGATAAAGCTGGCATGTCGTTGCATAAGATTGGTTTTGATAAAAGCTAACGTTTTAGCCGCTCCAGAGTCACCTAGAATGGCGATATTCTTATTTTTTTGTAGCTTGATTGGTAAACGTTTATTAAAAAGAGAAATTTTTACATGCTTACTAACAATAATATTGTTTTCAGGAATTGGATCTTCATATTTTTTCATTTCAGCAGGTGTAGCAAAACGAGCCGAACCGTATTCTTCTCCATGACGGTAGATTCCACGATCATTATCTCGCACATACATTAATAGCCCTAAAAGAAAACCAAGTATTCCTACACTAAATCCTAATAGACTTGGTGTTATAAAAAACCGATAAAAAGTTTGTTCGATATACGTCAGAATGTCTTTTGTAAAGAGATAATTCGTTTTTGAAAAATAGTCTGTCCCTGGTAACAGCCAAAAGAAATTTCCTATTCCAAAGCCAATCACAAATAGAAAAATACCAAGGTAGAGATACGGTTTCAGTTCTTTTTTGTACGTCTGCATTACAGTTTCCTTCCTTTTGTGATTGTTTTTGTTTGATCAATTTTACCCACGTATTTTTTATTGGCTGCAGTGTAGGCTAACCGTTCATCAAAAGTCATGGTATTTGGCTTACGCAAAATCATTTGTGGGTTCTTCTTAATATCCGTTAACACGCGTTCTAAGGCTTTCTTTGCAAGTTCCGTATCTTTTACTCGAAAATAGAAGTTAGTCCCTTCTTTGGTTTCTTTAAACGCAAAAGGAAGCCCTTGGGCTTCCAACTGTTCTTTTAACTTATTTAAATTCACTTTTTCATGAAGTTGCGCCGAAGTCAGTGGATCCTCACGATTCATTAGCTTATACAAATTATTTTCCCCTTTTAAAGGAAGAAACTTGTCTTTCAGCGCCAATACACCATCACTGGATAAATTAAGCAGCACCTTTAACACTTTATCTAAAGTACTAGTACCTAAAACATAATAACGGTGTACAATTTCTCTTTGTTCCACCAAAAATCTCCTCCTTTACAAAAAAAGACTAGCAAAATTTGCTAGTCTTTTTTTTCTTTACTTTTTTGATAGGCCGTAAACAACTGTAAGGGAATATTAATAGCTGCAAGAATAATAATTAGCCACCTTGTGGCAGTTAATTCACGAGGGGAGGTAATTTGTTGACACAGCATCACTGCGAAAACTACAGCGAGCCAAAAATACCATTGTTTTACTATTTTCATTCAAATTCTCCTTACAAAAAGTATCTCTTTCTTAATTTAGCTATCTCAAAAAGGAAGGTCGTCATCTGATATATCTATCGGACTTACATCTTTAGAAAAAGGATCGAGAGGGTCAGGTTTCTCAGTTGCTTTTTTGTCAAAAGTCGCTTGGTCTGGCTTACTACTTCTACGTTGATCGTTTACTTCTTTTGATTCCAACAATTGAAAGTTTTCGACAACAATTTCTGTCACATATACGCGTTGCCCTTGTTGATTGTCGTAATTTCTTGTTTGTATACGTCCTGTCAAACCAATTAAAGTGCCTTTACGCGCATAATTAGCGAAAGATTCAGCTGCTTTACGCCAAATAACACAATTAATAAAATCTGCTTCTCTATCTCCTTGTTGATTCGTGAAATTACGATTAACTGCTAACGTAAATTGTCCAACTGCTGTTCCGCTTTGTGTGTAACGCAGGTCAGGATCTTTTGTTAAGCGGCCGACTAAGGTCACATTATTAATCATATCTTTCTCCTATCTTCTAAAGTGTCTTACCTTTGTTTTTCGCTATTTCAGATTCAGTCATCGATGTATGATTCTTTTGCTTTTCTTTCGCTTCTACCAAGCGCTCTTCAAATTTATTTTTTGGCTGTGTTTCTGTGTATTCTTTGGCAAAACGCACAAATTCATTTAACGAATATTGAACGTCTGGCATGTGATCATCGAAATCATCCGCCATGTAATAATACATCAAATTGGCATCAAATTGTGTTCTTCGAAAATCAGTTGGGATTGTCAAATAAGTAGAAGATTCTCCCGTTAAAGACCCAATAAATAAGTTGGCCGAGATTAAGGCAGTCCGCTTATTTCCATTATCAAACGCTTGTAGTTTTGCCAAACGAGCATACAACTCCCAGCCATCTTCTACACTATTTTCTGTTACTGCATCTAGTTCTCGTTGAACCATTTTTTCTGTAACTGTTCTAGGTGGTACATAATCTCCAACATGTATAGTGACTTTTTCCCTCAATTTCCCAGGATTTTCAGGCTGTCCTTCTTTGTGAGAGTCCATTTGTGCATTAATTCCTTTGAATACATCAACCGTTAGTTTCTTTTGTTGACTAGCATAGTGAATCGCTTTAACTAAATCTTCAAATATATAGCGATCCGTTTCATTGGTAAATTGCCACTCATCCTTGTTTGTAGAAAGGTTTTTTTGTGTTTGCAGAATAGACGTGTTGTACCCATCATATTGGGCCACGGAATAGATTAATTCAGCTAATTTTTTTGTATTCATTCTCTCACATCCTCCCCATTTTCATTCATAGTATACCATTTTGACAGTAAAAGTGGTAATCCTTGTTTCTTAGCTAGAAGAGGCTTTTTTACTAGCTGATAAAAAACTCTTTTTTATAAATAAAGTCCCTCTGGTTTCTTTGAAAATGTACTTAATTTTTGTTCTAAGTCATTGATTTCTTCCTGCTTAGTCGCAATCTCCTCGGTCAATGTGGCTAACTCGTCTTTTTTAAACTGAATCTTTTGTTCCAGAATTTTCTTCTGTGTTTCTTTATCGGCTATTTCATCTGGTTGCTCTTTTAATTCAGTTGTTTCCTTTTCTTCAGTAGTAATAGTGGTTTTGTTGTTTTTCTCTAACTCTACAATATCCTGTGTTTCTTTATTTTTTTCTTCTGGCTTTACCTGATTTTCTACAGCTGAAGGCAATAGTTCTACAAAAGGAATCACTTTTTTTGTATCAAACGGATCTAAAAGATCATGAAAATAAGGATTATCTTCTAAAATTGGTAAATCTATACGCTTGCCATAAAGGATCTGGTCCTCTTGTTTTCCTTCTTTTATTTTTTCGATATAAAGCCACCCTTCTTCTTCCTTTTTAATAAGATCGTTGTTTACGCCAATCACATAACGAACAAGTGTAGCGGTTGAGTCGATCACCTCGCCTTTGATATTTTTTGAATGAAGAAGTTCATAGCGATAGGTTGTTTTATTCCCTATAAACACTTGCTTCACCACCTGATTCTTTTTCACTCAACAACGCAGTCAATTCACTAAAAGATAAATTATTTTCTGTTAATAGAGCACTGACAATTTCCGCTTCTATTTGTTTCAATTCATTCTCTTTTTTAGCAATCGACTGTTTCAATGTATCGAGACGTTCATTGGCTTTATTAAGCTCTTTCTCCACTCGATCCTTCTTTTTTTCTAATTCACTTACTTTACTTTTCCCCACTGTTTGCACTCTCCTTTGCTGATTCTTCTGTCGTTACTACATGTGTATTATATGAATTTGGCTCCTCTTGTAATTCATTGGTAAGTGTTACTGGTGCCATTTTATCCACTAAAAAATTAGCGCCTTGTTTTGCAAAGGTTAATTTCAGCGCTTCTTGATTGCTCTGATTTTTCAACGCTCCTTCATCATTATTTCGTTTGGTTCGTTGTGTATTCTTATACGTGACGTCCACAATGACTTCGTTGTTTTCAGTATCAATATAGATTTTATACGTATCAAGTACTTGATTGACTACATAGCCTTTATACGCTTGATTAACAGGCTGTTTTTCTACATTCACTAATTCGTTATACATGGCGCTTGTCACCAAAGGTTCATAGCGATTTCTATTTTCACCAAGATCTTTTTTTGTATAATACGCAATCAAAAATTTTTTTACCGTACTTGTTGTTAATTCCTCTTTTTTCTCAACTTTTACTTGTTTTTCATTGGTGTTTACTTGTTTTCTTTGCCCAACACTAAGCCCAATCAAAAAAATAAGCACAATAAGCAGTAAGCTGCCACCAATAAAGGCAATTTTCTTGTATCTACTTAATTTTTCCATATTATACATTGTTCTTATTGGTTCCTTTCTTTTTAGTTTAGGCGCATAAAGTATTCGCCTGCTTCTTTTTTTAAGACACGCCAATTCATAGAATACTCACCACTGACATTCATTTCAGAAATGACAAAACTACCATCAGAGTTTACATGCTCCACATAAGCCACGTGTCCATATTGCGTACTAGAACCAGCTACACCATTAGTAAAAATAACAGCATCCCCTTTTTTAGGGGCCGATTCAAGTGTCGCTCCGGGCGTTTGACTGTAGTTATGCACCCATTGATTGGCGTTTCCCATAGTAGGGTGAATGCTTTTTCCTAACTGTGCAAAACGATTAAACACATACCAAGTACAATTCCCTGGCGCATACGCATTGCCTGGCCAGCCTTGTCCTGCTTTTGTTTCTCTGTCTGTGGGTAATGGTTGCATTTTTTCTTTATACTGCGCAAAGACCTCACTCCCAGAACCACCGATTGGTGTACCCGATCGAGAAAAGAATGTAAACCAATTTTGTGCAGCTTGAATTCGTTCTCCTAGCTTGTCTCCGGGATTTCCTTCCCAAACAGTTAGAAAATAAGTAGTAAGTTCTGGAATAGTTGCAGCCACCTTACTTCTTGCTACATTGTCTGCTGCTGTTCGTGAACCTGGTGCATCGCCGTCAAAAATAAAGTCCAGCTGCAATTGCAGATCGTACCATTTTTTATTTTTACCTTTGGCATAGTCTAATAACAACGTATGCCTACGACCACCATCAGCTGTATCCGTCCATTGACCTAAACCTAGTCCTCGATGGAGAATATTTGGAAAACGTCCCCCATAAATTTGCGGACCTCCCATAGAAAGCCAACTCGGTTCGTCCCACGAATTCCCATGCGCACCTACAGGAGGATTCAAATAATCCCCTTCTGCTCGTTTTGGATTAATGCCACTTTCTACCGAAAAATTGCCTAAAATCGCGCTAATTCCCTCTTTGGTGTATCCCTTTTTTGATAAATAATCATAAACAGCTTGCGCTCTTTTTTCGACACTTGCTCCAGGAGAAAAATCTGCACTTCCTAAAAGAGTCGTTTGCGTGTAGGTTACACGTGGAAAATAAAAGGCTGGATTTACAAAAAACCAGTCTTTCGTTTCTTTTTTATATTTTTCATACTGGAATGTAACTGTTGAATTCTTTGTATTCCCAAGAAATGTTCCTTCTTCAACATCCATACCTTTTGTTAGTCGAAGGGTATTCACACCACGAATCGTTAACCTAGCTACTTTCTCTTTTTCGATAACCAGTGTTTCTGTATCAGGCACCGAAACGATTTGGCCGTTCATTGGTGAATGAAACGGCTGATTATCTTCAATCAATACATCAATGCCTTGATACAAGGTGAGCTTCTCTTTTGATTTGTCATAGCCATAGCGCTTATTGACAATTAAAGCGTCAGTTTTTACTGGAAAAGAAAGGAGATCATCCAATGTTTGGTAGCCTAACTCTTTTTTTATCTCTTGATAATGCTTTGCTTGTTCCTCTTCGATAAAATAACTTGATTTCTTATCTGTTTCTAAACTTTGCATTGTTTTCAACTGATAATCAGGTTTCTTTCCGTTTAATGCCGTCCATAAGTCAGATAGAATCGTTTCAAAATTCTTTGTACCAGTGGAATCCATATCTAATAATTTAAAATCATCGTACCGATAATTCATGTAGAAAAGAACATCATCGATATTGCTATAAAACTGGTTGTTATCGTCTGTATGTTGCGCATCTAATTTAGTAAAATACGTCCATGAAGCGGTTAAATCTTCCTCTTCTTGAACAATCGCTGGTTTTTGTGTACTACTTGCAACGCCACTCAATAAAAAAACAAGAAAAAGAACCAATAAAACAACCCAAGAAATTGGATTTTTTAGAATCAATGCAGCGACTTTCCCTAATGTCTTCTGACCATTAAAAAAAGAACGAATCAAGCCAATACCTTGTTCGGCTTTCTTCGCTTCTTTTGCTGCTTTAAAGCGCATAGCGCGATTCCGTAGTTGTTTCATAAGTTGTTTTTTTAACGTAAAGTCTTTTGGTGTACGCTGAAACCCACGTCCTCTTGAAAAGTTAAATAAGCGATTCCCCAATCCGTACGTATCTTTTGCAGTTTTCACCGAAAGATTCTTAACCGTTTTTCCTGTTTTCAAAGCTGTGCGCATGTTAAATTTAGCTTGTTGTGTTTTTTCATAAAGGGTCATTGCTTCATTCAGTGTATCTTCCTGCGTTAACGTGGTTCGTACTTTTTGCGTCGCTTCTCTTTTCAACCCTTCCTTGGTTTCCCTTTTTACTTGGTTAACGACACGCGTTTCATCTACTTTTTTCGTTCGTTTGTAAGCAATTTTCTGTGCTTTTTTGCGTTTCTTTTGCTCTACAAATTTCTTTTTATCCAGTAAATGGTTAATACTTAATGGTTCCTTCCCTGTTTTCAAGGTGAGTTTATGTTTTTTTAGTGATTGCTTGTAATTTTTCTTAGAAAGTTTAAACTCCTTTTTAGTCGTCTTTAATGCTTTTTTTTGCAACTTCGTCGCTTCTCTTGATTTTAAGGTCAAATTTTTTCTAAGACGCTCTTCTACTTGAGTTTCAACATGTACTTTTTCTTTCCAAGTACGCTTATTTTCTACCATGTCCTCACATCCTAAGCGTCGGTATTCATAATTTCAAATAGATGTGTTTCTTTTGGAATAGGATTTTCAAACGGAACAACTACCCCACCTGCAGAAATTAGCCCCGTTCCTTGTGGGGCTCGATCATTGATATACTTCTTCAATGCAGGTGTCAGACTTAAAATTTCTACTAATCGTTGTGAATCAATTGGTTTTTGCCGTAATAAAATCAAAAACTCACTATTGGCAATCATTTTTTGCCCCGCTTTACTGTCTAATAACGTCGTAGGGTTTTGCGTGATACCTGTTGTCACGGCGCCATACTTACGAATACGCGCCCATAAATTTAAGAACCACTCTGCTTCTTCTTCCGTTGTGAAATTGACTTGTAATTCATCAAAATACAAACGTGACGTTACTTTTCCTTGTCCGGATACTACTTGTTTCCACAACTGATCTAAAATCACTTTCATGGCAAACTTTTTCAAGCGATCATCTAATTTTTTTGTATTAAAGACAATAAAGGGTGCCGTTAAGTCGATATTCGTTTGGTGCGCAAAGATATCTTGTGAACCCACACAATAGGTTTCCACTTTATTCGCTAATTCTTTGGCACCTTCATCCGTTTGTTCTTTTAAGATTCTAAACCAATCGACTAATGTTGGCTCTGTCTCTTTGTTTTCAAAACGTTCATACGTCAACAACGTCACACGGTCAACAAGTCCCGCATCCACGTCCGTATAGCTTTTTAGTAGCGATTCAAACATAGTAGATAACAAATTAGATTTTTCTTTAACTAAATCAAGTTCCTGGTCCTCTTCATCCAATAACTGCTTGTCTACCATTCCTAAAATATTCAAGTGGTTTTTTGTACCAGTTGAGATATCGAGTATTTCTGCATCCAATTCTTTCCCAATCGGTAAGTATTCACTTTCTGGATCAACAATTAAAAAGCGATCCTTCGGAAATTTTAAACGCGTTGAAAGAATTTCCCATTTGGTCGCCATTCCTTTACCAGAACCAGACGTTCCGAAAATAAGCCCACTTGGTGTAATTAAATCTTTTTTTCGGTCAATAGTAATCATGTTCTTCGTCAACTGATTCCGGCCATAAAACTGACCTGTTGGGCTTTGTAATTCCACATTGGTAAAAGGTACTTGTGTAGCAATATTTGTTGTTGTTAGATCACGCATATAACTCATTTCAACGTCTAAGTAAGGTTTTCCAATCGGTAAGATTGTATTGAGTGCTTCTTCTTTGTAATTGTCTACTGTATCAAACACAACTTGCCAGGTTGCTCCTACGTTTTTCACCGATTCAACAGCTTCTAAAAGTTCCTTTTCTGTTTCTGCAATTAAGAAAACTGAAAATAGGCCATTAAATAACTTTTGGCCATTATTTTTTATTTCATCCATTAACGCATTCGTTGTTTCTTGGATTTCCTTTGCTTCTCCTGAAATCGCATCCTCTGAAACACCACTTCTGAAGTTTTGCTTCTGTTGCTTTTGAATGGCAACATCATTTAATGTCTTGGTTCCCTGTATTGCCTTTCTGGCTTCCATCATGTCATAAGGTCTGGCATGAATGCTAATCGCTAGCTCTCTTCCTGTAGCGCATAATTCTTTGATTAACTTATCTTCTAGGTATTTTGGGTATTGTTGAATGGTTAAAACAGCTGCGTAGTTTTCTCCTAACCGAAAATAAGCTTTATTGTTTGGAAACTTGATTTTACTTGGAACAATAAACGCTTTAGACGTTAGCCCTGATACGGCAATATCTTGATAGCTTGTGCCGAAATATTGTCCGTGGCGCAAAAAATAGCTGAACAAAGACAATCGCTCTAAGCCAGTCATTGGGGTTACCTCTAATTTAATTTGGTTGGCTTCAAAACGATTAGCAAAGTTCTGCATGATTCCTTCTAACTCTTTGTTAGCTTGTTTCATGGACGAACTTTTTGTGGTGAAAATAGCATATTTTTCAATCTTAAAGTTTCGCTCGTCTTGTTCATACTGCTTCGTAATAATTTCATTGATTTCTTGACGGTAGTTATCTAAGTGATCTCCCTGATACGCCAATAAAACGTCTTCCATCAACGACTCTTCTTCTCTTTTATTAACAACCAGCAGCTGATACCGAGAGTTTTTATCTAGTGTATTTAACCCTTCTGCATACCCCATTACCGTGTTTAATTGATCTTCTTCTACAGCAATTTCGTAGTCCACTTCTCCAAGTTTATAGCACTTAGAAAACTCATCCTCTACAATGTGCATGAGCCCTTCTTCAAACTGACTCGTATAAAAAATACTCTCCTGTACGGTAGGATTTGCTTGTTGCTGCACACGTTTTTTGACTTTTTTATCTACTTTTTCAACGTTACTAGATAACGTCTGTTTCTTTGATTGTTTCTTTTTGAACAAATTCATCCTTTTGATACCTCCTTATTTTCCCAGCCTGAAAGGTTCGCTCCTCATAATAAAAGCGTAAGTAAAAAGCTCTTTTTACTTCTTTCCACTTATTCATCATTAATAAAACGGGATACCACCCTAACGCAAACGAGGTGACTAACGCACAAACCATAAATAAAAGATCAGGCAAAAAAAATACTTCTAACAGAAGAAGTATCCCTATAAAAACAAAGCAAACATATGCTTTAAATTCTCTGACTGTAATTCCCCAGATTTTTTTCTCTACTTTTGATAGATCTTTATAGAATTCTGAACTAATCGCCATTTTACATCGCTCCTACTAATCGTTTGGCAAATCCTTGTGAACCAACCAGAAGAATAATCACTGCCACATATTTTAAAATTAAATTAAAGTACGTCATAACATTAATGATGATCGCTCCAGCACCTGCCAAAATGCCACCTTCAAGAGATTCAAAGGATAGATAATCGTTTGCTGTTAATATCGGAATTAACCCAAGTAATAGAACCAACAGAACGCCTTGAAGCGCATAGGCCATGATTTGTTTCATGTATCCCATGGCAATCGAACGTAATTCATCATGAACAAAAAACGCGACAAACAACGGTGCAAGAGCTTTAATCATATACAATTGTATCCCTCGTAAGAAAATAAGAATATTTGCAATAATACTAGATAATACTAACGCAATATATGCAAATATTTGAAAGAAAAATACAATTGGTTTTGCCCACCAAGAAACTTTTTCCATTTGTGGGATTGCTTCACTTGTTCCTGTCGCTGTTACAATGGAATTAATCCATTTGGCTGCTTGAATTGTAAACCAAACAATGCCATCAATAATGTAGCCAGAACCCATAATACAGACGTACGCGATCACATACTTCAATGCAATGTTAGTTAATATCTCGATTGTCAAACCACCGTCTTCTGATTGAAATTTCTTTTGGGTATTCGCCAATTCAATCATAAAAAGAATGCCTAAAATAGCGATTCCTAAAGGGACTAGGACTTTCGCTATTTTAGACATGGCTTCATTCGTTGTTGGATTGTATTCAGCTAAACTTTTAAATAGCTGATCGGTCGTTCCTTTTGGATTTCTCATTGCTTCCCCTCCGCTCAGTTAGGTATTTCTTGCGAGTTTTCAAACGTTAGAGGATTTATCCCTAGCTTTTCTAATTTTTTGTGATAAAATCTATGGATTTCTGCTTCCTTAACAGTGAAATCCAATAAGTTAGTCTCGCAAACCTCAAACACGCCTGTATAACTTATTTCATCATCATTGACAATGAGCTCTCCATTCTCATCAAATGAAAAGTCTCCTCGACTCTGAATAATTGCCTGTGGCGCATTTTCTTCTTCTACAACTTCCCATTCAGTTTGACCGTTGACTATCATTTCTACTAATAGCTTCATTTTTTTCCTCCTCTTAAAAACGTATAGCACCTATTTGAACAAGTATATAAGCTACCACGCCGCCGACTGCCAAAATAACAGCCCCACCAATAACTACTTTTTCTATTCCTTTATCAAGTGTTCGTGGATCATCATTCGACATACCTGAACGAATTTCTTTTACACCATATAAAATGCCTATTGCAGACGTTACACTAATGACTGTTCCAATTAATGTAACTATCTTTGTGACTACATCCATAGTTTTATCTCTCCTTCAGTTTTTATATTCTAAGAAATGGCTTATTTTACCAATCTTCTTCAGTATTGCTTTCTGAAAACTCCATTTCTTCGCTTTCTTCAAATTCATCCTGAGTTAAAAAATTTGTTACCGCATGTTTAACTTTCCCTTTATACTCTTGTTCTTCAACCTGAATATAGACATCTTTACCTTTCAAAAATTCAAAAGTTTCTCGATTATAGCCAAAGTCAACGTCTGGAATCTCTACACCGTTGTCTTGGATACTGGCTAAAATATAGCGTAAATTATCTTCAGTATAATCATTCCCGAAGGTAAGAAAATAAACCCCTTTTTCGTTACTTTTTCCCAAAAGAGAGAGTAAAAACATATCATTCCCTTTTTGAGACCGTTTCTTTTGAACTTTTTCAATTACTGCCGCGTGCGTGCCTAACTCAAACTCCTTGATTTGTGACTCTCTTTTTAATGGACGTTCATATTTCATAGAATTGCCTCCTCAATTATTATTCATTAATAGTAAATTCTTTTTCTTCTGGAAGTTCTGTTACTTGATAATTATTGTTTTTCTTTTCCATAGCTACTTTCATTTGACGAATTTCAGTTTCTTCTTTAGCCACTTTCAAGGTAACGACGTACGTAAGGAGCCATTGGTTTCCTTCTTTTTTTGATTCCCAAAGAAATAGCGTTCTTATTTGTTCTTTAGACCCCTTAATCTCTTTGAGTACTCCTTCAGAAACATACTTTTTAACTTGCTTTTGCGTGGCTTTGTCACTCTCTTCACCAGAGTACAGACTGGATAAGAAAAACCGAGCAACAACATCAACTTGTGGTTGCTCATGCACTTGTTCTTGTAAATGTGTTAATCGTTCCTCTAACTTAGAATCATTTTGGCTCGTTGGTTTACTTTGAGAACCAAATGACGCACCTGTAAAAACACCTACTGCTAAAAATATAAGTAAAGCCACTGAGAAATAGCTATAGCGAGAAATTGTTGTAAACACAGTTGATTTTTGTTGCTTTTCTGCTTTCTTTTTTAAAGAACCTGTTGAACGGCCTACTCTCTTAGGCTTATTACTCACATTTCTTTTGAACAGGTGAAGAAACGCTTCTAAATCTTCTTGTTTTACTTCTTCATTGGTTTCTACAGTCTGTACCATGTTTTGAAGGACAGTTTCCTCAACTACCGGCAAAGTCATTGTTTCTCTTACAAAAGCTTTCTCGTCTATCACGTTGTAATAAATCTCATACGTAATTAGAATTCGATCCGTCGATTTTTTTAAAGCCGCATTGATTTTTGTTAACTGTTCAATACCTTGTACCAGGTCAATTTTTTTATTAAACCCTAATTCATTTAGTAATACATGACTTTGCTTTGTAGTAAATAAAATAAACAAGCAAAGCACCTCCTTTCCTCACAGAAATTTATCGAAATTACTCTTTCTGATTAAGCTTTTTTCTTATTCTTTTTAAAGAAAAAGAAGCCTGAAATTAATACAAAAAAGCTTCCCAATACAGAGAAAAGGAGTGTGAATTTCTCTCCTGTATGTGGCAATACTTTCATTTTTCCATCACTTGCTTTTACCTCAACGTTTCCGCTAGGTAAAACCTTATACGAGCTGCTAATTGGTTTTAATCCTTCTGGTGTTTTGGTTAACGGAACACCTTTATCTACTGCTACAATTTCTTCCCCAGCTTCTGTTGTAATTGGAGTAGTTTCACTTGGTACATGTGTTACCTCCGCTAAGTTGCTTGTTTCAATAGGAATACTTGGTTGTGTTCCTGCCGATTGATTCGTTTTATCAATTTCTCCACTAGGTGTAACGACTACGTCTATTGGTTTAGTGGGCTGTTCAGGAGTTTTTGGTGTTTCTGGTTCTGCTGGTTTTTCTGGAATCACTGGTTGAGTTGGTTCTTTCGGTTGTTCTGGAGTAACAGGTTTTTCTGGTTCGCTTGGTGTTGTAGGCTCGGTTGGTTGACTAGGTTCTGTTGGCTCGCTTGGTTCAGTCGGTTCAACCGGCGTTCCAGGATCAATTGGCGTTGTTGGTTCTGTTGGCTTTTCTGGCTCACTCGGTGTTGTAGGCTCGGTTGGCTTGCTAGGTTCTGTTGGATCAGTTGGTATTACTGGCGGTTCTGCAGGATCCACCGGCTCAGTAGGATTCGTAGGTTCACTAGAATCAGTTGGTTCGGTAATTGGTGGAGTTGCTGGATCTGTTGGTCCTAAATCGTCAGCGAATGCTGTTATACTTCCGCCACCGAATACTAGTACTGCACTAAATAAGCTTGATAAAATAATTTTTTTCATTGTAATTTCCTCCAAATAATTTTTTATTTATGATTTTAAAGTTTCGCCGAAGATCTCTTCAAAAATCCCTCTATTAATAGGTGTTTTGATAAAAAAGACAGGCACATTAATTCTGCCTAAATTTGGTTTCACATAGATACTTTTTTCTGGATATACTTCTAATGCCAAAGATTTTCCATTTTTAATAATATTCAACGTGGTGATCTCTTGAATGTTTTCTTCGGTAATTTGTTTGTTGTACCACATTTCCATTGCACGTGTATTTTTCAATCGAACTTTAACTAACTTACCTGTGTTTCCTCTCCACTGTAAGGTCAAATCTTTTTCTTGGATGGCAATTTCTTTCATCCCCTTTGCCTCTCTTTCTGCTACTACTGCTTCCAATTTTTCCCCTCCATAACTAAAAAAAGAAGGACAATCAGTTCGTCCTTCTTTTCGTCTTCAATTATTTTGTTTCTTTTCTACGTTTAAATCCTAAGCCTGCTAAACCAAGCATTGTAACTAAACTACCAGCTACTGTTAATAAGACATTTTGTTTTTCGCCTGTTTGCGGCAATTCTGGCACCACACTTGCCTTTTCTACCACTAATGGCTCTACTGGTGCTTGCGGTGTTTTTGGTGTTGGTGGTACAATCACTGTTTTTTCTGGTGGCGTTTGTGGTTTTTCTGGCGTATGTGTCACTACCGTATTCGTTTTAATCTTCTCATTGTTGAAAGATTCTTCGATTGTGTTGTAAACGTCTCCTGCCGCAATTCGTTCTACACCAATGAACGCTTTCCATGAGTGTGCAACGTTTTTGTTTTCTTTTAGATTCATCGCATCTAAAAAGGCTTGACTGGCCGTGATTTTCACTACCCCTTGTTCAAAGGTCATCGTGAATAGTTTCGAAATGTCATCCCCTTTATTCACTTTGGTTCCGTCTGCTAAGACAAACGCAGAATTGGCAAACACAGACCATTGGCCACTAAATTTGTCATGTTTGACGTCTAGTTTGTCACTAAGCGACCATTCTTCCACAACACCAGCGTATTCTGCAGGAATGTCACTACTTGTAAATTCATAGAAGAATTTCTCCCCTAATTTGATTGTAGCGCCATTTTGACTTTGTTTGTCACCGACTTTAATAACTACGTCTTTTTTAGGGTTCACTTTTGGAATATGGTTGACAACGGTATTGGTTTTAATTCGTTGGCCAAATGTATTTTGTTCCGCTGAATTATAAACATCCCCAGAAACATCAGCTTTGACTTTTGTAGGGAGCGTTACACGCAATTCTTGCCCACCATGCGCTAGAATAAAGGCTTGTGGGTCTTTTGCAGAGATTGTCACCGTGCCTTTGGCATCGTCCCATGAGATCGTGAACTGATTAGTAATGTCTACCCCTTTAGAATCTTTGACACGAAGTAAGTCTTTGATTGGTGTCACTTTCGTTTCATCGTAATCATCGAAGAAAGAAACGCCTGTCGCAAGATCGACTGTGTCAAAGGCAAAATCTTTATCGTATCCTTTTAAGTCCCAGGTCATTTCATAAGAAAGAACATCACCACGAGCAACTTTTCCATGGTTAATATCTTCCCCTTTCTTGTTGTGAACGGCTTTGGTTGGTTTTGGATCATCAGGTGTATGCGTCACCACCGTATTAGAACGAACAAGTTCTTTGTTGTAGTTTTCTGTTTGCGTGTTTTCTACATCACCTGTTTTGATCCGTTCTACTTCCAGATACACAGACCAAGCTTGTTTGCCTACTTTATTGCTTCCTTCATTTAAGGCGGCCAATAATGCTTGATTCATCGTAAACGTCAAGTCTTTATTGTCTTTATTTTCTAAAAGAATGTAGGCAGAAATATCTGTTCCTGCTTTTAGCGTTTTGTCCCCTACTTTAAGGTCATAGTTCGTAATAGCGTGCCATTTCCCTGTGAAACGATCATGGGTCGTGTCCAACACATCATTCATGCCCCATTCTTCTGTGATTCCGCCATAGTTGGCTGGACGTTCGGAAGATTTCACTTCATAATAAATTTTTGTTTGTAACGGAATATCTTTATCATGTAGAGAAACACTGCCAACTGTACCGTTTTTATCTGCTTTTACGTCTTTGGAAGGGTTGCTACTTGGCACATGATTGATAACTGTGTTTGTTACCGTTTCGCCATCATTTGTCAGCTGAACAGCTGTATTTTCAAAATCGCCTTCTACATTTTTCACTAGAAACGGCAAGACAAGTAAATATTTATACCCCATTGCTAAAACAACGGAGCCGTCTGCGTTGGTTTTCATCATTGCTGTAACGGTGTTTTGGTCTAAATGAAGGTCATAAGAAGCAGTCACGTCTTTAGCTTTTCCTGAATTAATCGCTGCAGCAACAGCTTTTAAGTCTTTTTCGTTCAGACTTGCGTCTGCTTGATAAACCTTCACTTTGGATAAATCAATTGTCACTTTTTCTGCATCAAAGGTATCCCGAATTCCTTGTTTTGTTACTGTTTTTGGATCTACTTTAGCAAGTTCTGTTGTATCCCCTGTCACAATGTATTGTAAAGAATCGCCACGTTTCACATTTAAATCATTGATATTTTTCTGACCATCAGTGACTTCTTTATTTGGCACAAGTACAGGAACGACATTGGCTTTGTATCGATTGAATTCAATCGTTGCTTTTTCTGGTTCTTTTGGATTCCCATAATTGAAAATAGGCTTCACTGATTGCGCATTCAAGTTAGTACTAAAGGCAAACCATTGCGCACTAGATACAGGCACATTACTTTTTCCTTTTGTTGTCATACCAAAAGAAAAGGAAATACGCCCATTGGCTAGACCTACACCTGAACCAAAGTACGCATTCTTGTGACCTACAGCGTCCCAATCACTATTTTTCAATCCAGAAGGTCCTGTGCCATAGTCAATATCTTCCGGTGAGTAAAATTTTCCATCCGCTTGTTTTTTCACATATGAGCCATTAATGTATTTGAACGCATTTTTCGCCCCAAAATCAGAAACAAATTCCGCATGGCCACCTTTATTCGTTAAACTTGAATTTAAAGAAGACAGCGCATACGCAAATGGACTATCTTTATCTGGTAGTACTTCTTTACCTGACGCATCAAAGAACTTAATCGTTAAGCGTGTTTTGACATCCTTACCATTGACTCTGTTTGTACCAATAAAAGCCGTGATAATCGGATCGTTTGAAAATACCGCATTTAACGTACCACTTTGACTTGGTGAGGATTGTAGTTCATAAACAAATTCTGCTTTTGTAATTTTACGTCCTAAATAACTAGCGTTTAGTCCTGTATAGGTCACCGTCACTGGTTTATTTTTTTCTAAAAGAACCGCATAGCCCCCATTAGCCCCAAGGTTTGCCTCTTTTACAAAGGAATTCTGGAAGTTGCCAGTAGCTTTCCCGCCCATATCTTTCCGTAATTTCGTAAAGATATCTTTTGAATCCCCTGCATTTACTTTATTAAAATCAGCTGCTTTGATAAATTTTCCGCCTTTAATCGACGAAATTTTAGTGTCTTTCGTCACGACAGATTGATCAAACACTAGGTTTTTACTAATTGCTTCATTGACATAACTGTTTTCATTCTTATGCTTGTTGTATTCAGCGACTTCTTTTTCATAACGCTCTTTTTCCGCTTTGTTTTTTGCCGCAATTTCTGCATTTTCTTTGGCAATTTTTTCATTTTTGGCTTTTAATTCAGCTGCTTGTTGGGCAATCTTTTTCGCTTGTTCTTTTTGTAGTTGGTCTACTTCTTTTTCTTTTGCAGCTAAATCTTTAGAAGAAACGTTGCCTAAGTCTTCTGCTGGTTTTTCAACAACGGTAATGTTTGGATCTTTTTTCGCTTCATCAACTGCTTTGTCAACGTCTGGTGTTTCAAATTCTTTAGGAATGGACGTTGATTTATTCGCTTCATTTTCAGCTGGTGCAACTTCTGTTGGCTGCCCTAGAGGTTCATTGGTTGTTTCAGGGCTGACTACTGGTTGTTCTTGTGCTGATTTTTCTGCTTCTGCTGTTGGTTGTTGCACGTTTGTGGTATCATTTGGGGTAGCTGAACTTTGTTCAGTACCTTTATTTTCTGGCGCTACTTCTTCTACTTTGGTCGGTTGAGAAGTAGTGTCTTTTTGTACTGCTTCTTCTTCAGATACTGCCGTATTAGGCGTTGTACTACCTACCTGCGAATCGGGGTTATCGGGTTGCACCATGGTTGTTTCTGGTTGCGTATCTAATTCCGCAGCTTGTACATTATCAGTAGCTAATCCTACAGCTCCTAACACGCCTAGAAAAAGAATAGGGGCTACGACCCAATGCTTCTTTGCCTTATACATTTTAAAACGTTTTTTTACTTCAGTCTGTTGATTCATGTATCATTCTCCTCGATTTTTTATTTTTTCCTTTACAAACAACGATTTATTCCACATGGTGCACGCACACAAGTCATCCTTTTCTCCCCCTTTCTTTTTGACAACGGTTTTATTTTATGATATAAAATAAGTGCTTTAACATATTTTTCATTTTACTTTTCAAAAAGCTACCTAACCCCAATTAGGTAGTTTTCTTTTTTCTAAATCAAACCTATTTTTTCTGAACAATATCCCATGGAATAATTGATTCAGGCATATAATTGACTTCGTATTTGTACTTATTCACGTCTGCACCTTCTAAATCTTCTACAACGTACATATTCCAATCAGTCATATTGACTAAATGTTTTTTATATGTATCCTTACCAGTTTCCGCAATAATCACTAACTTATTTTCATTCTACATGCCCCTATTCATTGGTATTTTTCCTTGATAAGTAACCCTTTTCATGGTATAAATAATTTATTCCCAGATTAATAGTAATTTTATGTCTGTGGCTACCTAGTTATCATTGCTAGGTAGCCTTTCTATATACAAAAGAGGAGCGAGTATTTTCTCGTTCCTCTTTCTTCTCTTACCTCACAAATTGATTTATTTTTACATATATCCTTTTTTTACTTAATTCCCAAAACTACAGAAACTTTCAATCAATTCTTGCTTATTTATCGTAGTTACTCCTTTTCCAAAGAATAGCCAACGATATTTTTAGTGTAGAATGTTGCTCTACGTCTTTTTTGAGTACTTGCTTCAGGATAAGTAAATGCAATAGTACAGTTACCGGCAATTTCAACAAAATTAGTCACTTTTTCAAATTCCAACGTCGTTCCATTTTTATTAAAAATAATCAAACTTTTTTCTTTATTCATCGCTGTTTTTCCCCCTTTCATGTCATGTATTCAAAATAAAGAGGAGCGAAATTTTCGCTCCTCAACAATCTTATACTTTTAATTATTTTTCCGTCTTTTGTTCTTGAAACTGATTGCACCTGCTGCCATAAATAAGCCAATAATAGTCAACCAAATACTTTGTTGTTCTCCCGTTTGTGGTAAGGATTCTGGTGATTTTGCTACTTGTTTCGTCTTACGAGGTTCTGAATGTGTTAATGCTTGTGCTTTTGGCTGTTCTTTTTGTTTAGAAAAAGATAACTGTTGGAGACCAGGTGTTTTATCTGCTGAAGTAGCACTTGCTACTAACGTTTGGTTTTGTTTTGCTTCTCGTTCAAGGCGTTGTTGTTCTTTTGCTACTTGCTCTTGCAATGCTTCTTGTCGGCGCTGTTTGGCTTGTTGTGCTTCTAAGTCTCTTAATACCCCTTGGTACTGCTGTAGCTCTAACTTCGCATTAGAAAGGTCTTCTTGTGCTTGTGTATAAGCAAGTGTAGCAACGGCTTGTTGTTCTTTAAGTTCATCCAATGATTTCAGAGAATTTTCATAGGCTTCTTGTGCTTGGACCACTGCTGCTTCTGCTTTGTTTAACTCGTTTACTGCTTTTTCGTATGTTGGTTGAGCATTTTCTAAACGAGACAATGAACGTGTACTTGTTTTAAGCGCAACTTGTTTTTGATTTAAATTTTCTTGTGCTAAATTCAATACTTCCTTCAAGCTGTTCAATGTGTTTTCTTCTGCTTTTTGGGCTTCTTGTTTTTCTTTCAGCACTTTAGCAGACGTTTGTTCAATCGCTTGTGCTTCCGCAACGTTTGTTTTCGCTTTTTCTAAAACAGCAGCTCGATTCTGAATTAACTCATTGATTGTTGCCAATTGATCTTTTGTTTGTTGAAGGCTTTTTTCTGCCGTTGCAGTTTGTCGTACTTTTTCTTCATAGTTTGTCGTACTCTTAGTCGCAACTGCTTGAAGATTAGCCAATGTCGCTTTATGAACAGATAGTTCTTTTTCTGCTGTTGCTTGTGTTGTTTTGGCTGTATTTAAGGCTTGCTGACTTGCACTTCTTGCTTGTTGTGCGTCTGATTCTGCTTGTTGAGCGGTAGCTAATTTTTCTTGGTTGCTAGCTATCTCTTGTTGTAATTCTTCTTTAGATTTTATGCTTGCCACTTCGCCGTTTTGGTATTGACTACTATCCTCCAGTTTTTCTTTACCATAAGAAATAATATGAATCTTAGGAGAAATAGAATTTTTTTCACCAGATAGTGAAACGCCTAATGCTGTTTTTCCGTCTTGTAATAAAGAATGTAAATGGCTATAACCTAAGCGGCCATCATCAAACAACATATTAACAAGCATTTTGCGGATACTTTCTTGAAGAGTATACTTAGAAACTTTACCATTTTCAGTTTCGTAATACCCGCCACCTAGGTTTTCATAGTAATTCATTCCAGGATATTCTTTGAAGCCATTTTCCTTAGCTGCTTTGTTAATGGCTGTCACATCATGCATGTATTCTCCGGTATCAGAATATTTTGCAACATCCCAAGCAAATTTGATTGATTGGTCTGATACACTTAATTGAGAAAGACCTAATTTTTTTCGCACATCATTTAATAATTCTGTTGTGTATACACTTAATTCTTTTTTCTGATCTGCACTTAAATGTTGAATATCCCACATCACGTCTTTATTTTTTTCATCTTCTTTGCTCGTTGGAAAATTCTTGTTCATTTCTAGTGCCGTTTTTTCAAGAGTAGCTATTTCTTCAGCACTTAATTTTGTATCGTAATCTGCACTAAACTTAGGTGGCAAGTTAATTCCTTTATGCCCTTTCAACTCTTCTTTTGAGTTATCTAAAGTATTCTGCGCTTGCTTTGTTGCTGCTTGCTTGTCTTTCAAAGCATTTTCTTTCGCAGTTAAATCTGCCTGTTTCGCAGCTGTATCTGCTTTTGCGTCTGCTACTTTCTCTTGACTAGTTGTCACAACGGTTTGTTGGTCTGCAACTGCTTGATCGTCCTTCGTCTTTTGATCTTTAGCTTTTGCTTCTTCTTTCTGTTTGTTAGCCAGTTCAGCTTCTTTTGCTGCTTGTTCTTTTTCTGCCTTTGCTTTTTCCGCTTCCGCATTTTTCGCTAATTCTTCAAGCTTGGCTTGTTCTTGTTTCGCAGCTGTTACTGCTTGTTGATCTTTTTCATTTTGCACTTTAGCAGCATTCGTTTCTTTTGCTTTTTCATCAACAACAGCTTGTTGTTGGTTAACGTCTGTTTGAGCTTGATCCACTACTTTTTGTTGGTCATCAACTGCCTGTGTATCCGTAGCCACTTGGTCTTTGGCTTTTTCAATAGCTGAAGGTGTTGCTTCATCCACAACTTTTTTAGCTTCGTCTACAACTGTTTGTTGGTCAGTCACTGCTTGTTGACTTTGATCCAATGCGTCTTTGTTTTGATCGACCACTGCTTGTTGTTCTTTAACAGATTGATCAATGGTGTCTTTTTCTTTTTTCGCAGTGTCAGCAACTTGTTGTTTTTGATCGACAATTGCTTGTTTCTCTGCTACTTGTTGCTGTTTTTCAGTAATGGCTTGCTCCGTTGTTTCTGTAGCTTTCACTGCTGGTTGTTCTGTAGAACTATTTTCAGGTGCTTTTGGTTGCGCTTGTTCTGCTGCCTGTACTTCATTTCCCCCAATACCTGCTACCCCTGTTGCGACTAAAATACTTAACCCTGTACTTGCGATCTTTTTCATTTTATTTTCCTCACTTCCGATTATTTTTATTGTAAATGGGATACCCATTGTCTTTACGCCATTGTTGTAACGCTGTAGTTGTTATATGGAATTCTTCTGCTATTTCTTTAAACTGTAAGCCCATTCTTTGATAGGCTTCAAATCTTTCCTTGCTAATATGAGAAGAAAATTGTCTGGTGCTTGCTGTTTCTATCTTTTTTGCAAGTTCTTGTATTCGTTTAAAACGCTCGGTATCTTCATTCCTATACCAGTCTGCGTCTTCATTCATTAATGCCAACATTTCTTTACGCCAAATACTTTGCTCTTTTTTTGTCATACCCCTCTCACCTCAAATTAATAGTAACAAAGCCTTCATTATTAAAAAAATATTACCCTTGGACCCCTTAGAAAAACACTCCTATGTCTTCATGTTCACTTTCCTCCTATTGGTTTTATGGTAAATATCCTCGTTTTACTTGATCCTTTTGTTTGCTAGCTTTTTAGCAATTTTTCTACAGATTTTACTGATCGCAGGGTTTGTAGCGGTAGCAACCCCAAACTCTAAAAAAGTATCTGGCTCCCTTTAAAATAAAAGATCATCGCACGAAATCTTTTTAGTTACTGTGTCACACCCATAATCACGTACCGCCTTTATTCTGACCGTACTCTTTAGGTAGTTTATCCTTACCTAGCCCTTTAAAGACACGCTGATTGACTAGATAAGTCCTGTAGTATTTATTTTTTAAGGATCTCCCAAATTCTGCAAAAAAGTTGACGTGTAGCCAGTTTGCACCTTCGTGTCCGTGTGCTTTTCTGCATCCTTTTTCGATAGCTAACCTAGCTATTGGTAAATTGCGCATGTTAGTTAAAACTAGCAAACAAAAAGACCAAGTATAAAAACCCAAATTTACTACTTATAGCTTCTCATTTTCTCACACCATTCCCTAAATTCATTTTCTTCAAAAACCTTATAGTTGAATGGTGCATTGAGTAACATCTTTTGTCGTTTAACCATTTTTTGGAAAGCTCTACATTCAAGTTTTAACGGAAGTTCCGAGCAGCCGCGATAACCGACTACTTTTCCATCAAAATAAATCAGTTTTACTTGTCGAAAGAAATGTTCCATGTCTTGCTCCGTTTCAAAACTCACAGGATTGATCAACAGATTTCTTCCTGAAAAATCATATACAATGCGTTCTGTTGTGCCGTTGTACAATTTAAACCTTTGTCGATTAAACAAGGTCAATTGACACGTAATACGTTGCAAATCTGTTGCTTTCAGTTCAATCATTGATTCACCTACTTTCTGAACCAAGTAGAAAAAGAGCCATGCAACACGTAGTTTGCACGGCTCTTACGAGTAGTTCCAGTACAAACAATGCGTGAAAGCATTGAATTATTCCACAAGCGGGTCATTTTTAGAAAATGAGTGCTTGCTACTTGGTTTTTTTATTTTTTAAATAAATTAATAGAAAACAAAAAAAGCGGAGAATACATACATTCACTGTATACATTCTCCGCATGCTGTCTTATTCTACAATCAATAATTAATAGGAATAAATCTTTATGAAAAACTAAAAATCCTGAAATATATGGAAATTATTCATAAAAATTGTTATACTATAGATTGTTGTAACATAATTACAGCGAGCGAGCCGATTACAGTTCATGTCGTACCATGAATTGTTTAACTACCCTCTAGGATTACCAGTCCTATGGTAGTCGGTTCTTATTTTGTTAACTCTAAAAATTTTTGAGACGTTTACGATATTAATGTAACTGTTAATACACTAATTATACTAAGGATAGATAATATTTTTTTGTTTTTCATAAAGATATTCCCTCCTTACATAGATAATAGCATAAACTTGATTCTTTATCAACGGTTTTTGGTAAAAATTCTTATTTTTATAAATATGAGGTATTTTTTAAATCAATTTTATCCATCTTTTTTATGCTATTTTTAGCCACTTTTCTTGTTTTTGATAACAAAACATATTTAACTGGGTTCTAAATTATGCTATTTATAGGGGGTTTTAGAGATTGTTTAATCCAAAAAAAATCAAAGAAATTAGAGAAGAGCTTGGTTATTCCCAAACAGATTTTTATGAAAACATAATGTCCAAAGCTAGCTATCAAAGATTTGAAAAAAACGAGAAAGAGTTATCACTACAACAACTACAAAAAATTTGTGATAAAATTGCAATGCGACCTGAAGAAATTTTATATTGGTCCGACGTAACTCAATTAGATTCATTGCCTTTCTGGAAACAAAAACTAGATATTCCCAATTATTTATCCTCACCTGAAGACTTTTTGGAGAAATTCACGGAAATTGAAAACGACAAAGATAAAAGTTTTGGTCATTATTGTTTGTATATTACCATGATTTCATTAGGTATTCAGGAGAACTATCTCGATAAAGATTATTTTTCAAAAAAAGACTTACGACAGCTTAAAAACAAGTACAAAAAACGTAAAATCTTTTATTCTTTTGATTACGAAATGGTTAGTAATATGGTTTTTTTCGTAAATATACAAGATATAACGTTTTTAATAGATAAATTATTTCCTGTTACTGAATCACACGGAGTTACTTTTGATTTTTGTGTACAACAGTGCCTTAGTAATATAATTTCTAAGTGCCTACATCAAGAAGAATATTCTCTTGCTCTAGACTATATAACTACTTTCAAATCACTAAGGAAAATACCTAGGTTTCATATTGGTCTGTCTATAAACTTAGAAATTGTTTACTTAGAACAACTAACCAATTTTCTTCAAACAAGAGATATTACTATCTTTTTAGAAGCTGTCCAAACTGCTAAAATGTTTAAAAAACTAGGCTATATTTCCACTTATGAAAATCTTGATAATGAACTAAGATCTATTTCTCAAAGAGAAAACTTTGTTTACCCAGATAAAAATGTTTTTGCTACACAGCCTTATTCTAACGATCTATAAACTAAAAAATCATAAGGACTACGGTTTGAACAAGACTGTAGTCCTTATGATTTTTTAAAATAAACTGTTTAAAATACCTATTCCCCCAATAATATTACCTATAGCTCCTCCTAAATTTGATAAAAGAAAAACAAGCCCTATCTTTATAAGTCTATTACTGTAAATAGTCTTAATTGATAGAAAATCATCTTGAACTGTTAAAAAATCTCTAACAGTAGGTTTTTTAACAGTTGCTTCTGCTAAAGCTGAAAAAACACCTACTGACAAAACCGGCGACAGTGCACCTACTGGAGCCATTATTAGAGACGTCAGAATAGTTAAAGGACTAGGCAATGCAAAGCAAGTAAATATCGCTGCTAAACCACCATTCCAGACCCACCATTTTAAAAGCTGATGAAACCCAACTTGAACACCCGAAAAAAAAGATACGGCTAGTAGTAAAATTATCGTTAACGGAAATATAAGCTCAATTAATTTACTACTCAACTTTTTAGAAGGAATACTTGTTAATTCTGAAATATCATAACTTTTTTCTTCTTTTAATTTTGCTTTAATACCGTTTATGTGCGCTTTACCAACAACAACAACATTCACATCATACTTTGAGTTTTGTAAATTAGTTACCATGACTTTATCTCTTTCCGTTATCATATCGTTGTATATAGTTGGAAATTTCTTTGAAAGTTGTATAAACACATTATCAAAGCTATCTGACTCTAAGAAATCTTCCAGTCTTTCAGTCTCAACATCTTCAAATTCTGAAAAAAAAGTCATTATTAATTTGGGCTTCTGTGTAAAACTTAAATGTCTCCACATTCTTTTGAAAGTCACTTGTATGTCCCTATCAATTAATTGAATATCAGCCCCCACGTCTTCAGCACTCTCTAAGGCTTGAATTAGTTCTCCTGCCTGTATAGTACCTTTTTCCTTAGCTAATTTTCTTTGTAATGCACCGTAAACAATATTAGAGAACAACACTACTAATTTATTTTGTTTGATTATCTTAATAATGTCTGTTTTTGCCCATTCTTCAGGACTGGTATATTTTTGGTATCTCTTTTGATCTAACTCTACACAAACGCAACCTGGCCTAACTTCATCAATAACGTTTTTTACAAGTTTCGCACTTTCTTCTGAAATATGATTTGTCCCGACAAGATAATATGTTCTACCTTGAATAATTAATTTTTCTACTCCATCCATAGCAATCCCCATTCTATTGAATCTTCATTTTTTTATAATCATATTTTGCTCCAACCGAATGGATGGATACGTTTTTAATTGCTTCTTTTTGTAATTTAGCATTCCCTACCTGAAGAATCGGTACTACACCCATATCATCAATTAATATTTTTTCTGCTTTTTTCAATTCTTGCCAACGTTTAGAAGAAGTAACATGAAGTAATTCATCATAATTTTTATTCGAATATCCGCCGTGATTCAACGGACTATTTGTTTCAAAATTTGCTAAAAAGCTAATAGGGTCTGCATAATCAGCTTGCCATCCACTTAGGCTCAAAGTAAAATTCTTTTTTGTTAATCGCTCTATAAAGGTGTTAACAGGAATTGGCGTCACAGTAACCTTCAATCCTTCTAAGCTATCTTGTAACTGTCCTTGCAGAAATTCTCCTGCCTTTTGTTCAAACTCTCCATCACTTACAAGTAAATCTAAAGAAGTATTTTTGGATAAATCAATTTCTTTTTTTGCCTTATCCCAATATTCTTCTGCTTTTTTTTTTGTTAAATTCCACTAATTTTTCATTAGCAAAATCTTTTTTATTTACTGGATTAAAAGCCATTTCTTTTGGTACTACGCCAACAGAAGCAACGGACCCATTATCTAGTAATTTTTCAACTAGACTTTCCCGGTCGATAGCATAGCTAATCGCTTTTCGGGCATTTTTGTTTTGTAAAAGTTTATTTTCCCCAGTTTGGTTCATTTCTAAAAACATTGTATTGGCCATTAATGTTGTTGAATATTCTTTATCTTTTTTATATTGTTTTGCATATTCCCCAGCCAAAGGTGCATCATCTAGTTGTCCATCATTATACAAATTTATTCCTGTATTAATTTCTTTGACAACTTGGAAGTTAATTTTATCCATAGAAACATCTTTTTGATCCCAGTACTCTTTATTTTTAGAAATCGTCCACTTATCAGAAGTGCCTACTCCCTCTAAATTTGTTAAGTTAAATGCTCCATTTGTTACAATTGATTTTTGAGAAGTACCATAGTCTTTCCCATACTCTTTAATTGCTTTCTGCTGTACTGGATAGTAAGCCGTTAAGGATAACAGATCAGTAAAATAAGGTGTTGGTTCAACTAATTCAATTTCTAATGTTTTCTCACCAATACTTTTCACTGATAAAGTATCTTTTGCTTGTTTTCCTGAAGCAATTTCTTTGGCATTTTTTATAGCAGAAAACAGTTCCACATTTGGAGAAGCTGTTTTAGGATCTACAACTCTTTGCCACGCAGCCACAAAATCACTTGCAGTTATTTGTGTACCATCAGCCCACTTAGCGCCATCTCTAATCACAATGGTATATGTTTTGCCATTATTCGTCACTTTTGGTTGCCCAGCTGCAATTGCTGGTTGCGGTTGATTTTTTTCATCTAATCGATATAAACCTTCCATCACGTTGGATAATAAAGTCATACTCGTTTGATCAACAGCAGTTGCTGGATCTAAACTTTGAACAGGTGTCCCTGCAGCCAAAGTCGCTACCTGTTCTACTTTTTTTTCGGTTATATCTTGTGAATCATTTGTAGCAGTATTTGTACCACAACTAGCTAAAACCAAAGGTAATAACCCAACACCTAAAAAACAAAACTTTTTGTACTTCTTCATTTTTATCACCCTCCGTTGTTAAAAGTTACTAACCAAATAATAAGGCTTGTATAAAATAATTTTAACAAATAACTAAAAAAAATAATACAAAAATTATATAGCTGTTAAGTATAAAAGAAATATAATGTATTGGCAGTTGACATGTTTAAATTTATCCAGTGTTCCATAGTTTTAATTGCTTGTATTCTCTGGCTCTTTGACTGTTTTTATCAGTTTGTTCAAACAGTCTTACTAACATATCAGCTTCTTTAAAGAATGTCTTAATACCCTGTTTATAAGCATATTTGACTTGCTGTTTTACTTGAATAACTGTACGAATTAATGCTTTCCGAGTAGCAACTACTAGTCCTCCACCCCTACCGGCTTTTGTTTGTACAAATAATTTACCTTCGGCCACTAATTCTTGTAGTGCACGGTCAAGTGATCTTTTAGGAATCGATTGGCCGTTGAAAGTAATAGCCGCTTGCAAATCTGTTTTCTTCAGACTAACTTCAGGTCGATATCTATAACACTGGGTTTCAAGATAATCTAAAATATCTTTTTTCCATTCGGAAAGGTGAGATTTCTTTCTTTTATGACGTTCCTTCTTAAATTTGTACCAAGTATTTCTTTGCTGTGTAAACATTTTTTCCTCAGATAACGATTCTAATCCCCAATTTGACACTAGTTCTTGCACATAGGTTTTGCTTGCGCCTTTATATTTACCTGAGTAAGCACTCTTAACAATTCTCTTTACTTCTGAAACTGATAGAGGATAATTCAAAGAACTATTGAATACATCCATATCATCAAAGCAGCGTTCTTGTTCAATTTTTGACGCATAGTAAGCCAAAGATAAAGTAAAAATTACATTGTTTCGTCCTAGTTTTCCTTTAGTTCCGACGACTTGCGGATTATCAATTAAAACTTTAACCCACTGCTCTTTTATCTGATTCATCTCTACAGCGACAACATTAAGATTTGGTTTTTTGTATGTTCTTTTTGGCTCAAATTTCATGGACCACTGGATTAATTGTTGCATATCATGTGTCAGTGCTGGGTAGTAATAGACTACATTGTCTGTTCTAGGAATACGTGCAATACCAAAATGGTTGCATCCCAAATCTACCGAAGGCAATACTTCAGCAAATGCTTTTCTTAAATTCTCGGATACTCTTTTGGCTACTTCAATTGACTGATAATTATTTTTTGACGAAATGTACCAGGCATTTTCAAGAATAAAGTATGCTTGAAAGCCCCCTGGTGTTTCCAAGATAAGGGTTGGCATTAATTCCAGATCGATTGCTGCATCGAGAATCATTTGAGAATCTAATTTTTCACCTGTTAAGCGATCAAAATCGATTACTAACGTGTTGATTTGTTGCAAATTTCGTTCGTTATGGCCTTTTACAATCGTTCTTTTTTTATCTACATATGCACCATAACTATACACATTAGGGGTCCAATGAGTAAATTTATCTTCATTTTCAGCTAAGGCTTCTTGAGAAGTAAGAACGATTCCACGAGATTCCGTCATTAACTCCTTAGATCTAAACCCAAAAATAGCACCTTTTTTTCCTTCAGTTTTATAGCCGATTGGTTTAATTTTGCTATTTAAATACTTGTATTCACGAATACCGCTTTTTAAAATAACTGAAATCACATCAGAAACTTTCATCTTCTCACCGCCTTACTTAAATTTTTAAATACAAAAAGAGAGTAGCAGTACGCCAGTACCACCACTCTCTTGAAACATCGTTTTTTCTCTTTATTATCAGTTAAATTACACACTGAAATATGCTTGAAAACGTTGATATATCGCTCATCCTATGGTATAATTGCCAAGAAAAGAGAGGGCTAACTCTCTAATTCTACAAATATACTGATAAACTAGTAGTGGTAGTTTATCATCCAGGGACGCAAAAGAATTGAAAATGGGTGTACATTTTTGATTCTGTAACTTATTTGATTTGGCGATCAAGTAAGTTACCGTCTCTATTTTTTTATCTTAATATCTATAAATTCAATACTCTTAAAAAATACCGTACATAATTAAATTTGTAAATCATTATTTTTTATTTTCTTTAGCAATAGTATACCAGTATACTCCGAAATATGATTGTAAGTATACTGGTATACTATTGCTTTTATCATGACAGTATACTGGTATACTTAAACTTTTATTCAAAGGTATACCAGTATACTTTAGAAATCTTGCTTGTTAAAAGGTTTGCTAAAGAAAAGTATACCAGTATACTAGTATACTTTTCTTCCAGTATACTTAGCTTTAGTATCTTGGTATACCAGTATACTTTTACTCCAGTATACTTTTGAAATAATTTTTATTGACAATTAAAAATAGCGGTGGTATACTTTTTTTAAGTTATCAAAAGTATACTAAGGAGGAGTTGTCAATGGGAAAAGTATATGTTATTGGAAATTTTAAAGGTGGGGTTGGTAAAACTAAAACAGTAACCATGCTTGCATATGAAAGTGCACTACACTTAGGACGAAAAACGTTAGTAATTGATCTAGACCCTCAAGGAAACGCTACTAGGGTATTAGCTAAGACGGGAGATTTAGACGAAATCACTTATACTGTTACTGAAGCTTTTCAAGAAGGTAGTCTTGAACCAGCAATCACCAATATCTCAGAAAACCTTGATCTCATTCCAGCTAACACTGCTTTTAGAAATCTCACCAAAATTTTAATGACAAAATTTCCGTCTAACGAATTTGACCAAATAAATTACTTAAATACATTATTAAAACCCCTTAAAGAGAAATATGACGCAATTTATATTGACGTTCCACCAACTATTTCAGATTTTAGTGATAATGCAATGCTTGCAGCAGATTACTGTATTATTGTTCTTCAAACACAAGAGTTATCTTTAGACGGTGCTCAAACATATATCGCTTATATGCAATACTTAGCTGACACATACGATAATGATTTACAGGTCTTAGGTATAATTCCTTGTATGTTGCGTCCTGGGGGTAGGGTAGACAATAAAGTATTAGAACAAGCAAAAGAATTATATGGAGGAAATGTATTAAACACTGTTGTAAAATATCAAGAACGTTTAAAAGTCTACGATGTTGAGGGAATTAAAATTAGTCATAATTACACAGGTAAAGCAGACGGTTGGGATGTTAAAGCGCATAAGGTATTTATTGACGTATTAAATGAATTAGATCAACATCAACTAGTACTAGAAGAATTGGAGGGATAAAATATGAGTAATAGTTTCGAACCTATTATCAAAACTAAGAAGAAAAAATCTTCTTTAGAAGAAAAACATGTTAGTGTTAAAGGAAATGATAATTTTTCAAGAGATACTACAAATAATTTTGCTACAAAACCTACATCAGTATCTAAAAAAACAAGCACAGATAATAGTGATGTTAAGCCTTCTACAGTAGATCGACGATATAAAGCTACTATGACTCAAAAAATATCTCCTTCAGTCAATCTTAAAATAAACACTTTAAAGCCCTTTCTTGGTGATTTAGAAAACATGCCCAAAGCCACAGTAAATGATATTTTGAACCTCTTGCTAGATAATTATGTAAACACAAAATTTTCTACTCGTCAACAAGAAGCATTCAATTCTATGTATAACACACAAATTGAACTTTTAAAGAAGTAGTAAGTTTAACTTAGGTATACCAGTATACTGGTATACCTAAAAAGAGAGTATATTAAATACTCTCTTTTTTTATATTATAATTTATGATTCCGCATTATAGAATTCTTCTTAATCGTGTATATTCGTTTACATAACGAGCATTTATACTTGTCTAAATCACTCGACACTCTACTTGCAAGACAGCCACACGAGCACTGCACATAGGCAATACTAGTTGTAGTAGTATCTTCTTTGATTAGTTTTCCTTGGTAATCATATGTTTTCATAAAAATCTCCATCACTGTAATAGTCGTTAATGAAATCATCAATTGTTTTACTTTCTTCTTCGGTTAATTCTGAAAATTCTACATCTATAAAAGGCTCTTCTACAGTTTCTACTGCTGACCATTTCAAAAAGTTATGAATTTTAATGTGCCTTATGTCGTAGAAATCGATTTGAAAATCACTAATTAAAACAACATCAAACTCAGCCATTCCACGGAAAACACCAAACACATGCGGTTTTACACGATCATATTCATCCAATGAGTTCAACTGGATTTCAAGCACTTTATTTTGTTTAATTGAGCGTTCTAATAAGTATTCTATTTGTACTTGAGATTGTTGTGGAAGCCTTTCAATCTCTCGTGCATTGAATTCATTAGTTTCTTTGATTGCTGCTTGCAACTCTTCTAAAGGGAAAGCAGTTGGCCACTTCAAATCAAAAGGGCGGTCTACATAATCGTTATAAGGTGTAAATTCCTTTTTAGTTTTCTTCATTTGTTAACCTCCAAGACCGACGTTGCCACCTGCATGACCACCAACTAAGCCCGAACGTTTCACAGCTGTTGCACCTTCAAGAAGTGAAGACGCATGAATCAATGCTTTAAATCCAAATTTCTGACGAATTTTATCAATTAGAAAGTCTAACTGGTTGTTTATTATTTGTTCTTCAGGAGGGGAGAAGAGATCTATTTGAAGTGTCGTATCCCAAACAAGTTTCCCAAAAGATACACCTACATTCCGAATGTCAATTCCTGGAATGAAGTTTTCTCGAAAAAGCTTCAAAACATGTTCAGTTAACACTTTTGTGTTGTTGCTACGAGCGATTTTAAGCTGTTTTCGCCAACCAGTCCTGCCCAGTCCATCAACTTGTCCTTTAGAATAACCAACAAAAATTGAAACACATTCAGTTTGACAGTTTGAATTTCTCAACCTGGTTGCTACCTGGTCTGAAAGTTCCTTCAGCACTAATTCAATTTGATCCTTTCGAGCATAGTCTCTAGGTAATACTTGACTATTACCGAATGATTTTTCTTTGGCCACCTGGCTTTTTTCTCCTAAAAAACTACGATCAATGCCCCAAGCATGTGCGAACAGTTGTAATCCCATGACTCCAAAGCGGTGTTTTAATAGATAAGGATCTGCTTGTGCTAAATCATAAATCGACTCAATTCCTGACATCTTTAAACGAGCAGCCATACGCTTGCCAATCCCGCAAAATTCAGTGATAGGGTAGATAGACCAAACTTTTTCTTGTACATCTTCATATCTCCATTCTGCAACAAAACCTGGTGTATTTTTTGCTTCATTATCTAAAGCTAGTTTGGCCAATAATGGATTATCACCAATGCCAATTGTAACGTATAATCCCATATGATTATAAATGACACGCTGAATAATTCTGGCCAATCGATAGGCCGTATCACAATTAAAATATCTCAACGAAGCAGTTATATCAATGAAGCTTTCATCCACACTAAAAACAGAATGGTCTTCATCTGCCACAAACCGTTTGAGTAGATTATTAATTTCACTATTTCTCTTCATATATAAATTCATTCTTGGTGGAACAATAAGCAATTCTGGGTGATCAGGCACTTCATCTTTACGAGTCACATTAGAAATTCCCAGGACTTTTTTTGCCAGTGGCGAAGCAGCAAGCACAAGTCCACCTGCGTTATCCGCACCACTCATTACTATAAGCATTGTTTTGAGGGGATCTAAGCCACGTTCTACACATTCTACGCTCGCGTAAAAGGATTTTACATCGATACATAAAACATCTCTCCGGGGTTCTTTGGAATAATCAAATTTCATGCAAAAAACCGTCCTTTCGAGTTACATTATACGAACTAACGTTCTGTTTTGCAACAACAAAATTTCAGTTTTCCGAATTATTTTAAATTTAAAGTAGCTCAGAAATCTACAGTAATTATTTTTTTAGTTTGTTTTTAACGCGCAATCAAGTAGTACGGTTATAAATCAAGACTCATTAAAAATGAAGAAAGAAGCCGTATTCGCTATATAGTGCATACGGCTTCTTTCTTCCAATACTTTTGTTTAATTTTTAAATACATTATGCTAAGATATATACCAAACTTTCCCTATTACGTGAGATTAACTACCCTTTTCTCTTTGATTTGGATGCTATAACCTTCCAATTTTAATTTATCAATAGTAGGTTTAATTTTCTTCAAAGCTTTGTCTACATTTTCTAAGTTTGTTTCTCGGTAATCATTGTATATTTCCTTATAAACAATAATTTCTTTAGTTTTAAAATCAACATCAATTAGTAGTACATTACTTAAAATCATTAAGTATTCAACATAGTTATTTGAAAATATTAATTCCAATTTTTTCCAATAACTCTCATCCCAGTCATAATCATACCACTTATTTTTCATCGAAAGAAATGTTAAAAAATAATGTCCTTTCTTTTTACCATCTATAAAGTCTTCGGAATTCAAATCTAAACTATCATACATTTGACCAAGTTTATAAAAACTAATAGATAAATAACGTTCTAAAAAATATATTTTTTGACTAAAGTCAAAATTATATTTGTTTAAAATAGCAAACCACTCATCACGAATCTTCCATTCTTCCGTTTTTCCATATTTAAATCTTATGTTGTTCTCAGTAACTACAATAAAATATATCAACGAAGAATCTTTGCCATCATAAATATTTTCCAATGCCTTATCTAATAGCTTCTCTTTTTGTTTTGTTTCCATTCCGTTATATTTAGTAAATACGTAATGGTAAAAGTCATCACTCGCATTGCCACCTTTCACCATTTCTTTTTTTAGGTCTGGGCCATTTAAAATTAATGTGGCTTCACTCTCTGTTAGTTTTTTTACTACTTCATAAAGATAATATCCTTGTTTATTTTTTATAAATGCTTTTGGATACCCCTCTGTCTTACTTAAAATTTCTTTTATGGTCTTGAGGTTCTCATCAGCTACACATTCATTCAAGTCCATTCCTTTTAGTAGTTCCATATATTTCAGTGGATAAAATAAATACAAATATATGATTGCTAATTGTTGGTTGATTTGAACGTAATCTTTTTTATTTTTTTGTACCAATTCTTGCATAACATAATAGTGAAACATACTTCTTTCTCTTAAATTTCTATTCTCCTCAATAAATAAATTTATTAAAAGTTGAGATACATCAATTTTTAGAAGTTTATTAAGATTTTTAAAGTACTCATCCCATATGTACATAGGATACAAGCTAACTGGCAATTCAATTTTATGATTAATGATCTTTTGTAGATATTTAGATTTCGCTTTTGTGATTAATGAATAGTCGCCTACAAAAATAATTGGTAATTTACCATTCAAGCAGTTAAATAATTTGTAAGCACCTTCTTGATTTTCCTCAGAAATTCTGTCAAAATCATCTATCACTAAAACTTTCCTTTTTAAAAGGAATTTAGTCTTATTACAGCTTAGAAACCAATAGTAAAAGTAAACTGATTTGTAATTAAAAAATTTCCATACCGATACAGCTAAAGTTGGTATAGTACATATTGCAATTATTAGTTTACTGTTTAAAAATCCCGGTAGAATATTCCAGAGATTTTCTTTAACAGCTGGTGTAACTAATATTGATAGTACGACACATACAACAAATAATAATCTAAACCCATTATATATAAATGGGTGTAATTTTGTAAAAGCAATATTTATAACAGTTCGATCATCTTTAGTTGCCCATAAATTTAAATTTATAAATTTTTTTTTTGAACAGCTCTCTACTCCTTTTAAGAACTCAGTTTTTCCCATTCCCCACTCTCCATTCAAAAAGAATGTTGAATTTTGTTCTAATAATTCAGAGAAATATTTTGCACTTTCTGCCGTATCTATTTTGTTCAGAATATTTTTGTCGTCTACGTTTGTTTCTGATAACATGGTTTTTATCCCTCTTTTTCATTTCCTTGTTGAGTCCTAGTATCTTCTTTACTAGCTTTTTTTAGTAGCTGATGTTATAATAATATTGAAAAAAGGACGTACTCGAAATACGTCCTCATGTAGACCGTTTAAAGCGGTGGCAAGAATTAAAAGTCAAAAATAGACCTGTCAGTCTGGCCAAAGATTATGACGGTCTATTTTTTGTTGTTTTTATCACTGATTTTTAGAATCAATGTTGCGAAAGTCATCGCAAACATTAATGCTTCAAATACAGACACATTTATTCCTTTCCAGGAGTAAAGCCAAAAATCAACATAGGCATCACCCCATTTCTTTTGGGTTTAGCCAACCGCCATAAACTTTCTACTTGCTTATTATACCATATACAATACGTTGAACTCTAGCATCGTTCATACGCAATAAATTCCTCATACACGTTTTTAAATTATTGTAAGCACACAATTAAAGATTTCCTTTATTTTTTCAATCGTTTTTAACTACTTCATTTTTTTCATCAATTGCGACATAGTTTCCTTGATACAATTTGTATTCTTTATTGCAGCTATCACATTTAAACTGATTATACTTTCCTAGTTCTCTTTTAGCTAATTGACCGCAGTCACAATCAATAAAAGCAACTATATTACTTTTGTTCCATGTGCTGATTTCGATTCCCCAATGATCATATGTTTTTCGAACTACCATTTATTATCCTCCTTATAACTATATTCTTTAATCATTTCCTTGAATTCTTGTTTTGTTTTAGGATTCGTTCGTATGACTTCTTCAGCTAATTCTAAAAATACCTGCTCAACCTTTTCTGTCATGTTTTCAAAAATTATCAATGGGTTCTCTTCTTTCTTTACCCGATTCTTATATCTTTGGAAGTTTGCTGAATAAAGTCGCCCATTTGACATTATCTCAATCCCATAACCTGTTACTAAAGGATTTTTCAACAACTGAATAATTTTCTCTCTATTTTCCATTATAACTACTCCTGAATTATTTCTCACTAAGTAACTGTTCTTCCTTTGCTTGTTTCTTGATTCGTTTGAGAGTAGATAAAGAAATACCTGTTTTCCTTTCCACTTCTCGCATGCTATTTGTTTCCATTAACTCTAGTGCATGTTTGTATTTATCATTTAGAACTCTTTTCGGACGTCCTTCTCGATAATTTTTATTGTTCGCTCGATGCCACTGTTTCCCTTCTTGCGTTCTCGTCACGATTAAATCTCTTTCAAATTGCGCAAAGCTACCCAGCATATTCATCATTAACGTTTGCATAGAGTCCTTCTTATCAGGTTCAAACGTTAAGTGATCATCTAAAAAAGAAATAGTCACCCCTTTATAATTTAATGCAGAAATGATTGAATTTAAATCGACGATACTTCTGGCCAATCGATCAATTTTTGTCACCAAAACTTTATCGCCAGCTTTTACAATTGAAAGCAGCTCTTCTAATTCTTTTCTTCCTTCTTTTTTTGTACCTGTATATTTCTCACTAAAAATTTTTTCTGCTCCAGCTTCTTCTAATTTTCGAATTTGGGTTTTGTAATCTTGATTGCTGGTGCTGACTCGTGAATACCCATAAATGGCCAATTTTCCCTCACCTTTTCTGAACATAAGTTTTTGACACTTGATAATTCCAAGTATAGCACGAAAAAACAAAGAGGTCAAAAACTTAAAAGTTTATGACCCCTTTGTTTTTAGTTGAATAAGACACAACTAACTATAGTAAGATAACTAATTTAATTAATAATCTTTAAATTTATTCCACTGCGAAATATGAGACTTTTACCTTTCTTGTTTTTTCTATATATTCAACTTTAGAAGCTTTATACATAATACCATTAACATGAATTTCTAAATTTCCAATCGCATTATCCCAGCCATCATAATTTAGCTCTTTGTCGTATGTTTTAATTCCAGCTAATTGATCATTTTTCCAGGACAGTAGATTTCTTTGTATATCAACATACATGTCAGCATTGTTAACCACTACTAACATCAACTTACTTCTAACACGTGTTAATGCTTCTAACAATAATCGCATTTCAAGATAAGGATACCACTCCTCACCACTCAAATAAATTAATTTACCATCTCTTCCACGTCTAACTAAATTATCTATGACAATAATAACCTTATCGTATTCTTTTCCAACCACCTCATGGGCAGACAGAGAACGATTAGAAATCATAGATTTTTTTTTGGTTCCAGTAAACTGTGTTACATATTCTGTAAATTCTATCGATATCCAGCAGTCATGAGCAACTTTGTTATCAATAAAATCTTTAGCAACCTCCCTCGATTCAAAATAATTGATACTTATATTATTGTAATCATGGGGTGAAATATTTCTGGCAGATAAGTTCATTAACTTACTTATAAAGTCAGCCAATTCCTTGTCTGTACGTATTTTCTCACCTAATTTCACCACTTTAAAATTTGGATTAACCTCTATTTCACCTTCAATATTTCTATCGGCTTCTGAAGGGTGTAGTGTTTGTGAACGATCTACAGATAAAATAATTTTAGTTTCTAACTTTATCAAAAATTCATACTGATCTGTCATTAACCTCTGAGCCTCATCAACTATCACAATATCGTATGCACCTTCTAATATTTCTTTTCTATTCATAAGCCGAATTGGAACAATTTCGAATCCGAATTTTTCACTTATCGACATATAATTGTTTAATTGTCCAACAAATATTACTAAAACTTTTTTCCCTTCCTTTACCCATGTCTGCGCTAAATCAAATAATAAAATAGATTTTCCTGTTCCAGCTCCGCCAATAACTCCAATTTTTTTTGAATTAGATTGTATTATTTCATATTTTTTAGTTAGCTGCTGATCAGTAAGAAAATAGGTGTGACTTACAAATCTATCTGTCTCTGAGTATGGTGAGATAATAAAATTAGTCAGCTGTTGAGATTCTAATTCATTTACGTCTAAACTATCTAAAGGTATTAATTCACCTAATCTTTCAAACTCAAGTACATTTAATTCGTCATCAGCTGTTAACGTGTAGATTTTCTCTATATCAGCTACATAAGTACATGAGATTATTTCCTTACCTAGGACTTTCAAAAAGAATTGATTCTTTATTAATTGACTTTTTATGGCTTCTAGTCCTTTACTTGGCATACAATCTTTTAACTCGATATTTACAACTTTTTTTGCACTAAATCTTAATACATCAAACTGCCTTGTTATACCAATTGAAACAGAGTGTCCTATAAAATAGTTGTCAGCTTTAGGTATATTCGTTAACACCGGCAATAATTTTTCTGAAAACTGATAAAGATTTTGAAGTTCCTTTTTCCTAAAAAATTGTTCTGGATTATGTACTATACTATCATCACATAACCTCAACATTGAATTAATTAATTGATCATCTTTCGTTGTATTCATTATATCCATAAATGAATACAAATTTATTGGTCTTCCCATGACAATCCCCTTTACTATTTATGTAATTAAGTTCCCATGATTCCAAATAATAGGTACTTTTAACTAGATAGATCTGTTCTTTATATCAATTTTAGCATACATTCAAATGTATAATAAAGACTGTCTTTTTTTTGGGGGGGAGAATAGTCTCTAAGGATATAACACATTTTGACTTTTCATCTCTAACAGATACTCATAAAACCAAAATATCTACTAGTATGGTTCCTATAAGTATGATTAAAAAGTTCTTAATAATACAGTACAGGCATACTAAAAATTTACGCAAATGAAATATGCCCAACTTGAATGGCCTACCACTTACCTAGTAGCAATCAGAATATTAAAAAGACCAACAAGGCATACCCTGTTGGTTTTTTAGTTAATATATTTTAATAGAAAATTTATTTATTACATCATTAAATACTGTATAAAAATCGTAGCAAGCACACATCACTTTTTTTAGCCTATCATTTTACGTCGACAGTCTAGCTGGTTTCTTATCTCAATTTTGAACCCATTGTTTTTCTGCTATAATCATAGTTGACGTTTGATCTGAATAATTTTTTATGATATTGCTAAATTCTGTCATTGATTGGCTTATTTCATCATCAGCACTTTTTGAGCATTTAAAGTTTAGATATTTAATTCTAGATCTACTAATTGAGTCTAGAATTTTTAAATTAATTTTTTTAAAAGTTTGTTTATTATCTACAGATAAGATATATTCTATCATATACAAATTAGCTAAATAAAAATTCTGTAAATAACTTTTATTATTCAGTATCTTGTCTTCTTTACTAAGTATTGGGTATATTAGTTTTAATTTCCTATTATTTTTGTCTATTAAATACTCATATATAACATACAGTAAGAATGTATTTAGCACATATAATGGTAATTCTTTATTTTTTTTTATTATTTTGCATACCTCATTGCTATTT
>SKEM01000231.1_pt1 | contig 43799 bp, 44 predicted proteins | sample 4826731 | NCBI WGS metagenome assembly SKEM01 (sample SAMN11008809, study PRJNA524170) | human gut metagenome | biome: Human fecal sample; material: Feces; isolation source: fecal sample from pouch patient p37 | host: Homo sapiens | place: Israel: Tel-Aviv | collected 2015-07-27 | reverse complement strand
TGAATTAATTGGTAGTTATTAGAGGTGCCCTTAAAACTGTCAAAGGTAAGGTTCAATTGATACGTGAATTATTTAAGGATGGTTTGATTGTCTTTGATAATCCAGATATCACATCTGTAACCCTGTCTAGTTCTAAATCAGCACATTCAGTAACTGTTGATACGCATGAGTTTCCTTATTTTTGTCTATGGACACAAGACAAGGCAGCCGCAAAGTTTGTCTGTTTAGAACCTTTCTATGGGATTCCAGATAAGGCTGGCAAAAGTGCTGAATTACTGGAAAAAGAAGGGAATTGCGTATTGGCAGGACGTGCTGAAAAAGAAATTAAAACAAGTTATTTATTTAGATAACAAATCGGTCTGTATGAAAACGGTATCAATCTTTAGTGGATAAACCCTATAATATGATATAATAACTGATATATCACATATAAGGAGTAAAGCCATGATAAAACCAGCAAGTTTACAGGAGCAAGCGTATAAAATAATTTTGCGTAAAATTATTTATTCAGATTTTGCACCAGGTCAAAAAATATCGGAAAATGAACTAGGGCAGGTTTTGAGTATGGGAAGAACACCTATTCGAGAAGCTTTGCTACAGTTGAGAAAGCAGGGATTGATTCACGTCGTTCCTCAAAGCGGTACTTATGTTTCAAAGATTGATTTGAAGTCTGCTGATAATGCGCGTTTTACACGAGAGCAGTTAGAGCAAAAGATTATGCTAGAATGCTTAATGAAAATTGATGATCAAGGGCTCAAAGCCTTAAAATGCATCATTGAAAAGCAATGTCAAGCCGCTTTTGAGCAGAATAAACGAGATTTTTTCTTCTTTGATAATGTCTTTCATAAAACATGCTTTGAAATTGCTGGCCGAGAAGAAATCTGGCGCTGGATGAATAAAAGTAATACACATTTAAAACGTTTTAGATGGTTACGTATTGTAACCAAAGAATTAGATTGGGCGAAAATTACCAATCAGCACAAAAAAATTCTGGATACGATTTTCACCAAAGATGTTGATGAGATGAACTTTTTAATCATGTCTCATTTGCATATGATGTTGGATGAAAAAGATTTTGTTGTCTCAAAATATCCAGATTATTTTTTGTCAGAAGATGATGCAAATTCACAAGATATTTCAGAACTTGATTTTAATGGATTTTAATCTCATTTTTTAAAGCCATAGAAATTTATCGAAACCTTATTGTTATATGGTTAGGAGAAGTTTCAAAGTATTTAGAGAAGTGAGGTTAAAGCTAAAATCTAAATTCATAGAGATATCCTAATAATAGATAAGGTAGGCAAGTTGATGAAACGAGTTGAAATATTAAATCGTTTAGAAAAAACAGGTGTCGTAGCAGTAATCCGTGCCAATTCCAAAGAGGAGGCGTTGAAGTCATCTCATGCTGTTGTCAAAGGCGGTTTGACAGGAATTGAGTTAACATTCACTGTTACCACAAGCAGAAGATGTGATTCGAGAATTAGCAACTTACTATAAAAATCAACCTGAGGTTGTAGTAGGTGCAGGTACTGTTTTAGATGGCGCAACTGCTCGTTTGGCAATTATGTCAGGCGCAGAATATGTCGTAAGTCCATGGTTTGATAAAGAAACAGCTGAAGTATGTAATCTTTATCAAATTCCATATTTACCAGGCTGCATGACAATCACTGAAATCAAAGAAGCCATGAAGAGCGGCGTAGATATTGTCAAGTTATTCCCAGGTGGTGCCTTCGGTCCTAGTATTGTTAGCGCCTTTAAAGCACCACTACCACAAATTAACATTATGCCGACAGGTGGCGTGAGTTTAGATAATATGGCAGGCTGGTTTGAAGCTGGTGTCATTACTGTTGGCGTTGGCGGTAACCTTTTAGCGCCAGCAGAAAAAGGAGACTTTGAAGGCGTCACAGAAGTTGCTAAACAATATGCGGCAAAATATGCTGAAATTAAAGGAAAATAATGGCTACTGTACGTTTTTAAGCGTGCAGTTTTTCCTATCAAAAAAGTGGTTATAGGCTCAGCATTAGCGCAAAGTGTCACAGCATATTTTTAGAGTTATGATGTTTAGAGTATAAAGGAATAATGAAATATGAGTAAAGTAGTTACGTTAGGTGAGATTCTCGCGCGTTTTTCAACGACAGCTGGTACACGAATCTCGCATATTGATCATATGCAGGTAGTTTATGGTGGTGGTGAAGCCAATGTTGCAATTTCGTTGGCAAATTTTGGGCATGAGGTTAGTTTTGCAAGTAAAGTACCTGATAATGCACTAGGTGAAGCCGTCAAAAGACATCTCAAGTCTCATAATGTTTCGACCGAATTTTTATTGCAAGGTGGTCAACGTTTGGGGACTTACTATATGGAGGCTGGCGTAGGTGAACGTGGCGCATCTGTTTTTTTGACCGTGCAGGCTCAAGTTTTGCAGTTATGAACGATATTGAGTGGAATTTGTCGGAATTGTTTAAAGATGTTGATATTTTCCATGTTTCAGGTATCGTCTCTGCAGTTTCAGTTGCATGGCGGGACATGGCGGTTGAACTCGTTAAAGCTGCTAAAGCAGCAGGCTGTATTGTTAGTTTTGATGTTAATTATCGTGGGAAAATGTGGAGTCAGGCAGAATGTGGTACTGTCATTCAAAAAATCCTACCGTATGTTGATTATTGCTCTGCCGGGCATATGGATGCCCTATACTTGTTAGGAATACCTGAGGCACCTAGTGATGTTGCTAATGAATTAGTTTATTATTACGAAAAGATGCATCAGATGTTTCCAAATATTAAGCTGTTTTATGCCACAAAACGTGACGTAGTAAGTGCCAGTCATAATCGCTTGACAGGCGCAATATGGCATCAAAAAGATGGTCTAGTGATGTCAAAAACGCATGAAATTAACCCAATTATTGATAGAGTAGGTGGTGGTGATGCCTTTTCAGGAGGCGTTTTACACGGTATTTTATCAGGATGGACATTACAAGAATCAATAGATTTTGGTACGGCAGCATCAGCTCTGAAACATACTGTTCACGGAGATACTAATCTATTTAGTGAAAGAGAAGTGAGTGATTTTCTAGCAGCAGGTTCGGGCGCAATTCAACGATAAATCTTAAAGTTAATTAGTAAGGCTAGGTCAATCAAGATATGACCTAGCTAATAAAAATAGACGACTCATAAAAACTGTTATATGATTGTGAATATTTTCTCAAACACAGGTCACGTGTCGGTCTTTTTTTTGTACTCTTTTTTCTATGGAATTGAGAGTTTACTACAAAATGTAAGCGGTTACTTTTTAAAGTGGAATCGCAGAAAGGTAGGAAATTTGCGTTACATTACAAATTTAGAAACAGATGCAACTTATAACATAGCCATGGATGCCTGGCTATTAAATACTTTGCAACCCAAAGAAGCCATCTTTGTGATTTGGCAGAACAGGAAAGCTGTCATCGTTGGTCAAAATCAAAATATATTTGCAGAAGTCAATCAAGAGTATGTTGAAGCAAATGATATTCAAGTTGTTCGCCTTGTGACTGGTGGAGGTGCTGTTTTTCATGATTTAGGAAATTTGAATTTTACTTTTATCGTCCCAGTGGCAAATTCTGCTACGGTTAATTTTAAGAAATTCGTTGAACCTATGCTGCGTGCATTACACGCTTTGAATATTCCTGCTGAGTTATCTGGTCGTAATGATTTGATGCTTGATGGGAAGAAAATATCAGGAAATGCCCAGCGCTACGCTAATGGTTACTTGATGCATCACGGGACACTGCTCTTTGATTCAAAAATTGATGATATGGTCCATTCGCTTAATGTGGCGGATGAAAAATTTATCTCGAAAGCAGCAAAATCTGTCAGAAGTCGTGTCGGTATGATTAAAGATTATGCACCAGAAGGCACAACAGTCAAGACATTTTATGATGCCTTGGTGTATGAATTGTCCAATCATGGTGTGGACCGAGAAATCATTTTAACGCCTGAACAGTTGGCAGAGATTAAGACTTTGCAGGAAAGACAATTCTCACAATGGGATTGGAATTACGGCAAATCCCCTATTTCTAATTTTCACAATCATGCTAAATTTGAAGGTGGCATTATGGACGTCTACGCACAGGTAGAAAATGGCATGATTAAGGCACTTCGTTTCGAAGGGGACTTTCTAGGATTGCATGACTTGGCACCGGTTATCACAGCCTTGACAGGACAATTATTTAATAAAAAAGCTATCTTGGTACAATTACAGGCTCTACCTTATCGAGATTATTTTGGTACTATCTCTATTGAAGAAATTGCAAGTTTGTTTGTACCTATTCGAGAGTAGGATTATTGCAGGAGACAAAAGAAATAATGGAGGATATTATGTCACATGTCGAAAAAATTTTAGATTTTCAAGCACAGCTTAAAACACAAGAAGACGCCTTTCCGATGTTAAGAATTCTTGATGAAACTGGCAAAGTTGTTGATACCGATGGTGAAAGACTGGTCAACCTATCGGATAAAGAACTTGTAGAGTTGATGGAACGGATGGTATTTTCCAGAACCTTGAATGACCGCTCAACAAAATTAGCAAAACAAGGTCGTTTAGGATTCTTTGCACCAACGATTGGTCAAGAGGCATCGCAAACAGCGACAAGCTATGCTTTTGAATCAGAAGATTACTTACTTCCTGGTTATCGTGATATGCCGCAGATGATTCTAAAAGGGCTACCAATTGAAAAAGCTTTCTTATGGTCACGCGGCCATCAAGTTGGTAATGAAATGGATGACCTACAAACTTGGATGCCACAAATTATCATCGGCGCCCAACACGTTCAGGCAGCTGGTGTAGCGCTAGGTTTAAAGAAACGGGGCAAAGCAAATGTCGCCTATTGTTACACAGGTGACGGCGGTTCTTCCCAAGGGGATTTTTATGAAGGGCTTAATTTTGCTGGCGCTTATCAGGCACCTGCAATCTTCTTCATTCAAAATAATGGTTATGCGATTTCAACACCAAGAAAATTGCAAACAGCAGCACCACATTTGGCGGCTAAAGGTTGGGCTGCGGGCGTGCCAAGTATTGTGATTGACGGCATGGACCCTTTGGCTTGCTACCTTGCCAGTCAACAAGCGCGTGATTGGGCAGTTTCGGGTCGTGGACCAGTCTTAATTGAAGCCTTGGTCGAGCGTTTTGGGCCTCATTCTATGAGTGGAGATGACCCTTTGCGTTACCGCACTAAGGAAGAAATTGACACTGCTTGGACATTTGACCCGCTTGTTCGTTACCGTTGCTATTTAGAAAACAAAGGATTGTGGGATGAAACAAAGGAAACAGCCTATATTGAAACAGTCAATGCCAAAATTGATGATGCGGTTAAAATGGCAGATAATGTACCCAAACAAAAAATTTCAGATTTCATTGCATCCACCTTGGAAGTTTCAGGCTTTGCGCAACTGGAACAAATTGAAAAATTCAAGAAGGCAGGTAAATAAGCATGGCGGTAAAAACTTATATTCAAGCAATCACTGAGGCGATGGATATCGCACTTGAACGTGATGAGAATGTCTTGATTTTCGGTGAAGATGTTGGGAAAAACGGTGGTGTGTTTAGAGCAACGGAAGGGCTGCAAGATAAGTATGGTGAGGAACGTGTCTTTAATACACCACTGGCAGAATCTGGCATTGGAGGTTTGGCGATTGGATTAACGACACAAGACTATCGCCCAATTATGGAACTTCAGTTCTTCGGAATTGTTTACGAAGTCATGGATTCTATCGCAGGTCAAATGGCACGTGGACGATTCCGTTTTCATAATCAGCGAACTTTTCCGATTGTTGTACGGTCACCTTATGGTGGCGGCACGCATACACCAGAAATGCACTCGGACAATTTAGAGGCATTGATGGCACAAACACCAGGCCTCAGAGTTGTCATGCCAGCCACTGCAGAAGATGCCAAAGGTTTGCTGCTGTCTGCTATCGAAAGCAACGACCCAGTAATTTTTTTGGAACATCTAAGACTCTATCGGGGTATAAAAGGTGAAGTGCCAGAAGGCTACTATACAACACACTTAGACAAGGCAAAGGTCGTCCGTGAGGGGAGTAATGTGACGATTATCACCTACGGTGGCATGGTACCAGTCAGCTTAAAGGCTGCTGAAGTATTAGCAAAAGAAGGGATTGATGCCGAGGTAATCGATTTACGCACAGTTAGTCCGCTTGATATTGAAACGATTGGGGCATCTGTTAATAAAACAGGCCGTGTCGTGGTCGCACAAGAAGTGCAACGTCAGGCAGGGATTGGCGCTATGGTCATGAGTGAGATTTCAGAACGTTTTATCATGGCATTGCAGGCGCCAATTGGTCGTGTTGCCGCACCAGATAGTATTTATCCATTTGCCTTAGCTGAGAATGATTGGCTACCAAATATGACTGATGTCGTAAACGCAGTAAAGGAGGTAATTGATTTTGACTGAAATTTTTAAAATGCCAGATATTGGTGAAGGAATGGCCGAGGGTGAAATCGCCTCTTGGTTAGTAAAAGTTGGCGATGTTATTAAGGCAGAAGATGCTATTGCTGAAATCCAAAATGATAAATTGTTACAGGAAATTTTATCGCCTTTTAGTGGAACAGTAACAAAACTCTTTGTTGAGGCGGGAACAGTCGTCGCTGTCGGTGAACCTTTGATTGAATTTGACGGTGAAGGTACTGGAATAGCTACAGGAGAAACAGTTGGAGCAGTTGAAACAAAAGCAATATCAGAAACGCCTAGTGTTGAAACGGTAACTGTTACAGCAGATAAAACGGAAAACAGCACCATTGGCGCACCTGTTGTCAATGGTCGCGTGCAGGCTATGCCGAGTGTCCGTAGATATGCGCGTCAAAACGGCATTGATTTAACGCAGGTACCAGCGACTGGTCGTCATCATCACATTACATTAGTAGATGTGAAACATTTCGAAGCGTCAGGGCATATCGTACAAGTACCAAATGAAAATACAGCAGTCTCGCAAGCAGAAGTCACTGAAACTGAGCCAATGGCAGTTGAAGTAGTGAAAGTTGGTCGCGTGCCGATGACACCTGTTCGTAAGGCTATCGCTAAAAATATGGTGGCACAAAAGACAAGCCTACCACACGTGACGCTTTTTGACGAAGTGGAAGTATCGGGTATCGTGGCACATCGCAAAGCCTATAAAGAACAGGTTGTGGAACAAGGTGTCAAATTAACCTATCTGCCTTACGTTGTAAAAGCGCTCGTTGCAGTTGTTCGCAAATTCCCAGAATTAAACGCTCATATTGATATGGCTGCTCAAGAAATTGTTTATGCTAAAGATTACAATGTTGGCATTGCAGTGGACACACCGAATGGTTTATTTGTACCCGTAATTAAACAGGCTGATCAAAAATCTATTTTGACCATTTCTAAAGAGGTTGCAGAACTAGCAGAGTTAGCAAAACTTGGTAAATTGAAACCAGCAGATATGAGTGGTGGGACTATTACGATTTCAAATATTGGCTCGGCTCGTGGTGCTTGGTTTACACCAGTTATCAATGTTGGTGAAAGTGCTATTTTAGGACTCGGTACGATTGCGAAAACACCTATTGTTAATGCAGAAGGTGACATTGTGGTGGGACAGATGATGAAATTATCCTTGAGTTTTGACCACCGCTTGATTGATGGCATGCTCGCACAAAGCGCTATGAATTATCTTAAAAAATTACTCGGCGATCCCCAATATTTACTGATGGAGGTATAAAAATGGTTGTAGGAACACAAGCAAGAGCAGTGGACACGGTTATTATTGGCAGTGGGCCAGGTGGTTATGTGGCAGCAATTAGAGCAGCAGAATTAGGTCAAAGTGTGACGATTGTAGAGCGAGGCAATATCGGTGGTGTTTGTTTAAATGTCGGCTGTATCCCTTCAAAAGCGCTGATTAGCGCAGGACACGCCCTTCATGCCGCAACACATGACAGCCCATTTGGCCTGACAATAACAGGTGCCAAGTTAGATTGGGAAAAGACGCAAGCCTGGAAACAAAATACTGTTGTCAATACCTTGACAGGTGGTGTAGAAATGCTACTCAAAAAGCATAAGGTAGAGATTATCCGGGGTGAGGCGCGTTTTAATGACAATCAAACCGTCAATGTGATCACTAGTGATACTTCTCAGCTTTTGGAGTTTAAACACGCGATTATTGCGACAGGATCGCATCCCATTGAAATTCCAGGTTTTAAGTTTGAGGGACGAGTAGTTGATTCGACAGGTGTTTTATCACTTCCAGAAATTCCTGAGCACCTAATCGTCATTGGAGGAGGTGTCATTGGGACGGAACTTGCGGGCGCATATGCTAATCTAGGAAGTCGGATTACGATTATCGAGGGATTGCCAAAAATTTTGAACGGTTTTGACGATGAAATGGTCAAAGTTATCGTCAGCGACTTTAAAGAAAAAGGCACTGAGATTGTGACAAGTGCTAAAGCTAAAAGCGTGACACAGGATGAAAATGCTGTGACGGTCACCTATGAAGCAGCTGGTGAGGAACAAACAGTTAGAGGGGATTATGTTCTAGTTTCCGTTGGACGACATCCTAATACAAACAACCTAGGTCTCAATGCGACAGATATTAAGTTGACAAACCGTGGCTTGATTGAAACGGATAATCAGCAACAAACATCTGTCCCCAATATTTACGCTATTGGCGATGTTGTTGCAGGCCCAGCTCTCGCACATAAAGCAAGCTATGAGGGCAAGGTGGCCGCTGCAGCGATTGCGGGTCAAGACGTGATTAATTGTGCCGTTGCGATTCCTGCTGTTGCTTATACAGAACCTGAGCTTGCCACAGTAGGAGAGACACCTGATTCTGTCAAAGCAAAAGGGTTAAATGCTAAAATCTCTAAGTTCCCCTTTGCGGCAAATGGTCGAGCGATTACCATGCAGTCAACTGAAGGTTTTATTCGAATTATTACAGACAAAACAAGTCACATAGTCATTGGTGGACAAATTGTTGGCCCAGGCGCGAGCGATTTGATTTCACAACTCAGTCTTGCGATGGAAAATGGTTTGACTTCTGAAGACATCTCACTAACGATTCATCCGCACCCCTCTCTTGGTGAGGCAATCATGGATACTGCTGAACTTGCAGATGGCTTACCAATTCATATTTAGTACACGATAAATTAGTTTAAAGTGGCTCAATATGAAAGGGGATGGTAGATGAGAAAAAATGGTGATTCGTTTGGGTGGTTAAAAGACTTTTACCACGAATTATCGAAACAAACAGATAGCATGTCTTATAAAAATAATTATCAGTTTAAGATGGTCAGCTCCGAATATCGTTATAGCAACTCAATGAATACAAGAGGTTCTGCGCAATTTAAATTCATAACGAAATTGAATTGTTTAGAAATGACACGAAGAGTTAAGGACATTCTAGCAATGGAGATGCTAGATATTCACTTGGTATCAGTGATGATTGAAGAGTTGTATGCTGTTATTGAAAATATAATAGGCTGATACATAAAATGCCAAGATTGGGAGAGAATAGAAAAAATGAAAAATGATGAGATGATTTTAGACGGAAAAGACTACTCACTGGAAGGTTTAGAAAAGTTTTATCAAGACTTAGTGAGGCATATTAAAGTGGCCTATCCGGAAATAGAACGTAGAATGGCGATTGTCATTCAAGCTAAAATTGATTACAACAAAACTTACTGAAGAAGAGAAGTCCTGCTTAGAAGTAGAGTGGTTTGAAATCGCTAGAAAAATCAAGGCAGTTAAAGAGTCAATATGGCTGTTAGATATGAATGCGATGCCAGATGTTTCTACTCAATAAAGAGGTTGAAAATCATTAATCGGTATTGGTAGTGGTACGGATTAATGATTTTTTGTTGCAAAGAAATTAGGAAGAGTATGAAGGGATTTAAAATCTTAGGATGGCGGTTATATTTACTGGCAGTTTTTGTTGGCCTATTGTTTTTTAGCTTATCAAAAATTTATCCGATGTTGACTTATTATTTTCCAGAATCTCAGCGTGGCATTTATAAGGGAACAGATGAGAAAACAGGAGAAACGATTGTGCTTGATAGTCGAAAGGCTAACGTCATTAAGCAAATTCGAGTTTCTGATGATGAACGTGACATTTGGTTCAGCTATGATTATGCGAGCCATAATCATACAATCAGTAAAGGTAAAGATGATAAGATGCGTTGGCTTGGATTTAAATTAAATAAAGAAGATAGACATCTCAGATATATTTGGATTTATCCTGCACATCAAAATAAATTTGCCTCACTCGTTGTGTGTGATTGGCAGACAGGTAAGACTATCGCAACTTATCATCTTGTGAGGGAAAAATCATGATAGTTAATTATGATCGAGGGGACTTATTTTCGCGTGTTGCAATAGTTTTATTTTTGGGGAGTATTCTTTTCGTACTCCTATTCTTTGCGTCACCTATTTTGGATACGTTAGGTCAAGATGGGGTGGGGATTATCCTGCCAATTACCTGCTTTATTTTAGTTTTCATTCTCGCAATCGGTTTTTCTTTACGCTTGCTAGCTCATCCGTTTGCCCTTAAATTTGAGCAGGAGACATTAATGTTTTCCGAACAAGCTTTAAAGTCTGTCAGGCTTGATGAATTAGAGTTTTTGGCTTACGACGAAACATTTGAAGATAATGGGAACGGCTATCAAATTTTACTAGGTTTTTCAGGTGTCTTAGCAGCCACATTGCCTGAGAAAGTTCAGAAAAACTTACTTGAAACGAGGATGGGTCAAAAGTTATTGGTTTTAAATTTTGCAGTCTTAGAGGACAAGTCTTGGGATGAATTTTGGAAAATTTTGTCCGAAAAATCGCCATACATTGATTCAATTTTACTAGATAAACAAGGCCTACTAGAGAACTATAAAAAACAGATTGCGACACGAAAAGTCCAAAAGCAAAAAATTATGGCATTTATCTCGATCGTCATTGCCATACAATTTATCCTACAGCTGTTTGGGGTTGATCGCTTGATTCAGTTTGATATATTTCATTAAAATACTTGAAAGAAGATCATCTTCTTTTTATTTTACGGTGAATGCGAGCCGTCAGTAGTCCTTTTTTATGGTATAATCAGGCAATATGGAAAATACATTTGAAGCACTACAGATTAGTGCAGAAACGCAGAAGGCTTTGACTGCCTTAAACTATACGACACCTACTCAGGTGCAACAAGCAGTGATTACAACATTTGCTAAAGGTCAAGATTTATTAGTCAAATCACAAACAGGGAGTGGCAAGACAGCAGCTTTTGCCATTCCTTTAGTCGAAAATATCGTCTGGGAAGAACGTCGCCCGCAGGCTATTGTCCTAGCACCAACGCGTGAGTTGGCGCTACAAATTGGCGAGGAAATCTTTAACATTGGACGTTTTAAGCGGATTAAAGTCGAAACTTTAATCGGTCATTCTTCTTTTCAAGCGCAGGCGCGTAACCTTAAAGAGCGGACGCACGTCGTTGTCGCGACACCCGGACGATTGTTGGATCATATCGACCAAGGCACGATTCAGCTTGATCAAGTCAAGTTCGTTGTCTTAGATGAAGTCGATGAGATGCTCAGCATGGGCTTTATGGAGCAGGTGGATGCGATTTTTGAGCAGTTGCCAGTCAAGCGTCAAGTTGCTTTGTTTTCAGCGACCCTACCGCAAGCGGTCATGGATGTGTCGGACTTTTATATCAAACAACCTGCATTGATTGAAGTAAAGGCGACAAATACCGTGGCAAAACGGATTGAACAGACTTTCTACTTGGTTGATAAAGCTGACAAGTTAGAGAACCTCTACCAACTCTTAGTACTTGGCAATCCTGACTCAGCTATCATTTTTGCTAATACTCGGGCAGCAGTTGATGCCATCGCAGATTTCTTGGCTCAGAAAAATGTTAAGGCAGAGACCTTGCATGGCGGGATGGAACAACGTGATAGAACGCGTGTCATTAACGACTTTAAACACAACTATTTTAGATTTTTGATTGCGACAGATGTTGCGGCGCGTGGCATTGATGTGGCTGATATAGCAGCGGTTTATAACTATGATTTGCCTGATAATCCTGAAAGTTATACACATCGTATCGGACGGACAGCACGCTTTGAAAAAACGGGACAGGCTGTTTCTTTGGTCAGCAGTGCCCAAAGAAGTGATTTTGCTAAAATTGAGTCTGCGCAGCTGGCTATCGATGCTGAAATCACTGAGATGCAACTGCCAAGTATCAGTCTATTCGAAAAGCGCTTACCTACATTTACCGCCAAGCAAAAACGTGAAATGATTGTCAAAACAGCGAAAAGTGCTGTTTTTAAGGCTGATATCATGAAATTGCATATCAATGCCGGCAAGAAAACGAAGTTGCGAGCAGGTGATGTGGTTGGTGCGATTACTAGCATTCCAGGAATTACTGGAGATGATATTGGGGTAATCTCAATTATCGATGTGTCGACTTTTGTCGAGATTTTGAACGGTAAAGGCAAGCAAGTGCTCAAGGCGCTGCAAACTGAGAAAATCAAAGGCCGCGTGCGCAAGGTATCCCGTGCTAATGCTGGAAAATATGAATAAAATCAATAGCACTGCGCCTTGAAAAGGGACAGTGCTATTATTATGATGCTTAATAAATAGAATAAAACGGTAGAAATCCCAGGCTTATCTCATATTAGAACTACTGATTATTAAATCAAAAATAATGTTTCACGATAACCTGGAGGTGCAGGTTTTAATGGTTTAAAGGTTTTGCCAACAACATACCCGACACCATTCCAGAGCCAATCGCCCCTCCACCTGAAATTTGTACCAAATCATCATCTGTCAAAGTGATAAATTGTTTTCCATCAAAATTATTCATTTTTTCTCTCTTTCTCTTTTTTTCGCTTTTTAATATCCGCCCCTAACCAAAATATCCCTATAAAGTTAAAAAGAGTTTGTCCAACTATGCGATAACCGATATTTACAGGTTTGTTTAGAAGATTTGCCTCAATTATGCCTAGACTTAAACTAAGTAAAACAATAAAAATTAAATGGAAGAATTTATTTTTAATCGTCCTACAAGAAATGCTGTAACCTAAAAAAATCGATAATGAAAAGGTGCAGGTACTTAAAAAGTTATTTCTTTCAATTTGTCCAACTGATAACATATAAGTTAATACAAAAGGTATAATTAATCCAACGACTAATAGTTTATATTTAGCTTTCATTTATTTTCTTGTCGCATTGAACCCCTTTTTAAATCCTGCAATGATTTGGTCTGAATTGACATATATTTCGTAAGTTAAGAAACCTACAAACCACGGAATAGCAGCACCCTCGACAATTAACATCTCGTCTTCAGTGAGTACTGAAAAATTATTAAGTTCAGTTACATTATTTAATTTTGTGTTTGACATATAGTTTGTCTCCTATAATTTAGGACAACATTTCCGAAGAAAGGCAGTCGTTTTTTATATCGTAAGTTGTCACTTATTGCAATAATTTAGTAACAAAATAAGATTTACTTTTTTGTCGGCGCCAACTCAAGCCAAGTTATTTCGTTACATACTTAGTATAGCGGAATTTTATCGCTTAAAAGTCAAGATATCATAAATGGCATGAAATATGGCAAATATGACCAAAACTTTGTATAACTGACATTTAAATGCCCTGACTGACATCAGTACAGTACGTAAAGTATCTCGTGCCACTACTAGGAATTATGAGCTAACTGGTTGAGGGATTTTAAACATTTATAAAAATAGGTTGGGATAAAAAAATAGGCTATGAATGATTTCTAATGTTAATAAAAATCATTCATAGCCTATTTTTGTGTCATTTTCTCCAAAAATGTAAAACGACATTATAATTCATTGAAAACAATGCGAAATCGGTATTCTTTTGGCAAAACAATACGAAATCGGTAAAATAAGTTGTTCTTGTATCATCCTTTCAACGAATAATACAAAAAAAGAGAAAAATAAACCTGCTAGTCCACTTTTCTCTTTTGGTGAATGAGGATTTTTGTCTTATTCCCTTTTTATTTTTGCAAACAAACGCTAGACTTTATGTTTAAATGGTACTTTCATAAGCTATGACTTGGGCAGAGGGGTATTTGTTACTCAAGGATTTTTGATAAGGTTTAGCATATTTGGATAAAAGAATTGTTTCTGTGCTGTCGTCAGAACCAAGTTGTTCGTAGAGTTCACTCAATTTTACAAAGGTGATTTGCTTGTCGCCAAATTCTCGACTAAGTTCTTTTTTTATTGCCATTTGATTTAAATTATAGGGTATTCTATGTGCATTGTATGATAACGCTTTCAATGTGTCAAGGATTTTAGGGGCGATTATCTGGAGAGAGTTATTGTGATACATTTGCTGTGATTAGAAGGCTTTGCCAACTATCAAAAATTTTTATCAAAAAAATCTCGTGAAAGACTTGACAAAATAAAATGCTAAGGTTACAACGGCATCGTAAGTTGGTTCGGGAAACGAACCAAAAAATATCACGAATGACCACCGCTTGGACGGAGCGCAAGCGTAAGTCAAGTTTCAAGATTTCATGACATGAAATCGCAGAAAGGACAGGATATGGCATATGTATTAGGCATTGATTTAGGGACGAGCTCGCTCAAAGGTCTTTTGATGACCGAGAGGGGCGATGTTGTCGGTGAAGCAAGTGCAGCTTACCCGATTTTGACACCGCAAACTGGCTTTAGCGAGCAAGAGCCAGACCAATGGCTTGAGGCAGCGAAAAAAGTAATCACAGCGCTGATTCAAACGACTCCAGACATGACAACCCAACTTCAGGGCATCAGTTTTTCGGGTCAAATGCACAGTTTGGTCGTGCTAGACGAAAATAAACAGTCCATCCGACCAGCTATTCTTTGGAATGATGTACGGACGACCAAGCAATGTCAAGAAATCACAGAAAAAGCAGGCGATTTAGTTCTAGGCCTAACCAAAAACATTGCCTTAGAAGGTTTTACGCTACCCAAAATCCTCTGGATTCAAGAAAATGAACCTGAGAATTGTGAAAGAGTCCGCTACATGATGTTGCCAAAAGATTATTTAGGCTTTTGGTTGACGGGCACTTTTGCGACAGATTTTTCAGACGCAGCAGGAACTTTGCTACTTGATATCGCCAAAAAAGAATGGGCACAGCCAATCTTGGACACCTTTGACATTCCAGCTGAGCGCTTGCCGAAGCTCTTTGAATCCCAAGACCAGATTGGCGTGTTAACAGATGACATTAAAGCAATGTTTGGCTTTGAAATTGATGTACCAGTCTTTGCAGGCGGCGCGGATAATGCGTGTGCGGCTGTTGGGTCGGGTATTATTCAAGATGGTGCAGGTATGTGCTCTACCGGGACAAGTGGTGTCTTCTTATCATTTGAAAACGATGCACTTGCAGATTATCAAGGCAAACTCCACCTCTTTAACCATGCAGCTAAGGGTGATTATTACTCAATGGGTGTGACACTAGCTGCTGGCAATAGCTTGGATTGGTTCAAAAATACTTTCGCAGCAGATAAAAGCTTTCCAGAATTACTCGGCGGTATATCTGAACTCAAACCGGGTGCAGATGGCTTGTTATTCACACCTTATATCGTAGGAGAGCGAACACCGCACGTGGATAGTCAAATTCGTGGGTCGTTTATCGGCATTGACACGCATCACACCTTGACACATTTTGCAAAAGCAGTGCTTGAAGGGATTACTTTCTCACTAAAAGATTCGCAAGTGATGATGGAAACTGTTGCCGGTCGTCATTTTGACCGAATTGTTTCTGTCGGAGGTGGTGCGAAAAACCCTGACTGGTTACAAATGCAAGCAGATATTTTCAATGCAACAATTGTGAATTTGACGGTTGAGCAAGGCCCAGGACTTGGCGCAGCCATGCTTGCTACCATTGGTGCAGGTTGGTTTGATAACGCAGCCGAGGCTGCTGAAGTCTTTGTGCATTATAAAGATGAATTCACACCAAATCCTGACCATGTTGCAGCCTATGCTAAACTTTATGGACTCTATACACAAGTTTACGGTGCAACCAAGGCACTAAGTCATGACTTACTGGATTTAAACTAAAATTTATAGATAACTTACTTACTATTTGAGGAGAGAGAAAAGAAAATGACAGATTATAACTCGGCAACCTATCTTGGGAAAGTTGATGCTTGGTGGCGGACAGCTAACTATATTGCTGTTGCTCAAATGTATCTGAAAAACAACCCTTTATTGAAAACAGAAATCCAAAAAGAAGATGTCAAAAATCATCCGATTGGTCACTGGGGAACAATTGCCGGTCAAAACTTTATTTATGCACATCTTAATCGCGCGATTAATAAATATGACCTTAATATGTTCTACATTGAAGGACCAGGTCATGGTGGGCAAGTCATGGTGGCTAACTCCTACATTGATGGCAGCTATACTGAAATTTACCCAGAAATCACGCAAGATGAGGCAGGCTTTAAACAGTTATGTAAAATTTTCTCCTTCCCTGGCGGGATTGCCTCTCATGCTGCGCCAGAAACACCAGGCTCAATCCATGAAGGTGGCGAGTTAGGCTATGCACTTTCTCATGCAACTGGTGCGATTTAGGACAATCCAGACGTGATTGCAGCGACAGTTATTGGTGATGGTGAGGCTGAAACTGGTCCACTTGCTGCAGGGTGGTTCTCAAATACCTTCATCAATCCAGTCAATGATGGTGTAATTTTGCCGATTCTTTATCTCAATGGCGGTAAAATTTCGAATCCGACGATTTTGGAACGCAAATCGGATGCTGATTTAACCAAATATTTTGAAGGCCTCGGTTGGGATCCGATTTTTGTGTCAGGCACTGATGCGACTGAAGTTCACCCTGTTATGGCTGAAAAATTAGACCAAGCGATTGAAAAAATCAAGGCGATTCAAACGAAAGCGCGTAAAGGTAAAGCAGAAGAGGCAACAATGCCAGCGTGGCCTGTTTTAATCGTTCGGACACCAAAAGGTTGGACAGGTCCCAAAGCTTGGGATAACGAACCGATTGAAGGCGGCTTTCGTGCTCACCAAGTGCCAATTCCAGTGGATGCCCACAATATGGCAAAAATTGATGCCCTCGTTGATTGGTTGAAATCTTATCGGCCAGAAGAGTTGTTCGATGAAAATGGGACAATTCGCGATGAAGTTAGAGAGATTTCACCAAAAGGTGATCGTCGAATGTCAACCAATCCCGTGACAAATGGTGGAATTGATCCGAAACCGATGGTCATTACAGATTGGAAAAATCACGCGCTTGACTTTGAGCCAGGCAGTATTTCAGCGCAAGACATGGTTGAGTTTGGGAAATTTGCCAAAGACTTAATCGTGGCCAATCCAGACAACTTCCGAATTTTTGGTCCAGATGAAACAAAATCAAACCGACTCACATCAGTCTTTGATGTGACCAACCGACAATGGTTGGGTGCTAAAAAAGAAGACTATGATGAATGGGTGTCGCCAGTTGGACGTGTCATTGATGGTCAGTTATCTGAGCATCAATGTGAAGGATTTTTAGAAGGCTACGTCTTGACAGGGTGTCACGGTTTCTTTGCCAGCTATGAAGCTTTCTTCCGTGTTGTGGACTCGATGATTACTCAACATTTCAAATGGTTGCGTAAAGCTAAAGAACAACCTTGGCGTAAGCACTATCCTTCACTTAACTTGGTTGCGACTTCAACCGTTTTCCAACAAGACCATAATGGCTATACCCACCAAGATCCGGGTCTCTTAACGCATCTATCTGAGAAGAAACCAGAATTTATCCGTGAATACTTGCCAGCAGATACCAATACCATGTTGGCTGTTATGGCTGAAACATTGGCATCAGAAGAATTGATTAACTTGATTGTTTGTTCAAAACAACCACGTGCGCAATTCTATTCGGCACAAGAAGCTGAAATCTTGGTCAAAGAAGGCTTGAAAGTCATTGATTGGGCGTCAACTGTTGCTGCAGATGAAACACCTGATTTGGTGATTGCTGCTGCAGGTACAGAGTCAAACTTAGAGGCGCTTGCTGCGGTAACGATTCTAAAAGCAACTTATCCTGAGCTTAAAATTCGTTTTGTCAATGTCGTTGATTTGCTTAAATTGCGTCATCCAAATGTTGACCCTCGTGGTTTGACAGACGCGGAATTTGACGCTTACTTCACGACGGATAAACCAATTGTCTTTGCTTTCCATGGTTATGAAGGCTTGATTCGTGACATCTTCTTTGATCGTCATAACCACAATGTCTTTATCCATGGTTACCGTGAAAATGGGGATATCACAACCCAATTTGATATGCGTGTCTTTAGTGAAATGGACCGTTTCCACTTGGCACAAGATGCAGCAAATGCCGTCTATGGTACGGATGCATCAGCCTTTTCACAAAAAATGACCGATACCATTAACTTCCACCATGACTACATTCGTGCCAATGGTGAAGATATTCCAGAAGTTGAAAACTGGCATTGGTCTTAATTTAAACAGATTGTTCTAGAGAATTGTAGTCCGCATCAACACCTAACCACCTGTTGGTGACCTGATTACTATACAAATATTGTGCCTCCTTAGCTAATTTTGACATTAAATCAACTACGATTCTCTATTCAATATTATTATATAATCTAGGTACTAGACGACATAATGCAAAAGATGTGCGTTCCCTGCTGTCAAGGGAGTGCATATTTTTGTTAATTATCAATCCAAAGTCATGTTACAATAAACATATCAAGTTTCAAGGTTTCATGAAGTGAAATCGCAGAAAGACTTTGAGCGGACGCAGTTCGCGAATGACCCCGCTTGGCAGGAGCGTGAGCGGATGTCAAGTTTCAAGGTTTCATGAAATGAAATCGCAGAAAGGTAAAAATATGAGTGTAAAAGCCGAAAAGGTTAGCATGGGTGAGGGGAAGACAACCCAACTAGTTAGAATAGAAAATGAGCGTCTTACAGTTGAATTAGTTGCTTATGGGGCACATTTATATCGTGTCTTGGCTAGGGATAGATATGGTATAGCTGAAAATGTCGTTCTCAATGTGACACCAATTTCAGCATTAGCCACTGATTTACAGTATTTTGGTGCGACCGTAGGCCCAGTCGCTGGTCGAATTAAACAAGCGCAAATTGGCGCACTAAGCTTAGAAGCCAACGAAAATGATAATTCACTCCATAGTGGGTCGCAAGGCTGGTCATTCCAAGAATGGGACTTGGATTGGCAAGAAACAGATGATAAGATTACTGTCATTTTCAGTTATGTCGATCATCAATCTGGTTTTCCTGGTCCAATCACGGCGCAAGTCATGTATTGCTTGATAGGAGAAGATCTCAGTATTACTTTTACGGGGGAATCACCTGTTGAGACCTTCTTTAATCCCACCAATCATGGTTATTTCAACCTTAGTGGTGAGTTGAAAACAGATATTCGCAAACAAATGCTTGAAATTTCAGCACCTCATATTTTGGCTACTGACGGTGAGCTAATACCGACAGGAACATTTTTACCTGTCGCAGAGACGCCTTATGACTTCACAACAGCTAAGCCACTCGAAACTGCGCTAAACGAGCTGCCAAGTGGTTTAGATACAGCTTTCGTTTTTGATGGCAATGCGCGTGAACACCGTGTCAGTTTGTACGACAAAGCAAGTGGCAGACAACTAGACGTGACGAGTGAGGCTGGGAGTGTTATTATTTACAGCGCGAGTGGATGGAACCGAGATACTCAGGTAAACTATCATCCGATGACAAAAGAGTTAGGATTAGCGATTGAATTTCAGGAGTTACCTGATTTACCGCATCATCCAGAATGGGGAAGTATTGCACTTTTACCGGATGAAAAAATTTCAAAGACAATTCATTATAGATTTGGAGTTAACTAAAATGGTCAAAACAGTCATTAGTGTAACGGGAGACTATTATCATGAGGGAAAGGACACCAATCAGTATCTTCAACGTGTTTTAAGTTTGCTTGATGAACCTGTTATCTATGAAAACGTCCCTTTAGATACTTTAAGTGATGCACTCTCTAAAAATCCAGATTTAATTATCTTATCGGCTGAAAATCAACGGACGCCGCAACAAACAGACCTAAGAGAATGGCTAACGCCAGAAATGAGTCAATTAATCACAACTTATGTCGAGCATGGTGGCAGTTGGTTGGGGTTGCATTCGGGTATGTCCAACTATCCGACGGATTCAGGGTATATCCAGATGTTAAAAGGTTATTTTATCCAACATCCAGAGCCTTTGCCAGTGACTTATAAGTGTGATTTGGTTGAGACGCCAAGTCAGTTTGTTATTCAGGATAAGCATTACCAAGTTGGTTTTGTTGATGATTATACACATATTTTTCTGCGCAGTTTTTCGGATGCGGGTGAATCGGTTGCGGGTTGGCGACATTTTTATGGGAGTGGCAAGGTTGCTGGGTATGTACCTGCTCACGATATTTCGGGGATGCTTGAACAACACAATTTAGCACTCTTAAAAACGGTTATCGATTGGCTATTAAAACATCAATCTAGTGTTAGGTGGAAACAGTATTTAAAAGCATAATTGCTTGTTAAGCGCAGTGGTGCGGTAATATAAGATGAAAATAGGTTCAGGTTGCTGAATCTATTTTTTTTGATTGAAACAGTTTCATTTGGAGAAAATTTGTAAAAAATAATATTAATTTGTAAAAAAGTTAAAAAAGGTGTTGACAAAAATTGTGCAAGCGGTTACAACAAGAGTGTAAGTTAGTGCATCGAACAATCTAACTAAAGTGTTGCAGTGTTCTTGGTTAGGAAAAACGTCAATAAATCAATGAATAAAGCGTTTGTCTATCAAACAACCTAACTAGAGGTTTAGGCTCTTTGGAGAGTCGGGGGAAAAAAGAATGTCATATTTTACAGAAGTAGTAAAAAACCAGTGTAGGGATATCGGTAGTAGAATCTTTTCGTATTCGGTCGCGATAGTCTAGGTAAAGAGATTGAAGTCAAAATATTGAAAGAAAATCTTCGTTTTGCGATTACCTGTTAGCAGATGATATGGCAGCGAAGAAGTTCTTGAGAGCTTAACTGAATATTCGTTTTAATCTGGTGAAGACATCGCAGATGAATCAAGTCATAATGAGCATGTGAAATCACATATTAACGATTATTGGATTTAAACATTAAATAGGATACATATTATCGCTTAGGGAGAACCCCTAGAAAATAAAAAATTTAAGGAGCTTAAAAAATGAAAAAATGGCAAAAAGTTGCACTGAGTGCAGTTACTGTTCTATCTGTTGTAACATTGGCAGCAGGGTGTTCGGCGGGTAAGAAAAATAAAGCGACATCAGACAACAAAGGTGCCGTCCAAATCAGCTTTAGCTGGTGGGGAAATGATGACCGTCACAAAGCAACACAAGATATGATTAATGGCTTTGAAAAAGAGCATAAAGACATCAAGGTCAAAGGTGGACCTAGTGGTTTTGGTGATTTGGACCAAGTCTTCACAACTCGTTATGCAGGTAATACATTTGCAGATGTCACAACTTTGCTTTATAACTGGGTCCCTCAGTTTGGGCAAAATGGCGGATTCTACGACCTGTCTACAATCAAAAGTTTAGATTTATCAACTTACGATAAAGATTTCTTGAAATTTGGTCAGGTTGATGGCAAACAAGTTGCTGTACCTTACGGACAAAATACCTTGGTGATGTATGTTAATAAAACGGCCTATGAGCGCAATGGTATTGATGTTGCATCACTTAAAATTTGGGATGACTATGCAGCGGCAGCTAAGAAGTTACCAGAAGGGTCATTTATGATTGCCTCGCCAACTTGGCGTTTCCCTGTTACCAACTGGTTGCAACAAAAAACTGGTAAGGCTGAATTTGATGAAAAAGGTGACTTAAACTGGTCTGAACAGGATTACTTAGATGGTATGACTTGGTACAAAGAAATGACAGATGCGCACGTCTTCGTCTCACGTAAAGATTACCTTGAAAATGTCGGCACTGAGCCTGTTTCATTAGCGACAAATAAAAAATGGTTGGACGGCGAATATGGTGGCGGAATTGGTTGGAATGCCGGTATCACATCTGACTATGAATCGCTTAAAGAGGTTGGTGATGAGTTAGTTATCGTTGATTATCCAATTGCTAAAGGCGGTAAAAAAGTTAATCTTTTATCTAAACCATCCCTTTTATTCGGTGTCAAGAAAAATGAAAAGAACCCAGAACAAGTTGGTACTTTCCTTAATGATTTTTTGAACGGTGAAGAAGCGAACAAAACGTTAGGTCTTTCGCGTGGTATCCCTGCCTCAAGTAAAGCAGTTGATGTTTTGACTAAAGATGGTAAATTAACTGGTTTCATGAAGGATGGTTTTGATTACGCACAAGATGCTGTGAAAATTAATGAAACACCATTCTATGAAGATGGTACTTTGACAACGATTTACACAACTGAAATCGAAGCTGTTGAGCTTGGTAAAACAGATTTGAAGACAGCGGCTAAAAATGTTTACACTAAAACAAAAGATCAAGCTGCCAAACTTGCCAAAGATTATAAATTGAAATAATCAGTCCGTATTATGGGAACAAATATTAATTATTTGTTCCTATAATCATTTATAGCGTATAGACTCATTCATCTATATCTTTTAGAAAGGTTAACCAATGAAAAATAAAAAAATTGGATTACTTTTTGTGGCACCTTGGCTTGTTGGCTTTGTGGTGTTGACAATCTGGCCGATTTTATCATCGTTCTATTATGCGTTGACAGACTACTCTTTAGCACGTGTGGGTCAAAAACCTGATTTTTTAGGCCTACAAAATTATATCAATCTATTTAAAGATGCGACATTTCTTGCATCTTTAAAAGCAACATTAATCTATACCGTGGCAACTGTACCGTTGCAATTAGGTTTTGCCTTGTTCATTGCCTTCATTTTGAATTTTAAATTGAAAGCGATTAACTTTTATAGAACAGCTTACTATATTCCGTCAATTTTAGGAGGAAACGTCGCAGTTGGCGTACTATGGCGGTCGATGTTCCAACCGAAAGGGTTAATCAACTCCTTCTTAGGAACTTTCGGTATTCAGCCAATTGATTGGTTATCGACAACAGCTGGAGCGATGACTGTTTTGGTTATCTTGAAAATTTGGCAATTTGGTTCAGCCATGCTGATTTTCTTAGCTGCCCTTAAAGATATTCCAAGTGAATTATATGAGTCAGCTAGTCTGGAAGGCGCATCGAAAACGGCGCAGTTCCTGAAGATAACAATTCCGTTGATTACACCAACCGTTTTCTTTAATCTTGTTATGCAGCTCAATAATGCCTTTCAAGAATTTAACGGACCATATATTGTAACAGGTAAAGGACCGCTGAATTCAACTTATTTAGCATCAATGTTTATCTATGATAAAGCGTTTAAGGAATTTGATATGGGCTATGCGAGTGCTGCAAGTTGGGTACTATTTGCCTTGATTATTGGTTCAACCATTATCCTCTTTGCAAGTCAAAGAAAATGGGTATATTACTCTGATGGGGGTGGGAAATAATATGGCCTTGACACCTAGTTTATCTGAAAAACGAAAAATTCAGAATCAAAAAATTCAAGCAGCTGTGAGATACATTGTTTTAACAGCAGTTGCACTCATTATGCTTTATCCGATTATTTGGTTGGTTGGGGCATCCTTTAAAGAAAATAGTGAAATTTTTACATCTATTGGTTTCATTCCTAAAAAACTAGACTTTCAAGCCTATATTGATGGGTGGAATACCAAAGGTGATTATACCTTTACTTTGTATTTTATTAATACCTTTAAGTATGTGTTGCCTAAGATTCTCTTCACAGTGATTTCAGCGACGCTTACAGCTTATGGTTTTGCTCGCTTTGATTTTCCATTCAAAAAAATCATGTTTTCACTTTTAATGGCAACTATGTTCTTACCACAAGTCGTAACAAGAAACCCACTCTATCTGTTTTGGAAAAATCTTGGCATGCTAGATACTTATGTGCCTTTAATTGCCAATTCATTTTTTGCACAAGAACCTTTCTTTGTCTTTATGATGATTCAATTTCTAAGGTCTATTCCAAGAGATTTGGACGAGGCAGCGACGATTGATGGATGTAGTGAATTTGGTATTCTCTGGCGGATTTTAGTGCCTGCTCTCAAACCGGCTTTGACCTCTTGTATTATCTTTCAATTTGTTTGGACCTTTAGTGATTTCTTAGGTCCGCTGATCTATATCACATCTCAAGATAAATTCCCGGTTTCACTAGCGCTGAAATTAAACATTGATCCGTCGACAAATACGCCTTGGAATCAAGTCTTTGCGATGTCTCTCATCTCGCTTTTACCAGCGATTATCTTATTCTTTAGTGCCCAAAAATACTTTGTTGAGGGTGTCACTTCTTCAGGTATCAAGGGATAGAATCAGCTTATTATGCTGACAACGAGGGAAAACAATGAAATTCAACTTCGATTTTTTAACAGACTGGACAGTCGCCAGTGTTAATACCGTCTATCGCTTGGCGATACAAAATCTATACTTTATGCTTTCGAATGCTTTGTTTCTTGCCTTGCTTTTGATTTTTAGGATGATAATTAATAACTTTGTCTTGTTCCTAGTGCCTATTTTCCTAATGTTAATTAGTTTTTTGACACAATTTAAGATCATTGAGGCACACGAAGACAGACTTGCTTTGAAAAAGTATGGCGTAATTTACGTCACAAACTTAAAAAAACACTGGCGGGTTGCCTTGTTCTATACCTTTTTGATTGCCTTTCTCGTTTTTGATTTGCAGGTTTTAAGTTTGACAAAAAATGTGTTACTTTACATTCCTTTTCTCATCACCAGTAGTTTTCTTCAAATTAGTCTCTTCTTTGTTCTGTTGATTTCAACAGACGAGCGATCAGAAAAATTGTCCTTAGGTCGTCAATTTTTCTCGGCTTTGTTGATTTCATACAAGTTACCCTTGGTGACGCTTATTAATATCTTATGTTTGATTGCGACGGTTGTGGCCTTGCGGATTTTCCCGGTTGCTTATATCTGTATTCTTGGCGGTGCGATTAATTATCTTATTTACTTGAATTGTCAACGTCGTTTTTCAGTCAAACTGTATTTTGAAGAATCTTAAAGGATATCTGTTAATGAAAGGCAAGTAGTATATGAATTGGCAAGCGATTTTTGGCTATCTCAGCTCAGATTACCGGTCATGGCCCAATTATTTACAAGCTGAAAAGCAGGTTATCACTCTAAAAGTTGATGCGAGCGGTACGACAGTTCGTTTGATTCTTGAAAATGAGTACGGGATTGAATCACTAGATTTTTCAAAGCTAACCTTGACACACCGAGGACAAGTCTATCCGGTTCAAGTTTTGTATCAAGACTTCATTTCGATTAAACCTGGTGAGAGAATTCAGACAGATCCGATTGCTATAGTATTTGAGGTGGGAGATACATTTGTTATCACGACACAGTTAGCACATCCAACGATAGTGACGAGTGGCATTGTAACCTATTCTGACCAAGAAATGCAAGTCAACAATTTTTATCAGGATATGTTTGAGCCTCAAGACTGGCGATTTAGAATACATCAAGAAAATCCAATGCTACAGTTTGTTTATGGTTTTCAGTATTTGGAAGCTATCACAGAATCACAGACAATTCATTTCTTTGGGGATTCTTTGACACAGCAAGGGTGGTTAATGGATGGGTTGAAACAACGTTTACGTGACGAAAAGCAAACAGAATTTGGCATTGTGAATCTAGGTATTGGTGGCAATGAGATTTTAGTTGGCACACATCAACCGACGTCTGACAGTTATTTTCGTCATGGCTACGCAGGATTGACAAGGTTTGAACGGGATGTTTTTGGTTTAAATGTACCTGATACAGTCTTGCTTTTTCATGGTATCAATGATTGCCTCTTTGGTTCGGAGAGCGCAGAGACGATTATTTCAGGATTGAAACATTATGCTGAAATCGCTCAGCGTTATGGCAGTCGCCTTGTCGGCTGTACTTTAACACCAGCAGGTCATTCAGAGTTTTATACCCCAACGTTTGAGCAAAAGCGTCAGGTAGTTAATGCTTGGATCAGAAATTCAAGTGTTTATGATGCAGTCCTAGATTTAGATGCGATTGCCTATGATGCGCAGACACCAGAGATTTTGAAAACAGCACTGGACCGAGGGGATGGCTTGCATTATAGCAAGGAAGGTGGGCATGCTTTAGCGCAGGCCTTACCACGTGAAAATCTATTGAAAATTCTGAGCTAAATTTTAATAGTCAGACCATTCAAAGCACAATTTAAGGAGAGCATAAACATGTCAACAAGAGACAACTGTTGGTTAACCAAAAAAATTAAAAACCCACATTATCAGACTTATTTTCTTGCGGGAGATTCGCCGTTAGAAAAAACGATTGAGACAGAATTTTCAGCTCTATTTGCCGCTGCGCGCAAGGTTGAAAAGAAATCAGATGCAGCGCTTATTTTTAACATCGTAGCAAACGAGACGCTAGGTCAAGAGGGATTTGATATTTCGAAAACGGCAGAAATAGTGACGGTTTCTGCTACTACCCCACAAGGCTTACTTTATGGTTTTTATCATATCTATACGACTTTGGCAACAGAGCAAGACATCACAGCAACAGTATCCGTTCCTGACCAAAAAATTCGAATGATTAATCATTGGGATAATATGGACGGCTCAATCGAACGTGGCTATGCAGGTGAACCCATTTATTACCGAGACAATACCTTCCGTCGTGATTTTGAAACAATTCGTGACTATGCCCGTTTATGGGCCTCTGTCGGGATTAATGCGATTTCGATTAATAATGTCAATGTTCATCAGTTTGAAACTCGCTTGATTTTGGAAGAGAATTTGCCAGAAGTTGCCTACATTGCTAATATCTTTAGCGCATACGGCATTAAAACCTATCTTAGTGTTAACTTTGCCTCGCCTAAAATCATTGGTGGTTTGACCACTTCTGATCCGTTAGATGAAGCTGTCAATGCCTTTTGGGCAGAGATTGTCAAAAATATTTATCGTGCCATTCCTGACTTTGGTGGGTTTGTGGTTAAAGCTGATTCAGAAGGTGAGCCGGGGCCCTTTACTTACGGACGTGGGCATGATGATGGTGCCAATATGTTTGCACGTGCTTTAGCCCCTTTTGGGGGTCAAGTCATCTGGCGTTGTTTTGTTTATGACTGCGTCCAAGACTGGCGTGACCGTTCAATTGACCGTGCGCGTGCTGCCTATGACCATTTCATTGCCTTAGATGGACAATTTGATGACAATGTTATCTTGCAAATCAAACTTGGCCCAATTGATTTTCAAACACGAGAACCTGTAACGCCATTATTTGGTGCTTTGAAAAAGACCAACCATATCATAGAGTTTCAAATTACACAAGAATACACGGGTCATCAAAAACATATCTACTATCTGGCGCCTGTTTGGAAAGAAGCTTTAGATTTTGATACTAAGATTGATGGTCAAGAGCACTTGGTGAAAGATCCCCTCAAAGAAAATTCAGTGATAGCAAGTCGTTCAGGTATTGCAGCAGTTGGTAGTGTCGGTATGGATGCTAACTGGACGCATCATAAACTGATGCAAATTAACTTGTTTGCTTATGGTCGGTTATGTTGGCAGAATGATTTAACGTCACAAGAAATGGCATCGCAATGGCTAGCTTTGACGTTTGAACTTTCAGAAAGTGCAAGAGAACAAGTCTTAGAAATACTGTTGAGCTCTCGTGAAACTTATGAATTCTACACAGCACCACTTGGTATTGGTTTCATGTGTAAACCTAATGTCCATTACGGGCCAGATGTAGATGGTTATGAATATGATCGTTGGGGCACCTATCATTTTGCAGACCGCGACGGTATCGGTGTTAATCGGACATCTGTTGATGGAACAGGCTATGCAGGTCAGTATGCACCAGCGCGTGAGGCGCAATATAATGATTTGGCAACTTGTCCAGATAATTTAGTTTTGTTTTTTCACCATTTACCCTACACACATGTGTTGCAAGAAAGTGGTAAAATACTGATTCAGCATATCTATGATACACATTTTGAAGGTGTTAAGCATGTTGAAAACTATATTGAAACTTGGCGAGGTCTGGCTAATGAATTAGATGAAGTATCTTACGCCAACGTTGATGCACTTTTGCAAAAGCAGTATCGTGTCGCCAAAGATTGGCGAGACCAAGTGAATACTTATTTCTTAAGTAAATCAGGGATTGCTGATGAAAAGGGTCGTCAAATTTACGCTTAATTCTGAGACGTTAATGATGCCTGGCGAGGAGTGATGTTGAATGGCACAAATCAAGATAGGTATTGTTGGTTTAGGCAATATGGGAATGACGTATGCCAAAGCACTTTTAGCAGGACTGATTCCTGCTGCTAGGCTAACAACAATTTGTGTTAATGGTACTGTTAAAGCTGAAAAAGCAAGCGGGGAATTTGATAAAAGTGTTCAATGTTTTGGTGACTATCATGATTTTCTGTTGTCAAATCAGTTTGAGGCAGTGATTATTGCGACACCAAATCAAACACATGTCACCATGGCGACAGCAGCTTTGCAAGCGGATAAGCATATCTTGCTTGAAAAGCCAGTCAGCTTAGATATCCGAGAGGGCTATGACTTGGTTAGCCTCGCAGAAAATCAAAAATTAACCTTTGCCGTCATGCACCATTTGCGGTTTAATCCACAATTTCAAAAGCTAAAAGATCTGCTTGCATCGCAAGAAATCGGTGAGATTAATCGCATTCACTGGGATAATCTACGCTATTTTCGAGCTCAGGCTTATTACCGTAGTTCGTCATGGACAGGTACATGGCAGAAAGATGGTGGTGGGGTGTTGATGAATCAAGCTATTCATGAATTAGACTTGTTGCACTTTCTGTTTGGCGAGCCGACAGCCTTGCTAGCCTATACACGATTCGGGGCTTATCGTGATGTTGAAATTGATACCGAATCAACTCTTATTTTAACTTATCCGAATGGTGCAAGCGCGACTTTTGTGACCTAGGTAAATGAACCATTAGGACAGGAGCGTTTACGAATTGTTGGTGGATTGGGCGAGATAACATGGTCAGGTGATGGTGAGATAACAGTTGCCAAATTGAATCAAGCAAGTGTCAAGGCAGGCAAACCAGAAATTTTCGAAACCTATCACATCGCAATCACGCAAAGTGACGACAGCTGGCAAAAAGATTTAGTTGCTAGTATCGACAATTTTTGCCAACACATCTTAGATAAGACAGAACCACTACTTGCTGAAGGACTTGCTGGCGTTAAAAGTGTTGAACTGGCTAAAACAGCTTGGGCATCCGCTTATTTGGGTCAATGGATACAATTTCCTATCAAGCCAATTGAGATTGAACAAATCTATGAGAAAATCAAAAAGGAGTATGGTAAATGACCATTACACACAAAGCCGCACGAGAAGAGGCAATCAAAATCGTTTCACAAATGACTTTGGCAGAAAAAATTAGCCAGATTGATTTTGACGCATCTGCTATTGAGCGCTTGAATATTCCGCATTACAATTATTGGAACGAAGGTCTTCATGGTGTTGCACGAGCTGGTGTCGCAACTGTTTTTCCACAAGCCATTGGACTTGCAGCTACCTTTGATACAGAGCTTGTTAAACATATCGCCGAAGTCATCTCTATCGAAGGGCGTGCAAAATATAATGCTTATACTAAACATGGTGACCGCGACATTTATAAGGGCCTGACTTTTTGGTCGCCAAATATCAACCTCTTTCGTGACCCACGTTGGGGTCGCGGCCAAGAAACCTATGGGGAAGACCCTTTTCTAACCGCACAAATCGGTGTTGCTTTCATCAAGGGCCTGCAAGGTGAAGGTAAATACCTACGACTTGCAGCCTGTACCAAGCATTTTGCTGTTCACAGTGGTCCAGAAGCGGACCGCCATTACTTTGATGCCGTGGTTAACCCCAAAGATTTAAATGAATTTTACTTGCCACAGTTTAAAGCGGCCATCGAAGAAGCTGATGTTGAATCCTTCATGGGCGCCTATAACGCCATCAACGGTCAGCCTGCTTGTGTCAATGAAGAATTAATTGCTAAGACATTACTTGGTAAGTGGGGCTTTGAGGGTCACGTCGTCAGCGATTATGCAGCACTAGAAGACGTACATGAAAACCACCATTATACCCAAACCGCTGCGGAAACAATGGCACTGGCGATGAAAATAGGTACCAATTTGTGTGCAGGAAAGATTTCGGATGCTCTGTTTGAGGCAGTCGGTAAAGGACTTGTCACTGAGACAGAAATTACAGCGTCGGTTGTCAAACTCTACACAACACATGTCAGACTTGGTATGTTCGCAGAAGATAATGATTATGACACTATTCCCTATGAAGTCAATGCCTCAGCTGAGCATGAAATGCTATCTCTCAAAGCAGCTGAAAAATCAATGGTCTTGTTGAAAAATGATAATTTTTTACCATTAAGTCAGTCTGAAATCAAATCGGTAGCGGTCATTGGCCCAACAGCCCGCAATATTGGCGCTTTGGAAGGCAACTATGCTGGAACTGCTAATCATTATGAAACCTTTGTTTCAGGGATTCAGCAAGCTTTATCTAATCAAGCGCGTGTGACATATGCTTTAGGGTGTCATCTCTATGCTGACCATGCAGAAAGTAGCCTCTCTCGTGCTAATGAACGAGAAAGTGAGGCGATTATTGCTGCAGAACATGCGGATATAGCCGTTCTTTGTGTTGGTTTAGACCCGACAATTGAAGGTGAACAAGGAGATGCTGGTAATGTTTATGGCTCGGGTGATAAGCCTAGTCTTTCCTTACCGGGTCAACAAAAACGCTTGATTGAAAAAGTTCTGGAGACTGGAAAAACTGTTATTCTTGTCTTGACTTCGGGTAGTGCTTTGAGTTTGGAAGGATTAGAAAAACATACTGGTGTGAAAGCGATTATTCAGGCTTGGTATCCGGGAGCTCATGGTGGTACGGCTTTAGCTAATATCTTACTTGGTAAAGTCAGTCCGAGTGGTAAATTACCTGTAACGTTTTGTAAAGACACCCAAGGACTACCTGATTTTTCTGATTATAGCATGGCTGAGCGAACATATCAGAATACGCAACTTGAGGTACTTTATCCATTTGGCTACGGCTTAACATATGGTCATGCTGAAATTAAAACCCTTCAACTTGATGATTTGACTTTAAGCGTCACTGCAGAAAATAAGGGCGATTATGATATTGAAGAAGTTATCCAAGTTTATGTCAAAATTAACTCTGAGTTTGCGCCTAAAAATCATAAACTGATTGCCTTTAAACGTATAGCTTTACCTAAAAATGAAACTGTTACTGTCAAGATAGAACTCAAACCTGACACATTTAAGGTGGTCAATGCCAAAGGTGACTGGGTCGTGGATGGCTCAATTGCTAAATTGTTAGTTGATTTCGGTCAACCTCATGCAGAGACACTGGTAGAAGAAGTGAGTTTAAATCAAATTTTTTAGAATCCATTGACAATTTATTAGCATCAAGAGGATTAACCCAATGCGTTCAATTCAAATAAAAAAAGTCGTCACAAAACGACTGCAACAGGATTTTTCAGGTCAACAATTTTCAACAGCAGCCTTACGCCAACTTTTTTTGCCTGTCTTGATTGACCGAACATTTTTAATTATGTTCGGTTTTATTAATACCGCATTAATCAGTGCGAGTGGTTCAGCAACGATTGCAGCAGTGAACATGGTTGAAAGCTTGAATGTATTTTTGGTTTCGATGATTAGTGCTGTCGCCTTAGCAGGTACTGTCTTAGTGGCGAGAGATTTTGGTGCAGGGCGAACTAACAAAGTCAGCAAGGTTATGACGACAAGTATCCTTATCACTTTGCTTATAGGAATTTCGTTTTGTCTAAGTATGCTGCTTTTTAAAGGTCCTATTCTTCAGGGGATTTTTGGATCAGCTCAAGCAGAAGTACTCAGCATCTCCAGATTTTACTTTCTTGGTGTGTTGTTAACTTATCCAAGCCTTGCGATTCTTGAAGGGATAAATGGTGTTTTAAGAGGCATCAATCGTACCAAAAGTACTTTGAGCATTTCATTGTTTACCAATCTACTTTATTTGACATTCAGTTTAATTTTGGTTATCGGCTTGACACAAGGTATTTTAGGTTTGATTTTCGCCATGAATCTTTCGCGAATTTTAGGTGCTATCTTTGCCTTGCGATTGCTTTTAACTAGCATGAGAGAAGATGGTTTTAAACTCTCACGAGTGACTCAAATTAGCCGGCATCAAATTATTTCAGTGATTAAAACGAGTATTCCCTTTGCCAGTGAACAACTTTTTTTCAATGGTGGAAAAATTATCATGCAAATGATTGTCGTGCAATTGGGGACTTCTGCGATTGCAGCATATGCTATTGTCTCAACGTTGGCACCAATGTCGGAGATTATACCCGTGTCACTATCCATTATTATCATTCCAATCGTTGGACAAAGCTTAGGTCAAAAAAATCCACGCGATGCCAAAAAAATGACCCGAGTGTTTCTTATCTACGGCTCATTGATGGTGTATGCGATGGATTTATTGGTGATGATACCAGCTCTACCGCTGTTAATGCGTTTATTCCATGTTGCAGGCGATGTTCAGCCGATTGTTCGTCAGGCTTACTGGGTCGTTGTCATTTTTCATGGTTTAGCATTTGCTTGTTTTGCTATTTTACCTGCGGCCTTAAAAGCTGCAAGGGATGCTGTTTACTCAACGACAGTTTCTCTTGTGACGATGTGGGGGATTCGAGTTATCTTAGGTTATCTATTGGCTAAGACTTGTCATCTGGGTGTTTTGGGTATTTGGCTTGCCATGTCAGCAGAGTGGTTAGTAAAAGATGTGATATTATATGCGAGATTTAAGCGCAAGGAGTGGCAGTAATCATCGTCACTCATTTAAGTTTAGTCTTCTGAAATAATATCTTGTTCTTTATCGTAATTGTATTTTAGGTTTGGAATATTGAAATAATCTTGAAGATTTAAGGCAATCGCACCTAAAATTGTTGCTTGCTCGTGTAAAGACGAGTTACGAAGGATGATATTTTTAGAAAATGCACTTTTCAGTTGTGCTTGGATCAAATCGCTAATTTCCGGTAATTCTTTAAATAAATCACCATTGAGTGTGATGATGTCGGGATCAAAGGTCATAATGAGGCCATTCACACAATTTGCAAGCATCTCAACAATTTCGTTAATAAAGGCAACTGTTTCAGGGTCACCTGTTCTGAAATATTCGCGGATAATAATCATATTGACAAAATCCATGTGTTTGAGGTGTCCAAACTGTCGATAAATGGCTTTTAGGCTGATATACTGCTCTAAACACCCCGCATTACCACAGATACAACGTAACCCGTTCTCTTTAATGATTGTATGCCCGATTTCTCCAGCATTACCATTGCGGCCTTTTTGAAGGACGCCGTTTTGAATAATACCGGCACGCGCACCGTTTCGGACGCTAAGGTTAACTAAAAAGTTGCTAGGCGATGCAAAGGCATACTCGCCGAAAGTCGAGAGGTTGACTTCGTTTTCAACGTGGATAGCAAAGTCGTACTTGTCAGTGAAAATCTGAAAAAGATCGATTTGATCAAGGTTTGAACGCGGTGTGAAGGTGATTTTTTGGTGATTAACAGAACCATGAATCGCGATGGTTAAGCCGATGACGCCTAGTTCCGTTTGGGGGAGTTGGTCTAGTGTTTGGTCGATGATTTTTGTTAATAAGGCAACGATGTTATCTTTTGTGATATTGACGTCGCTTTGTTTTGTTTGGAAAATAATCTGCTGATTCAGATAGCTAGCAGTGCATTCAAGATAGCCTGTATCGATATTTAAAAGAAGGCAAGCGCCAGCTTTTTCGTTGAAATAAATCATGATTGGTTTTCGGCCGCCGCTAAGACCACCTTTACCAGTTCCTTTTTCAATCACTATTTTTTGCTCTAAGAGGTCTGAAATGATAGAGGTGATGGATGTCTTGTTTAAACCAGTAACTTTGGCAAGCTGGATTCGTGAAATACCGTCTGATTTAATAATTTCTTGTAAGACAGTGGAGACGTTTTGCTCCCGAACTTTAAATTTATCTGTCTTCATATATGGCTCGCTTTCTTTTTCTACTTGTAGTTGAGATGAATAAGAAAATTATCATCTTTTATTTTATTATTATAACAGAAAAAGGTCTGGATTTAAAACATTAGTTTATATATATGAACTAACTCTGACAGGTTAATCTTGAGATTGTAAAATAAAGAAAAATAAATGTTCTGAAATGCTTGAAAAATCAACTGTAAACGTTTACAATATAAGTGTGGTAAGTTAGTAAGTTAAAAGTACTAACTTACCAAAGAAATAAGCTGATAAAAATTTCAGAAACAAATAAATGTCTCTTTGAATTATATTTAAAGATGAATTTGACTTGTAAAGTAAAGGTTTATTAGTTTGTGAGTCGTTATATTGATAAAAGGCGGAGTGAACCAACTAATTGAAATCAGAAGAATACTTTTAGATTTTACTCAAAGGAAGATGAATAAGATGGCTAAGATTGAAAAGACGGCATTTATATTAATAGGTGGTGGTTGGCGCGCAAAGTTTTATATGCGGCTAGCCCAAAAAATGCCTGATCGGTTTGAAATTATAGCAATTGTCACGATTAATCCGGAACAACAAGCTTATTATGCAAAAGCACCTTGGCATTTTACTTGTGTTGCAAGTCTGACAGAAAGTTTGAAGTTTGGAACGCCTGATTTTGTTGTGATTTGTGTACCACATTCAGTGGTTGCTGAGGTCTCGATTAATGCTTTGAAACTCGGTCTTCCTGTTCTATCTGAAACACCAGCAGGGAGTACTTTAGCAGACTTACAGCATTTGGCTGAGCATATGCCGAATAGCGCCAAATATCAAGTGGCTGAACAATATTATCTGAGGCCAGATATGGCAGCGCGTCTGTCTTGTATTGCTCAAGGGAAAATTGGTGTGCCGCAACTCGCCTTAATTTCCTTGACTAATAATTACCATGCCATATCACTCATGCGCAAGTTTCTTAATGTCTCAGGTCATGATACAACGATTAAAGCACAACGTTTTGAAATTACGGGACAAGCGGGATTTGAACGAGGAGGTCCAGTTGAAACCGAGACTTTTAGACAGTATCAGCAGACTTTAGCAACTTTTGAATTTGGTCAGGGCATGACTGGTATCTACAATTTCGAAGATGATCAGCACCGTAGTTTTATTCGATCTCAGCATATTCAAATTAAAGGCAATTATGGTGAGCTGAATGACAAGGAATTACGTTATCTAAAAGATTTTCAAACACCGATGATATCGCAATTTAGGCGATTCAATAAAGGTGAAGATGAAAATATGGAAGGTCTAGGACTCAAGGGTATCGTCTTGGAAGGAGAGTGGCTCTATCAAAATCCTTATCCGAAAGCATTACTATCAGATGATGAGATTGCCTTGGCAACTTGTTTGGATAAAATGGCTGATTATTGTAAGGGGGGACAATCATTCTATTCATTTGAACAAGCGGCACAAGATTTTTATTTGACGTTGTTAATTGAATCAGCAATTGCAACTCATCAAACCGTTCGTACAGAAGAGCAACCTTGGACAGCAGCACTTTTGAAAGCTTATGAAAAGTGATCATCATAATCTGATTTGACATGATATCATTTCAGATACTTTGATAGCTTTAAAAAGCGAATGTGAATGTTAACTATTGGAAAATGGAGGTTCCATGTTTATTGATAAAGATTTTTTATTGGAAAGTACCTTAGCAAAGTCCTTGTTCCATGATGCTGCTGAAAACTTACCGATTATTGATTACCACTGTCATTTGGATCCAAAACAAATTGCTGAAAATAGTCGTTTTTTATCGATAACGGCATTGTGGCTTGAGGGTGACCATTATAAGTGGCATGCCATGCGCGCGTGCGGCATACCGGAATCAGAGATTACTGGTGATGCGAGCGACTGGGAAAAATTTTATGCTTGGGCGCAAACAGTCGAGCGATTACTTGGCAATCCTTTATACCATTGGACGCATTTGGAGTTAAAACAAGTTTTCGGCATAACAGAACTTTTAACGGCAGAGAGCGCATCTAGGATTTATAAAGCCTGTAATGATTATCTAGCTAAACATGAAGTAACAGCACAATCTTTGATTTTGGCATCTCATGTGAAGTATATCGGTACAACTGATGATATGTTGAGTGATTTGCAGTTTCATCAACAAATTGCTACTTCTGATTTTCCGTGTATCGTTGCGCCAAGTTTTAGACCTGATCCAGTCATTGCGATTGAAAACCCCAATTTTATCGAGTATATTCAGAAGATTTCTGATTTCAGGGGTTCTCGGCTTGCGACCTTTGCTGAGTTAATGTCTTTTTTAGAGCAGCGTTTGCAGTACTTCACTGAAAATGGCGGCAGAGTCAGCGATCACGGTTTTACATACATACTTTATGATGAGGCAACAATGGTAAAGATTGTTATGAATCTGCACATTATAGTCCTTATGGGTCACATGATATGTTTAACATCATGGCAGCCCTCTATGACAATGGTTTTGATGGCTATATTCGGCCCGACCATGGTCGGATGATTTGGGGAGAAACAGGTCGTCCGGGTTACGGTTTATACGATCGTGCCTTAGGTGCCATGTACTTAACAGGTTTGTGGGAGGCTTTGGAAAAACGCCAAGTGAAGTAATCTACTTTGTTCGCTTAGCGTTAGAAAAGAGATGAAGGATTGACATCATGAAAAAGCAAAAGATACTCAAAAAATTAGAAGATGCAGGAGTTATCGCCGTTGTTCGTGGCCGTTCTAAAGAAGAGGCAATTAAAGCATCACAAGCCCTTGTTACAGGAGGAGTTGTTGGTCTTGAAGTGACTTTTACAGTGCCAAATGCTGTTCAAGTGATTGAGACATTAAGTGCACAATATCAAGGGGATGAAAAAGTTGTTGTTGGCGCTGGGACTGTCCTTGATGCAGTAACTGCTCGTCTTGCTATTATGGCAGGTGCCGAGTTTGTTGTTAGTCCGACATTTGATTTAGAAACAGCTGAAATTTGTAATCTATATCAAATGCCATACCTACCTGGATGCATGACCATTACGGAAATGAAAGTAGCGCTCAAGGCAGGAGCAGACATCATCAAACTTTTCCCAGGCAGTGCCTATGGTCCAAGTATAATCTCAGGTTTTAAAGCACCGATGCCGCAACTCAATATTATGCCCACAGGTGGTATCTCGCTAGAAAATATGGCAGAGTGGTTTAGAGCAGGAGTTGTAGCGGTTGGTGTAGGAGGCAATCTTCTTGCACCTGCAACCAAAGGAGATTTTGAAGGTGTGACAGCTATTGCCAAACAATATGCTGAAAAATATGCTGAAATTAAAAACCAATCGGTAGGTGTCTCATGAAAGTTTTAATGTTAGGTGAAATGATGTTGCATTTATCAACACTAGCGGGTCAACGTTTGACAAGAGTGTCAAGCCTTAACGGCCATTATGGTGGCGGTGAGGCAAATGTTGCCATATCTCTCGCAAACTTTGGGCATGAGGCTTACTTTGCTAGTCTTGTTCCTGATAATTTGTTGGGATTAGGGGTCAAGCAACATCTGGAAACCTATGGTGTTCATACAGATTATTTGCAATTTGGCGGTGAGCGTCTAGGGACCTATTATTTAGAAATGGGAACTGCGTGTCGTGCCAGCCAAGTCATTTATGACTGTGCCTATTCAAGCTTTTCGCAAGTTGCAACTGATATCTGGTCAGACACAAATCTGTTTGAGGGCATTGACTTGTTTCATGTTTCAGGTATTACACCTGCCTTGTCTAAACCTTGGCAAGTTTTGACTAAGTTATTGATTGAAAAAGCAAAGTTAGCAGGTTGTAAAATTAGCTTAGACATTAATTATCGCGGTAAACTTTGGACGCAAGCACAAGCAGGCAAAGTAATTCGAGGACTGATGCCTCTTGTTGATTACTGCTCAGCAGGTGAGCTCGATACGAGATATATCTTAGAGTTATTGGATGATGAAACGCAATCGGTTGATTTAGAAACATGCTACCGAAAAATAAAGCAAGTTTATCCCAATCTATCCGTGCTCTATTCGACACAACGACAAGTCCAGTCATCTTCAGAAAATATCCTGCAAGGTTTTATTTATACGGACGGTCAACTTGCAAGTTCTAAGCAATATGTGATACGACCAATAATTGACCGTGTTGGCAGTGGTGATGCATTTTCAGCAGGTGTCCTACATGGTATTTTGAAAAATTGGGAGCCACAGCAAACAATTGACTTCGCATCAGCTGCTTGTGTGCTAAAACATACGATTGAGGGAGATGTCAATTTATTTTCAGAAAATGAGATTCAGGCCTTTCAAACAATAACTTCAGGTGAAATTAATCGCTAAAAGGATTAAAACAATGTAAGTTCGTTGACCGAACTATTAAAAATTGTTATAATGACCTTAAGGGGATTGGACGAGAGGTAGATAAATGGTTAAAAAAGCAAATTTAGATGTTGTCAGAGAAAACAATCGAAAGTTAGTGTTACAAACATTGTTCAATTCAGAAAAAACATCGCGGAGTTCAATTTCAAAAGCAGTTGGCTTACAGAAGTCAACAGTTTCATCAATTTTCCTTGATTTAGAAGAAGAAGGTTTTGTTCAAGAATTAGGAATTGGAGAATCATCTAATGTCGGCGGTCGCAAACCGAGTATGATTCGATTTAATCGACAATATGGCTATGTTCTTGCCTTCGATATGGGGGTTAGACATTTGCGCTATACAATCAATCACCTGAGTGGTGAAACGATTAGTGAGGGCGCGATTGAAATTAAATCAAAAAAAGTAGCCCCAGTTTTTGCAGAGATGAAAAAAGTCATTGAATCCTTAGATATTCAGGATACAATCAAAGGATTGGTTGGTATCGCAGTTGCTGTCCATGCGCCAGTTTTTAATAACAACATTATTTACAGTCCTTTCTTTGAATTTGAAGATTTTGATTTGGTAGGAGAACTGGAAAAATTGACAGATATCCCTGTCCTCATAGAAAATGAGGCCAATCTGGCTGCTATTTTTTATCGCGACTATCATCTTTACAATAAAGAAGTTGCCTACAAAGATTTTATCGCCTTAAATATCCATAATGGGATTGGGGTAGGTATTGTATGTGAAGGGCATGTTTTTAGAGGAGCTGACGGCTTAGCAGGAGAAGTCGGGCGTACAATTATCTATGATGCCAAGACGAACCTAAATCGCGGTGCTGATTTATCAAGATTAGAAGACTTGTACTCTGAAAATGCGATTATTGACCGCACTGCCGCAATCAAAAAAGTAGATAACATCTCTCGAGAAAGATTTTTAGAGTTGCTAGTCAATAAAGATGCTGAAGTAGTACCACTTATTGAGGAATGGGAAATGGCGATTGCAGCTTTTATCTATAATCTCAATCAGCTCTATGCACCACAAGCTATTTTCATTACCTCAAGAATCTTTGATAATTGCCCAGAAGTTGCGCAAGATACGTTAGCTAACATTGAGCAATTTAAAAGTGTCCATAAACCTGAGCTTATCATCTCGGATTCATCAGTACAAGATGTCTCCTTATTAGGTGCTGTTGCCTTGATTTCAAGACATGTGCTTGGTTTGCAAGAACATATTTTAGAATTTTCTTTATAAGATAATGCCGGAAGTTAATCCAGGCATTTTTTTTCGGGAAAAAACAAGTGAAAAGCCTATTAATTTGGTAAGTTATTAATGTATTTGATAGAAATTTCAAAAAAAACAAAAAATAGGCTTGACAAATTTAGTGTAAGCGATTACAATAATGATGTAAGTTGGTTCGTCGGACGAACCAATAACTATATAGGTTTTTCACTAATGAGAACTTTTTCAAAGGAAGAAATGGAGAATTGACAGGATGAAACTTAAAAAATTAGCAATACTCGGAATTGCAACTATTGCAACCCTCAGCCTATTTGCAGCATGCGGTAAAAAAGAAGGAGGCGGTAGTGGTAAGGCTGTCGGAATTGCCATGCCTTCAAAAGCTTTAGAGCGTTGGGAAAAAGATGGTAACTACATGGTTGAGCAATTGAAAAAAGACGGTTACAAAGTTGATATTCAATATGCGCAAGATGTTGTACCCACACAAGTCTCACAAATTGAAAATATGATTACCAAAGGTGTTGATGTGATTTTGATTGCCCCAGTTTATGGCGAATCATTAACAGATGTTGTAGATAAAGCTGAAAAACTTAAAATTCCAGTTATTTCCTATGACCGTCTCATTATGAATGCTAAGGGTGTTGACTACTATGCGACATTTGATAGTACGAAAGTCGGCGAACTTCAAGGACAATACATCGTAGATAAACTTGATTTAAAAAATGCTACAGGACCATTTAATATCGAGCTATTTGCAGGAGCGCCAGATGATAATAACGCTCGTTTCTTTTATAGTGGTGCCATGAGTGTCTTGAAACCTTATATTGAGTCAGGTAAATTAGTTGTTAGAAGTAAACAAGTAGACTTCAATAAAATTGCCATTAAAAACTGGGATGGTGCAACTGCCCAAGCACGAATGGATAACTTGTTGAGTTCATATTATTCAAGTGAAAAATTGGATGCTGTTTTAGCACCAAATGACGCGGTAGCAATGGGGATTGTGTCATCACTCAAAGGTGTTGGCTATGGTAAAGCAGATCGTCCGATGCCAATTATTACTGGACAAGATGCAGAGGCTGCCTCAGTTAAATCTATCATTTCTGGTGACCAAACGATGACTGTTTTTAAAGATACCAAACAATTGGCTGGTGTCGCAGCTCGTATGGTAAATGACATTTTGACAGACAAAAAAGTAGAAATCAATGATGAGAAAACATATGATAACAATAAAAAAATTGTGCCAACTTATCTGATCGAACCAGTGGCTGTTGATAAAGACAATTATCAAGCTAAATTGATTGATAGTGGGTATTTGAAGGAATCAGATATCAAATAAATAAAGGATGATAAAAATGGCAGAAATCATGTTAGAAATGAAAGGCATTATCAAAGATTTTTCCGGTGTTAAAGCCTTAAATAATGTGATTGTTAAAGTCGAAAGAGGCGAAATTCATTCACTTTGTGGTGAAAATGGGGCAGGAAAATCAACCCTGATGAAAGTTCTGAGTGGTGTCTATCCTTATGGTGACTACCAAGGAGACATCATCTACAAGGGAAAAACATGCCAATTCAAAAATATTAAAGATAGTGAGAGTCAGGGTATTGTCATTATTCATCAAGAGTTGGCTTTGATTCCGCAACTTTCTATTGCCGAGAATATTTTCTTAGGTAATGAAGTCATCAAACACGGCAGAATAGATTGGGATGAAATGTTCCAACGTGCGAAACTATTCATGAAAATTGTCGGCCTATTTGAAGACCCTAATACTTTAGTTGAAAATATTGGTGTCGGCAAACAACAACTCGTAGAAATTGCTAAGGCGATTTCAAAAGATGTTAAGCTATTGATTTTAGACGAGCCAACTGCTGCACTAAATGAAGATGATAGTGAAAATTTGTTGCAACTACTCTTGAAATTCAAAAGTCAAGGCATCACTTGTATCATCCTCTCTCATAAGCTTAATGAAGTCATGGAAGTGGCTGATAAAGTGACGATTATTCGAGATGGTCAGTCGATTGATACGCTTGAAAAAGGTGAGGGACTGACAGAGGACACGATCATCAAAGGTATGGTGGGTAGAAGTTTGGACAATCGCTATCCTGAGTACACACCAACAATCGGAGATACGTATTTCGAGGTGAAAAATTGGGATGTCTTTCATCCGATTCATTCAGATAGACAAGTGATTAAGGACGCCAATTTTTCAATTAAACGTGGTGAGATTATCGGTATTGCAGGCTTGATGGGTGCTGGACGTACTGAGCTTGCTAAAAGTATCTTTGGTAGGAGTTACGGCTCACGTATCACAGGACAAGTTCTAAAAGAAGGCAAGCCAATTAAGCTTAATACAGTTAAACAAGCTATTGCAAATGGTCTTGCCTATGTGACAGAGGATCGTAAAGGAGATGGTCTGGTCTTAATTGAAAGTATCAATGAAAATATCTCATTAGCGAGTCTTAACGATATTGCTAAATATACGATTCTTGATAAAAATCAAGAGATTAAAAACTCTGAAAGCTATAAACGCAAAATGAATATCAAAAGTAATGATATTTTCCAAGTCGTTGGTAGTTTAAGTGGTGGCAATCAACAAAAAGTCGTTCTAGCTAAATGGATGCTGACACATCCAGATGTTTTGTTCTTAGATGAGCCGACACGTGGGATTGATGTCGGTGCTAAGTATGAAATTTATGCCATTATTCAAGAAATGGCTAAAGCAGGAAAAGCAGTCTGTATCATATCATCAGAACTTCCTGAATTATTAGGTATGTGTGATCGCATCTATACGATGAATGAAGGCAAAATTACAGGTGAAGTTGCTAAAGAAAACGCAACGCAAGAAAATCTAATGCAATTGATGACGAAAAACGAGGTGGCGGTCTAATGGTAACAGAAAAAGCAGCAGTTCCAAATAAAAATATCTTATCGATGTTTTTGGCTATTTTCCAAAAATACAGCATGTATTTCTTCTTAGTCATCATTATGTTGGCTTTTCAAATCTTGAGTAATGGGATTCTCTTGAAACCACTCAATATTACAAATATCATTTTACAAAATTCTTATATTTTAATTCTGTCGATTGGGATGGTCATTCTGATAATTTTGAATGAAATTGATTTGTCAGTTGGCTCTATAACCGCATTTGTCGGCGCATTATCTGCGATTCTCTCCATAAAAATGGGGTTGCCTACGATTTTATCAGTTATCATCTGTCTGCTAGTCGGCGCAGCAATCGGTGCCTTTCAAGGGTTCTGGGTATCAATTGTTAAAGTCCCTTCATTTATTGCGACCTTAGCGGGCATGCTGATTTTTAGAGGTTTAACAATCGTCGTGCTTGATGGTAAATCATTAGCACCTTATCCAAAGAGTTTCCAAATCATCAGTTCAGGTTTCATTCCTGACCTCTTAAAAGGTGGCGGCCTTCACCTCTTTACATTACTTATTGCAGCGGTCATTGCAGTACTTTATGTCTTATCTGCTATTAACAGCCGTAAGAAAAAAATCAGTTTTGGTTCTCCAGTTGAGAGTAATGTGATGTTTCTTGTTAAAAACATTTTGGTTATCATCATTTTAGGCTGGTTTGCTTATGTCATGGCATAATATGAAGGCTTTCCAAATGTCTTGATTATTTTAGCAATTTTGATTTTGGTTTATCGCTTTATTACGAATCAAACGACGATTGGACGTCACGTCTATGCAACAGGTGGTAATGAAAAAGCAGCTGAATTATCTGGTATTAACACCAAGAAAATCAAATTCTTGATGTTTGTCAATATGGGGTTACTTTCAGCAGTTGCAGGTATTATTTTCTCTGCACGTCTCAATGCTGCAACAGCAACAGCAGGAAATGGTTTTGAACTTGATGCAATCGCCGCTTGTTATATCGGTGGTGCCTCTGCATCAGGTGGTGTCGGTACAGTTTTAGGGGCTATCATTGGCGGTCTCGTAATGGGCGTTTTAAATAACGGTATGTCATTACTAGGGATTGGTGTAGACTGGCAACAAGCTATCAAAGGCTTTGTGCTTTTACTTGCAGTAGCCTTTGATATTTAGGGCACCTCTAAAAACGTATGAAAAGAGGTATAATAGATTAAAAATAAGCTAACGAGGTATTGAAGATGAATTTATTTGGAGATAGCGACTATC
>SKEM01000048.1_pt3 | contig 43885 bp, 29 predicted proteins | sample 4826731 | NCBI WGS metagenome assembly SKEM01 (sample SAMN11008809, study PRJNA524170) | human gut metagenome | biome: Human fecal sample; material: Feces; isolation source: fecal sample from pouch patient p37 | host: Homo sapiens | place: Israel: Tel-Aviv | collected 2015-07-27 | reverse complement strand
GCTATGGTGGCGATGTTTCTCGTAAACGTAAATTGTTAGAGAAACAAAAAGAAGGGAAGAAACGGATGAAACAAATTGGGTCCGTGGAAGTTCCTCAAGAAGCCTTTATGGCGGTTCTGAAAATGGATGAAGATGATCAGAAAAAATAACTTATTAAAAAAGGTCGAGACAGAAGTATTTATTTCCGAAGGAGTTGCTTCTGTTCCCACCGTTTATCAGTTTTTGAGCGTGGAGCAAAAATCCAAAGTGATTTTTGTCCCACGCTTTTTTTGAAAATATAAATTAAAGTAAACTATATTTTAAAATAAAACACGCAAAATTGCGTGCTTTTTTATATTGTGATAGAATATACATACGAAAGCTTATAAATAATCAAAATAATTTTGCAAATCAAGTAAATAAGGAGAGAACAAATGGCTGGAACAATAAAAGAAATTGCTGAAAAAGCAGGAGTATCTAGGGGAACTGTGGATCGAGCATTGAATAATCGCGGCCGAATCAATCCTGAGGTTGCTGAAAAAATTAAAACAATAGCGAAAGAAATGAACTATGTTCCGAAGAAAAAAAAGATGGCCAAAGAAGAAGCAATCAAATTAGGTGTTGTGACACAATTGGCAAAATCATCTTTTATGATTCCAATTCGATCAGGTTTACAAGCAGTTATAGGTGATCTAAAAAAAAGAAATATCGATTGCTTTTTAGAGGAAATAGACGGGGTCGATGAAGCGGCGCAGTTACAGGCACTTGAACGCTTGTTAGAACTTGGTGTAAAAGGAATTGCCATCATGCCAGTTGATAGTGTGGCGATTAGAGAAAAAATCAATCAGCTTACGGAACAAGGCATTGAGGTCATTACATTCAATTCGGACATTGTTGGTAGTAAACGTCAGTGCTTTGTCGGAATGGATAACTTTAAAAGCGGGAAGACAGCTGCTGGATTATTAGGAATGTTGACAAAAGGAGAGGGAGATGTCCTAGCTATTACTGGATATTTTGGAAATAGTGTGAATAGTTTACGAGTTGCTGGTTTTGTTGAAGAATTGAAACAGTCATTTCCACAATTGAAATTAACAGGTGTTCAAAGCAGTTTTGATTCGAGCGATGAAGTCGAAAAGATTTTAAGTGACACATTAGAGAACTATACTAATTTAAAAGGTGTCGTTGTGTTTTCAGGAGGTCAAGCAGGAATTGCTCGTGTGTTGAAAAAAAGGGCAGGGAAAGACAGACCGTATGTGATTATCTATGATTTAACTGAGAAAAATATCGAGATGCTGAAAAAAAATCAAGTTGATTTTCTAATTGATCAAGATGGTTTTACGCAGGGCTATCGGTCTTTGCTACTATTAGCGAATCAACTACAGAATAATAAATTTATAACAGAAGAGATGTTATTTACAGATATCATTATTAAAACAAAATATAATCTTTAAAAGAAGTGTGAATCTTGCTGTAAAGCAATTCATGCTTCTTTTTTTGCGTTCTTTTAAAATGCACGCAAAAATAATGTGCAAATTTAATGTTGCACGCGTTTTGAAAGCGTGCTATAATTCGTTTGTAAATAATAGAAGAACGAAGAAGAGGTGGATCTATGAGTTATATTAGCTTTGATCAATCAAAAGAATTTGATCTAGTTCTTTTAGGTAGAGTGGCTATCGATTTTAACCCTGCCTATAATGAGCAAGTTAAAGAAGAATTTAAGCCTTTAAAAAATGTTCATATGTTTGAAAAGTTTGTGGGAGGTTCTCCTGCAAATATTTCCGTGGGTATCACCAAACATGGGATGAAAGCTGGCTTCATTGGGAAAGTATCCGATGACCAGTTCGGAGAATATGTTATTGATTACTTTAATGAGCAAGGCATTGATACTTCTCAGATAAGTAAAGCACAGCATGGCGAAAAGTTGGGTCTGACTTTTACAGAAATGCTATCACCTAAAGAAAGTAGCATTTTAATGTATCGGAACCAAGCTGCAGATTTACAACTAAGTGTCGAAGATATCGATGAAGATTATTTGAAACGTTCAAAAGCCTTATTAATTTCAGGGACTGCTTTGGCGGAAAGCCCTTCAAGAGAAGCCGTGTTAAAAGCTGTGATGTTAGCGAAAAAAAACAACGTCAAAATTATTTTTGATATCGACTATCGAGAATACAATTGGAAAAATGTGGATGAAATCGCTATTTATTATTCAATAGTTGCGAAAGAATCAGATATTATTATGGGCTCGAGAGAAGAATTTGATTTAACTGAAAGATTGATTCAACCAAATATGACAGATAATGAAAGCGCTATTTTTTGGCATAATTGTGGCGCTCAAATAGTCGTTATTAAACACGGAATGAAAGGCTCAACAGCTTATACAGCAGATCAACAACAGTTTTCAATTAAACCATTTCCAGTGGAGGCACGTAAGGGATTTGGTGGCGGTGATGGCTATGCAGCTGGATTTTTATATGGTTTATTTGAAGGTTGGGAAATTATCGATTGCTTGGAGTTTGGCTCAGCGGAAGCTTCGATGATGGTCAAAAGTAACAATTGCTCAGATTCTTTACCAACGACGCAAGAAGTAAAAGAGTTCATTAAACTGGAGAAGGAAATATACGGCGAAATGATCGCCAGGATTTAAGGTGGATAAAATGGAAAAGACGATTCGTTTAACGACAGCACAAGCATTATTAAAATTTTTGAATCAACAATATATCAGCATTGATGGAAAAGAAACACCTTATGTGGAAGGAATCTTTCATGTATATGGTCATGGGAATGTTTTAGGGATTGGTCAAGCGTTGGAACAAGATCCGGGACATTTAAAAAGTTACAGTGGAAAAAACGAACAAGGGATGGCTCATGCTGCTATCGCTTTTGCTAGACAAAGTTTACGTAAGAAAATATTCGCAGTTTCAGCGTCTGCTGGTCCAGGTTCTGCTAATTTATTGACTGCTGCTGGAACGGCTTTCGCTAATAATATACCTGTATTGTTTCTGCCAGCAGATACGTTTGCTACTCGGCAACCAGATCCCGTATTACAGCAGTTGGAACATGAATCAAGTGTAACCTTTTCTACCAACGATGCTTTCCAAGCGGTTTCTCGCTATTGGGATCGTATTAATCGGCCAGAACAGCTGATGTCAGCATTGCTACGGGCATTTGAAGTTATGACCAATCCTGCAACTACAGGACCTGCCACCATTTGTTTGCCACAAGATGTTGAGTCAGAAGCCTATGATTATCCAGTAGAGTTTTTTAGAAAAAGAGTTCATTATATCGATCGACGGATGCCGACAATTCGTGAGCTTGAAACAGCTAGTCACTTGATAAAGGATAGTAAACACCCAGTAATTATTGTGGGGGGCGGTTGCAAGTATTCAGAAGCAGGTGAGATCCTTCAGAAAATTTCTCAAGTTCATCAGATACCTTTGGTTGAAACACATGCTGGTAAATCAACTGTTTCATGGGGATTTGAAAATAATCTTGGAGGCTTGGGAATTTTAGGTACCTCGGCTGCTAATAAAGCTGTTCAGCAAGCGGATTTGATTATTGGAATTGGCACGCGTTATACGGATTTTACCACTGCATCAAAAAGTATTTTTAATTTTGAACAATCAAAAATGATAAATATTAACGTAAGTCGACCACAGACTTACAAAATGGAAGCGTTTCAAATTGTGGGAGATGCTCGAGCAACCTTAGAAGGAATTCTGCCAATGATTGAAGGATATCGAACGGCTTATGGTGAAAAAATCACTGAACTGAAGAACGAATGGGTGAAAGAGCGGGAGCGATTAAAAACAACTCATTTTAAACGGAAAGATTTTGATCCGGAAATCAAAAACCACTTTACACAGGATATTTTAAATGATTATGCTGATTCTTTGAATACAACTCTGACACAAACAGAGGTTTTCGTTCATCTGAATGATTTTGTCGAAGATGATGCGATTGTGATTGGTTCGGCAGGGTCATTGCCAGGCGATATGCAACGATTGTGGAATCCTGTAAAGGAAAATACTTATCATTTAGAGTATGGCTATTCTTGTATGGGCTATGAAATTGCTGGTGCAATGGGGGTACGGCTTGCTAATCCTAATCAAGAGGTTTACGCATTAGTCGGTGACGGTAGTTTTTTGATGTTGCATAGCGAACTGGTCTCTGCATTACAATATGACAAAAAAATCAATATTGTTCTGTTCAATAATTCTGGGTTCGGATGCATTAATAATCTGCAAATGGAGAATGGCGGCATAAGTCAAGGGACGGAATTTAGAAATACAAAAGGCGAAATTATGAATATCAATTATGCTAAAATCGCTGAAGGATATGGTGCCAAAGCGTATCAAGTCCATTCGATTGAAGAACTAAAACAGGCGATTGTCGACGCGAAAAACCAAACGCAATCGACATTGATTGAAATAAATGTTCTTCCTAAAACGATGACTGCTGGTTACGATGGTAGTTGGTGGAATGTCGGTGTTGCTGAAGTATCAGAAAAACCAGCGATTCAAGAAGCATACCAAGTTAAAAAAGAAAAACTTGCAACTGCTAGAAAATATTAGGTATTCGTTATACAACCAAAAAGTTAGGAGCGAATGAATTGAAAAAAACATTGAAACATCAACCGTTGATAAAAGAACTAGCTCCCGGTGTTCGACAAGTTCAAAATATTCGAAAAAACAACACTGATTTACAGTATATTGAGTTTCAAGTTCTTGAATTAGATAATGGAGCAATGTATCAAGAAGCTGGTAATGAACTGGAAGTTTGTATCGTTGTATTAACTGGCAAAATCAATGTTAAGGTGAGCGATAAATGGTACGAGAATTTAGGTAAACGAACCTCTGTTTTTGAAAAAATTCCGACAGATAGTATCTATATTCCAGCAAAAACGTCGTTTGAACTAATAGCAACTTCTGATACTGTTCGTTTGGCCCTTTGTTATTCGCCAGCTAAAAAAACGTTGCCAGTGCACGTGATTACCGCTGAGGAAAATACGGTTGAAAAACGAGGGATATATCAGAATAAACGACTAGTGCATAACATTTTACCAGACAATGTCGATACTGCCAGTAGTTTGTTGGTGGTTGAAGTCTACACTGAAGGTGGTAACTTTTCTAGCTATCCACCACACAAACATGACCAAGAAAATTTACCTGACGAATCTTATTTAGAAGAGACGTATTATCATGAGCTGAATCCAGAGCAAGGCTTTGTTTTCCAACGAGTATATACAGAGGATGGTTCTATAGATGAAACGATGACTGTAGAGCATCAAAATGTTGTGGAGGTACCTAAGGGATATCATCCTGTCGGCGTGCCAGATGGCTACACCTCTTATTATTTAAATGTGATGGCAGGACCTGAACGAATTTGGAAGTTTCATAACGAGAAAAAACACGAGTGGATTTTAAATCGGAACGAATTGACTAACAATTAGAAACAAAAAAATAAGTAGACTTTTTTAGGAGGAAAATAAATGACTCGATTTTTAAAGAATTATATAGGTGGCCGCTGGGTAACAAGTGCAGCCACTGAATTTGAAGAAGTGGTCAATCCGGCAACAGAAGAAGCATTAGTAAATGTTCCATTATCTAGTGAAGCAGAAACTGCAGAAGCAATCAGAGTAGCGGATGAGGCTTTTCAAACATGGAAAAAAGTAAGTGTTCCAGTTCGTGGCCGCTATCTTTTCAAATTGCATCATTTATTGATGACGAATAAAGAAGAGCTAGCACGATTAATTACGCTTGAAAATGGAAAATCTTTGTCAGAATCATTAGGTGAGGTTCAGCGAGGGATTGAAAATGTCGAGCACGCAGCGGGCATTACGAATTTAATAATGGGTGATTCTCTATCCACAGCGGCTACAGATATTGAAATTACCAATTACCGTTATCCCATCGGTGTTGTGGGGGGAATTACTCCTTTCAATTTTCCGATGATGGTACCGTTTTGGATTTTCCCAATGGCGTTAGCAGCAGGGAATACGGTGGTGCTGAAGCCTTCCGAAAAAACGCCATTATTGATGGAAAAAATTGTTGAATTAATAGAAGAAGCAGGATTTCCAAGTGGCGTCTTTAATGTTGTCTATGGGGCACACGATGTTGTTAATACTTTATTGCGTGATCCATTAGTAAAAGGAATTAGCTTTGTAGGTTCAAAAAATGTTGGTGAATATGTCTATAAAGAAGGAACAAAAAATCTGAAACGAGTCCAGGCATTAACTGGCGCAAAAAATCATGTCATCGTTTTAAAAGATGCCAACCTTGATCGTGCAGTAAAAGACATTATCGGTGGCTCTTTTGGATCAGCCGGTGAACGCTGTATGGCCGCTTCGGTGATCGTTGTAGAAGAAACTATTGCAGATCAATTCGTTGAAAAATTTAAGGCTGCAGCACAGACGATAAAAATTGGAAATGGTCTGGAAGAAGGAGTCTTTTTAGGCCCCGTGATTCGAAAAGAGGCGCAGCAACGAACATTTGATTACATTCAAAAAGGTATTGATGAAGGAGCGGACTTATTGTTAGATGGCCGTGAAAATATTCCTGAAAAAGGCTACTTCGTGGGACCTACGATCTTTGATCGTGTCACGATGGACATGAAGATTTGGCAAGATGAAATTTTTGCACCCGTTGCCTCAATTGTTCGAGTGAAAAATCTAGAAGCAGCAGTTACACTGACCAATCAATCAGAATTTGCTAACGGTTCATGCCTCTATACGAGTAATGCTTCAGCTATCCGTTACTTTAGAGAGAATGTTGATGCAGGAATGTTAGGCATCAACTTAGGTGTACCAGCACCAATGGCTTGGTTTGCTTTTTCCGGCTGGAAACACTCTTTCTATGGTGACTTACACGCCAATGGAAAAGACAGTGTAGAATTTTATACACATCGAAAAGTTGTAACTGCTCGATACGCTCCTAGCGAAATAAACTAGTTTTACTTCGAAGCTCTGTCAAAGGAGCTTCGAGGATTCTATGATTAAAGCGGTGAAAGTATCTTTTATTAGTACAAATATAAGACATGACTTTCTGAAAATAATGATTGACTAAATAAAATTGTAAGCGTATACATAATGCGCATAAAATAAAGAAATCGGAGGACAAATAATTGAAAGTAAAAGTAGGCGTAATTGGTACAGGGGCGATTGGAATCGAACATATTAACAGAATTAATCACAAGACACAAGGCGCTTTTGTAACAGCAGTATCAGATATTAATGTTGAAGCGGCAAGCAAAATTGCTGAGGAGATTGGGGCTCAATTTTTCAAAACAGGCGAAGAATTAATTGCTTCTGAAGAAGTGGAAGTTGTTGTTGTTACTTCCTGGGACCCAACACACGAAAAATATGTCTTGGAAGCAATCAAGCATGGAAAATACGTATTCTGCGAAAAACCATTAGCAATGGATGCCGCAGGATGTCGCCGAATTGTAGATGCAGAAGTCGCTTATGGTAAAAAATTGGTACAGGTGGGCTTCATGCGTCGATACGATCGTGGCTACATTGAGTTGAAAGAAGCAATTGAATCAAAACAGTATGGTGAAGCGCTGATGCTCCATTGTGCGCATAGAAATCCAAGCGCTGATGAAAATTATAAGACGCCAATGGCAATCAGTAATACTGCAATCCATGAAATCGATGTTCTTCGTTGGCTATTAGACGAAGATTATGCCTCAGTACAAATGATTTTACCAAAAAAAACCAGCCATACACATGCAGATTTACATGATCCTCAATTACTGATTTTCCAGACGAAATCAGGTGTAACAATTGATTTAGAAATTTTTGTTAATTGTCGTTTTGGCTACGACATTAAGTGTGACGTAGTTTTTGAAACGGCAGAAGTCGGAATGACGGATCCAGCCTATACCAAAATTAAAGCTGCGGAGAAAAATTACACACCAATTTCGCCCGACTGGCAAACGCGTTTTTTAGATGCGTATGATTACGAATTTAAGTTATGGGTTGATTCAATTAAAAACGATAAACTTGTTGGTCCAACTGCTTGGGATGGCTACGTGGCAGCAATCACAATGATGGCTTGTCATGAGTCTCGTGAGTCAGGGGAAAAAGTAATGATTGAAATAGATGAACAACCAGCGTTATATACCAAATAATTCTTAAAAAAAGGAGGGGTTTTGTGGAAAATATTAGAGTAGGAATCGTAGGACTAGGTAGATTAGGCAAGGTACACGCAAAAAATTTATCTTCTGCTGTTAGTGGCTGTGAACTTACGGCCGCTTGTAGTTTAGTTGAATCAGAATTAGCATTTGCACAGAAGGAGTTAGGTGTTAAGTATACGTTTTCTAGTTATGAAGAAATGGTTCAAAGCGCTGTAATTGATGCCGTTTTTATTGTTTCACCTTCAGGATTCCACTGTGAACAAGTCCGTTTAGCTATGGAAAATGGGAAACACGTATTTACTGAAAAACCATTGGGAATTGAAATTGAGGACATAAAAAAAACACAAGAGGTTATTGGAAAATATCCCGAGCAAGTATTTATGTTAGGTTTCATGCGCCGTTACGATGAATCTTATCAGTATGCGAAAAAAATGGTAGAAGATGGGGAAATCGGGGAAGTCACGTTAATCCGTTGTTATGGAATTGATCCGAGTGATGGACTGGAAAGCTTCGTTAAGTTTGCAATGAACAATGATAGTGGCGGTTTATTTCTAGATATGGCGATTCACGATATTGATTTGGTTCGTTGGTTTACTGGTCAAGAGGTAGAACAAGTTTGGGCAATTGGTAAAAATGCTGCATATCCAGAATTAGATCAAGTCGGTGAATTGGAAACCGGAGCAGCTATGATGAGTCTTAAAGATAAAACAATGGCTTTACTAGTTGCTGGAAGAAATGCTACACATGGTTACCATGTCGAAACAGAAATCATGGGCACCAAAGGGATGTTACGAGTAGCGCAAGTACCTGAAAAAAATTTAGTGACTGTTATGAATAATCAAGGGGTTGTGCGACCGCTCTCAAAACTTTCCAGAAAGATTTAGAGAAGCGTTCATTCGAGAAGCACAAGAATTTATTTCCTGTATTCAAGAAAAACGTCAACCAGCAGTTAATGCAGAAGATGGCCTACAATCAACAAAAATTGCATTAGCTTGTCAAGAATCATTTGATACGAATCGTTTGGTACAACTATAAATGAAGTAGGAGAGTGACATAATGGCGAAACAAATTCAACTAGCTATTGCGCCGATTGCATGGACAAATGATGATATGCCAGAGCTAGGAAGCGAAAATACGTTTGAACAATGCGTTAGTGAGATGGCGCTAGCTGGATTCACAGGTACGGAGATTGGCAACAAGTATCCAAAAGATCCACAGGTTTTAAAACAATATTTAGATATTCGTGGACTAAAAGTAGCGAGTGCCTGGTTTAGTACATTTTTAACAACAAAACCTTTCGAAGAAACCGCGGAAGACTTCAAAAAACATCGAGATTTTTTACATGCAATGGATGCTAAGGTTATTGTTGTGGCTGAACAAGGACACAGCATACAAGGAATTATGACGGCTCCTGTTTTTAATGAGAAACCAATTTTTTCTGATGAAGAGTGGCAAAAACTAGCTGAAGGATTAGAAAAACTAGGAGACTTGGCACATGAAAAAGGTATGGAGATTGTTTACCATCACCATATGGGGACAGGAGTCCAAACGACTGAAGAAATCGATCGATTAATGAAAATGACGGATCCGACAAAAGTTAAATTATTGTTTGACACTGGCCATCTTGTCTTCTCAGGAGAAGATCCAATCGCAATCTATCAGCGCTATCAAGACCGGATTAAACACATTCACTTCAAAGATATTCGCCAACAAATGGCAGAGGAAGTCAGAACAGAAGAAGATAGCTTCTTAAAGGCCGTGAAAAAAGGCGTCTTTACAGTCCCTGGGGATGGTATGATTGATTTCAAACCAATTTGGTCAGCAATCGAAGAGAGTGGCTATGAAGGTTGGATTGTGGTTGAAGCGGAACAAGATCCTGCCAAAGCCAATCCGTTTGAATATGCCGTCAAAGCACGAAACTATATCCGAAAGGTCACCGATCTTTAATCTAATCGAGAAGGAGCTAGACAATGAATCTATTTTCAATAATCAGTTTCCTAGTAATTGTCATCTGCGTATGGATTTTTGCCTATTCTCGATCCAGAAGTGTAGATACTTCTGGATCAGAAGGTTTCTTCATGGGTGGCCGAAGCTTAACAGCCTTACCGATTGCTGGGACAATTATTATGACCAACCTATCCACAGAGCAAATTGTTGGACAAAACGGTCAAAGCTATCATGCAGGAATGGAAGTAATGGCTTGGGAAGTAACTGCTGCAATTGCAATTGTCGCATTGGCAGTCATTTTTTTACCAAAATATTTTAAATACGGTATTAATACGGTTTCAGATTTCATTGAAATTCGTTATGATACAGTTACAAAACGAATTATTTCAATCTTGTTTATTGTTACCTATATGATTTCTTTTTTACCAGTAGTTCTTTATTCTGGATCACTAGTATTCAATAAGATTTTTCATATTGATGAGCTGCTGGGTGTCGAACCTATTGTCGCAATCATTCTTGTGGCGATGGTGATTGGTATTGTTGGGATTCTTTATCTGCTGATTGGCGGCCTATCTTTAAGTGCCAATAGCGATTCGATTTATGGCGTTGGTTTATTGGTTTGTGGTTTGTTGGTTCCAATACTAGGTTTAATGAAACTGGGTGATGGCAGTTTTATTGGTGGGATTGAACAGGTTGTTGAAAACACACCATGGTTACTGAACTCTGTAGGTGCAATTGATTCTGCTGTTGTACCATGGCCAACATTATTTACAGGGATGTTGTTTAATAATTTGTATTTCTGGTGTACCAATCAGATGATTGTTCAAAAAGCACTTTCAGGAAAAAATTTAGCAGAAGCACAAAAAGAGGCTTTTTTAGTGGGGATTTTCAAAGTGTTTGGCGCATTATTCTTAGTATTTCCAGGAATTGTTGCAAGAAATCTTTTTGGGGATGTGTTGATGTCCAATCCTGATAACGCATATCCATATTTAGTAACTGAAGTTTTACCAAAAATGCTTTTCGGCATTTTTGCTGCAGTTATTTTTGGAGCAATTTTATCTTCCTTTGCGGGGGCTTTAAATGCAACCTCCACTCTATTTTCGCTAGATTTTTACAAACCAATTATCAATAAGAAAGCAGATGACAAACAAATTGCTCGTGCGGGAAAAACAGTTACAGTTATTGTAGGGATTATTTCAATTATCGTTGCACCGTTTATTTCTTTTGCACCAGCTGGATTGTATCAATTTGTTCAAGAGTTTAATGGATTATACAATATGCCGTTGTTAGTGATTATACTTTTTGCATTTTATTCCAAAAAAGCAACTGCTTTTGGAGCAAAAATGACAATTGCTATCCACATTGTTTTGTATGCACTGTCAAAAGTATTTTTGAAAGATATCCATTTTTTATATGTCTTAAGCCTGCTCTTCTTCTTAGATATTCTTATTTTAATAGTGGTTTCTAAAATAAAACCAGATGGCGAATTTGTTTTAAATTCTTTTGATACGAAAGTAAATATTGAACCTTGGAAACATACAAAACTCGTCGCAAGTATATTAGTTGTCGTGGTTATCCTAACCTATGCAGCATTTTCACCAATCGGATTTGCTAGATAAAAATATTTCATGAATGAGGAGAAGTTTATGAGCAAAAACATATTGATTATTTGTGAGACAGGAATTAGTGCATCGCTGTTAGTTTCAAAATTACTTGAAGCAATTAGGGAAAAAGAGTTATCTTATGATTTAGATTATGCGCCTGTTTGTCGGATTGAGGAAAAACTTGGTTATAAAGAGTATGATGTGTTAATGTTGACCCCACAAGTCGCTCGTGTCAAAGAAAAAGTGGAAAAATATTTAGAAGGCTGTCAGGGGCAGGTTGTTTTTATCGATCAAGAAGATTTTCGTTATATGAACACAGAGAAGATACTCGCAAGTATCGAAAAGTAAGATTTAGAGAGTGGGGCATCAGTCAACTTTGGTTGATGTCTTGCTTTTTTATTGTGTTCAAAAAGAGCAGAGTCAAAATCTTACGTTTTATAGTGAATATCAAATGCTTTTATAGAAATAAAGCTAAAGTTATTATTTTAGTAAAAAATAGATTAATTTACTAAAATAATATATAATAAAGGTAAAACTAGGAGGGAAGCATATGACGTGTATTTCATTATCGATTTTAAATCAAGAACAAGAAGTTAGAAAAGCTAAGATAGATGATTCAGATTCTTTGAAAGAGTTAACTATTACAGGGAAAGATTTTGTTTGTTTAGCTGCTCGGGATTGTCAATTACAAGACGGCGATGTGATTCAAGTTTGTTTAGATACGCCCAATACTTATTTAATGGTGAAGTTAGATGCTACGCTTGATAGCAGTTTAATTTATGTTCCAGAACAAAAATGGACGTTTCCAATCATAAAAAATGAAAACGCTATCGAAGCGCGAGCAGCGTATCGTTTTGAAACCAAGAAACCTTATATAAGTGTGCGTATTGCCACTAAAGAAGAAATTAAGAGTTATCGTAATTGGGCGTTAAATCCACATGATTTACAACATTTTACTGGTGCGTATCCTCATGCATCTGCCAACGTGGAAACGCGGAATGATGCCACCTTTTTTGCTTGCAATGCGATTGATGGTACCTTTGCTAATCTTTATCATGGGCCGTATCCTTATCAATCATGGGGGATTAATCAGCAATTAGATGCCGCATTAAAAATTGAATTTGGGCGTGAAGTCTTGTTGGATAAAGTGATCTTAACATTACGAGCGGACTTTCCCCATGATAATTATTGGCAACAAGTGACTTTAAAATTTTCCGACGGTACACATGAAGTCTTTAAAACTGTTAAGACTGAGCAACGCCAGAGCTTTACCTTTGCGAAACGGGCAGTGGAGTGGGTGATACTAACAGAGTTAATTCAAGCAGATGAACCATCACCATTTCCAGCATTAACACAAATTGAATTATTTGGTCAAAACAAATAAAAAATAAGGACGGTTCCTTTATAGGAGCGGTCCTTATTTTTTATTTCTGGCGTGGGCTAGTTGTCGATTGGCGGACAACCAATTCTGTGTTTAACAGGACTCTACGAGGAATGCTAGGCATTTGAATTCGTTTGTGCAATAAATTAATGCCTGTCTCGCCCATTTCTTCAGTAAAGGCATGGACAGAGGATAGCGGCGGTGAGACATATTGAGAAATAGAGATATCATTGATCCCCATGACACTAATTTCTTCAGGAACCTTTATACCGTGTGCGGCTAACGTATGTATCACACCGATTGCAAAGGCGTCATTATAAGCAAGAATCGCAGTAGGTAAATCATTTCCCCATTTTTCTAACGCTTCTTCTGTCAATTGTTCCCCCGTTTTGACATCCAACATGCCATTTTCTTTTAAGATAAAATAATCTTCGTTAAACAAGTGATAATGCTGCATAATGTCAAGATAAGCATTGGTTGTCGGCGTTTTATAACGACGGAAACCATACATATTTTCGCTTTCTTCGGCACCAATAAAAGCAATTTTTTCGTGGCCCAATTCCAAAAGATGGGTTAAGGCAATCTCGGTTGCTTGATAAAAATCAGTATTTACAGAATCAAATTCTTCCAATGGAAAATTACTGCCAATTACACAAAGATTTGGATGCAGTTGCTGCAACTCTTGTAACGTCTTTTGAGTGAATTTACCAATTGCCAAAATGCCATCAATCCCTTGAAGGTTATGTTGTTCCAATTGAGAAACTTTTAGAATATTGTAACCTAACTCTTCGGCCCGTTTTTCAGCGCCTAAACGAATCGACATATAGTAAATATCCGTTAGTTCTTCGTCATCTGAACGCCACTGAACGACGGCAATCGAAGGCTCTTGCGGAGCTGTTTGTACGGAAAGGTTAGGTGTCAGTTGCTCCTGCTGTTTGTTTTTATTTTTAGTTTTATATTTCGTATAATTCAGGGTTTCTGCTGCTTCAAAAATTTTTCGCTTGGTTTCCTCTGTAACGGATAAGTTTGGATCATAGTTCAGAACTCGCGATACAGTTGAAATTGAAACATTCGCGACTTTTGCGATATCTGTGATAGTTGCCATTCTATATGCCTCCTTCTCAAGTACTATTATAGCATATAGTATATTTCTTTTTAGTAAAAAAAAGCAAGAAAAAGCTTTTTTTACTTTTTTTTAGCAAAAACTATTGATTTTTTGACTAAAAAAATATACTATAAAGTCAAAGAAAGCGCTTTAATTCGATGGAGAAGGTGGTTTAGTGAAAAGATTTTCACTTTTTTTACTAATTTTACTTACTTTAACAGGTTGTAAATCTGGTGAAAAAGAATTTGATGAAGAGTCTCTTCAAAATCTAAAGGAAACGGCACAGTCTTATTCAGAAACAGAATTACAAAATGGTGACGTTCGTTTAAATGAATATATTTCTTTGAAAGGGGAGATTGTTGAGAGTGACAGTCGTTCCAGTTTAATAAAAAAAGGTGATCGTTTTATTTTGAAAAGTGGTTCTAGTAAATATCAAGTTTTTAATGAGCAAAAGAAAAAATTGAAAATTGGTGACGAAGTGACAGTTTACGGAGAATATTACGGCTTTTTGAAAGGGACATTAATTGAAAGTGAGGAGAATCATGATTCAGCCACGAATTAGACAGAATCCTTTTGAAACATACGAAGAAGTTGCAGAAGGATTTGAAGATTTATTAGCGCCACTGGAATTGTTTTTTGATCGAGAGTATCAAGGTCATCTGGATTTAGGGACACACGGGACAGTTTATTCTAAAGGAACACGTGATGCGGAGGCATTTTTACGACCATTATGGGGACTAGGTCCTTATGTAACGCAAAATGAAAGTGAGTATTTGAATGACTTTCTAACGGGAATTATCGAAGGCACCGATCCTGAGAGTTCATCTTATTGGGGAAAAACAAAAGATTATGATCAATTGATTGTTGAGATGGCAGCATTAAGTACATTTCTTTTGTTAAACAAAGAAAAAACGTGGGACCAATTAACAAAAGAACAGCAAAACAATTTACACAGTTGGCTGATACAAGCCAATGAAAATATTATTCCGCCAAATAATTGGCATTTCTTTAGAGTGTTGCTGAATTTAGCGATGAAACATTGTGAAATGCCGTATTCAAAAGAACAGATCGCTGTTGATTTGGCTGTAATTGATCGTTTTTATGTCGGTAATGGTTGGTATTATGACGGAGTCGAGACACAAGTTGATTATTATGTTTCTTTCGCTATTCATTATTATAGTTTATTGTATTGTCGTTTTGCCCCGGAAGATACCGCAAGAGTGGCTATTATGAAGGAACGAGCAACTTTGTTCGCGCAAGAGTTTAAATATTGGTTTACTCAGCCAGGAGAAGCGATTCCCTTCGGACGTAGCTTAACGTATCGTTTTGCTCAAGTGTCATTTTTTAGTGCCTTAGTTTTTGCAGATGTTGAAGCATTGCCGTGGGGTGAGATCAAAGGTCTAATCAGCCGACATCTTCATCAATGGATGAACAAAGATATTTTTACAACAGATGGATTATTGTCGGTAGGTTATGATTATCAAAATATGGTCTTTGCCGAAGGCTATAATGGTCCTGGTTCACCTTATTGGGCCTTTAAAATATTCATTTTGTTAGCGGTTCCAAAAGATCATCCTTATTGGCAAGCAGAAACACAGCCTATTAGTTTTCCAGAAAAACACTTACCTTCACCAGAAAGTCGGAACTACTATCAAGTAAATGATGCAGGGACACATGGTTTAATGTTTCCAGCGGGACAATTTATTAATTATCAAGCTCATGCGCATGATAAATATAGTAAATTTGTTTATTCTTCCCATTTTGGTTTCAGTACTATAAAGAGTGATTATTGGTATTACGAAGGTGCTTATGATAATTGCTTGGCTTTAGCTGAAGACGACCATTATTTCCGCACGAAAGGATTAGATGATCAGTACGAAATTCTTGATGATCGTATCATTCATCAATGGCATCCTTGGTCCGATGTAGCAATCAAAACGACAATTGTACCATTAGAAGGCCAACATTTACGGATCCACGAAATTGAGACACAACGTGCATTAGTGGCTTATGAAGGTGGCTTCTCAATCCCGCTCTTCGATGAAAAGGTCACTTGCGTTTCTGATCAAATGGCTGAGGTAAAAAATGCAAAAGGTGTGTCAAAAGTAGAAAATATCAACGGTTTTTCTGAAGCTGCGATTATTCGGACAGAACCGAATACAAATTTACTTTATCCGTTAACGGAGTTGCCATATTTGAAAGCAAACTTGTCGAAAGGGAAACATCTTTTAATTTCATTGGTGACAGGCGTACTACCGAATGAACAAATTGAGCCAGTTAAAGTTAGGTTAAAAGAAAATCAGCTTTTAGTTGAAGAAAAAGTTGTAATTTTGGGGAATTAGGGGGAGAAATACACAATGACAGAAAATGGACAGATTGAGTGGTTGCCGAAGCAAATCAGTTTTGCTTTAAACAAAGTTCGAGGAAATTTAGAGACATTTAAAGAATTAGTTCCACCCGCGGCAAGTTTAAATCAAATTTATTATCCTGAAGAAAATATTGACTGGACGGCCAGCTTTTGGCCAGGAATGTTATTTTTAGCAAAGGAATTAACAAATTCAACAGAGTTCGATGAAGTGATTACCACACAGATGGCTTCTTTTCAACATCGCTTGGATGAACAAATTGAGCTGGAAACACATGATATAGGCTTTTTGTATATTTTAACAGCCATTGCCGATTATCAAGTCAATGGTCATGAGGCCTCAAAAGAAATGGCCTTGCAAGCTGCGGACTTATTAATGAAACGTTATTCACCAAAAGCCAAGATTATTCAAGCTTGGGGGAATTTAGACGATCCAGAGCAACGAGGCAGAATGATTATTGATTGTTTAATGAACTTACCATTATTATACTTTGCAGCAAAAATGACTGGCAAGCAAGAGTATTATGAAGCTGCCTACAATCATGCGAAACAAACACAAAAATATATTGTGCGAGAAAATCACACCACGTTCCATACGTATTATTTTGATACGGAAACAGGCGAAGCCTTGTACGGAAAGACACAGCAAGGATATTCAGATGATTCTTGTTGGGCTCGCGGCCAAGCCTGGGGAATTTACGGCTTTACGTTAAGTTATTTATATACAGGAGATAGTAGTTTTCTGGAAACAGCCAAAAATGTTGCTGATTACTTTATTCAAGAATTACCAGAGGACAAAATCTGTTACTGGGATTTAATTTTCAATGAAGGGAGTGAAGAAGAACGTGATAGCTCATCTGCTGCAATTGCTGCATGTGGCTTACTAGAATTATCTCGTCAGCTTCCATTAAATGATGAAAAACATGGCTATTATGAAAAGGTTGCGCTAGAACTATTACAAGCATTAGCGGAAAAGTATACAACGGTTTTACGACCAGAGTCGAACGGCCTATTGCTTCATGGTGTCTATGATAAAAAAACAAATACAGGAGTCGATGAATGCATGATTTGGGGCGACTACTTTTATTTGGAAGCGTTAACTCGTTTGGCGAAAAGCTGGTATTCTTTTTGGTAATTCATGGAGGAAAACTCCTAAAAAATAATAAATAGCGGAGGTAGTACAAATGAAATTTTGGAAAAAAGGCTTAACAGCGGCAGCGTTGTTAGCGGTGGCGGCAGTAACTTTAACAGCATGTGGTGGTTCAAGTGAAAAGAAAGCAACTGAAAAGAGTGAAGATGGCAAAACAAAATTAACAGTAACTACTTGGAATTATGACACGACCCCAGAATTTGAGAAATTATTCAGAGCTTTTGAAGCGGAAAATCCTGATATCACTATTGAACCGGTGGACATTGCTTCAGATGATTATGACACAAAAGTAACAACGATGCTTTCATCAGGAGATACGACGGATATTTTAACCATGAAAAACTTACTTTCATATTCTAATTACGCGCTACGCAATCAATTGGTGGATTTAACCGATCACGTTAAAGATTTAGATATCGCACCTGCCAAAGCAAGTTACGAGATGTATGAAATCGATGGTAAAACCTATGCTCAGCCTTATCGTACAGATTTCTGGGTATTGTATTACAATAAAAAAATGTTTGATGAAGCCGGAATTGCCTATCCCGATAACTTGACTTGGGACGAATATGAAGCATTAGCGAAAAAATTATCTAAACCAGAAGAACAAGTATATGGTGCCTATCAACATACTTGGCGCTCAACCGTTCAAGCGATTGCTGCTGCTCAAAACAATGCCAATTTGATTGAACCAAAATACAATTATATGGAAACTTATTATGATCGCGCATTGAGAATGCAAAAAGATCAATCACAAATGGATTTTGGAACAGCAAAATCAACAAAAGTAACGTATCAATCACAATTTGAAAATTCAAAAGCGGCGATGATGTACATGGGTAGCTGGTACATGGGGACTTTATTAACCAACATTGATGATGGCAAAACAAATGTCGAATGGGGGATTGCCGAAATACCACAACAAGAAAAAGGCAAAGCAACTACCTTTGGCTCACCGACAAGTTTTGCAATTAATAAAAACAGTAAAAAACAAAAAGCTGCTCAAAAATTCTTAGACTTTGCTTCAGGTAAAGAAGGTGCAAAACTTTTAGCAGAAGTAGGAGTGGTTCCTTCTTATAAAACAGATGAAATTGACAAAATCTACTTTGCAAGAAAAGGAATGCCTTCAGATGAAGTCTCACAAAAAGCCTTTAACCCAGATACAATTAATTTAGAATTCCCATCTGATAAAAACGGTGCCGCAATTGATAAAGTATTACAAGAAGAACATGATTTAATTATGGTCGGCGACGAAAAACCAAAAGATGGTATTGCTAACATGGAAAAACGTGTCAAAGCAGAGATAGACTAACTATTATTTCCTGCAAAAACACAAAAGATTGATGAAAAAAATAAGCTGAAATGAGTAACCTACAATGAATTTCAGCTTATTTTTTTAAATAAAGAATGTAGCTTGAGTTTGGAAGGAGGGCCTGTTAAGTTCACTTAACAGAATACAATTATGGAAATTACTTCAAAAACAAAAACAGCAAATAAATTGAGACGAAAAAATACGTGGACTGCGTTATCTTTTATCGCACCAAACTTTATTGGCTTTTTCCTCTTCACTTTAATCCCGGTTATCTGTTCACTGATTTTAGCTTTTATGAGTTGGGATTCTTTTTCAACTCCTGAATTTGTCGGAATGAAAAATTTCACCAAAATGATTCATGATGATACGTTTTGGATTTCGTTAAAACAAACGTTTATCTATACGATTGGTGTTGTTCCGTTAACATTGATTTGCTCATTAGGACTAGCAATTTTGTTGAATCGTAAAATTAGAGGGATGAAATTTTTTAGAACGGCTTTTTTCTTTCCTTATGTAACGTCATTAGTTGCGATTGCGGTCGTTTGGAATATGCTATTTCATCCAACGATGGGACCAATTAATCAATTTTTGAAATTATTTATTGAAAATCCTCCTGGCTGGACATCTAGTTCTACTTGGGCTTTACCAGCAATTATCATCGTTAGTGTGTGGCGCTTTATGGGGTATTATATGATTTTGTATTTAGCTGGTTTACAAAGTGTGCCAAGAGAATTATATGAAGCAGCGTCAATGGATGGCGCGGGTAAATGGAATCAATTTTTAAATGTTACCTTACCTTCATTACGACCAACGACCTTTTTCGTGACTATCATGCTTGTAATTAACTGTTTCAAAGTGTTTGACTTAGTTCAAGTTATGACTGGTGGTGGACCAGGACGTGCAACGAATGTGTTAGTTTATGAAATTTACAATGAAGCCTTTGTCAAATTTAATTTTGGTTATGCATCAGCCATTGCGATGGTCTTATTCATCATCGTTCTAGCGATTACTGTGGCCCAATTTAAATGGAATCAACATCAAGAGAAAGTTTAGGAGGAGAAAAGATGGAAGCAACTTTTTCAAAAAAAGAAAATACTCGAAAAGCAAAAACGAAAAAAGCAGAAAAAGTCACACCTGGTGGGATCCTTGTAATCATTCTCTTAACTTTACTTGCATTAATTACTTTGGTGCCTTTCATTTGGATGGTTTCAGCATCATTTAAAACAAACAATGAAGTTTTCACCATTCCAATTCAATGGATTCCTAAAAGTTGGCATCCAGAAAACTATTCCGTTATTTGGGAACGCATTCCATTGTTAACTTTCTTTAAAAATACGTTATTTTTAAGTATTGTGATTACGATTATTCAACTATTTACTTCAAGCTTTGCAGCATATGGCTTTTCAAAAATGAATTTTAGAGGAAGAGATACACTTTTTATTACGTACATCGCAACAATTGCTATTCCTTGGCAATCGTATATGATTCCACAATTTATTATGATGCGTCAACTAGGTTTGACTGATACATTATGGTCACTTGTTTTATTACAAGCATTTAATGCATTTGGGGTCTTTTTACTGAAACAATATTACAGCAGTATTCCAGATTCACTATGTGAAAGCGCGCGGATTGATGGGTTAAGTGAGTGGGGAATTTATTGGAAAATTATTTTACCATTAACCAAACCAGCTTTAGCCAGTCTCACGATTATTACTTTTGTAAATACATGGAATGACTATATGGGACCTTTCATTTATTTATCTTCTACTGAGAATAAAACGATTCAGTTAGGTTTGAAAATGTTCGTCGGTTTATTTGATGCTGAATATGCCTTAATCATGGCCGCATCAGTGGTTTCTATTTTACCAGTAGGGATTGTCTTTTTAGCAATGCAAAAATACTTTGTTGAAGGTATTGCTACATCTGGAATGAAGAATTAGGAGGAAGTTTGAATGTTTACTAAGCAAACCTTTGATAATAATATCTATATGAAAATTTTTCGCTGGCTTTACATTTTATTTATCGGTAATCTAGGGCTTCTCTTAGTGAACATTCCTTTTTTCATAGCGGTGATTAGCTTAGACATTGATCCACGAAACCTCCCACTTTTTGTAGTAACGTTGTTGCCGATGGGGGCAGGGATGATTGCACTTTTAGGCTTAATCGATACTTTTAAAGAAGAAAAGGAGCTGGATCCATTTAAAACTTTTTTCCAAAAGTTTCGTCAGTTTGGGTTAAGAGGCTTTCTTATCAGCTTGCTAGGCTTAGGAAGTAGCATCATCAGTGTGACAGATATATTCTTTTTTGCCAAAACAACGATTGGTAAATGGTTTATTCCATTGATGGTCCTTCTGCTAATTTTTGGGTTAGCTATTATGCTGAATGCTTGGTATTTTCAAGTACGAAACCCGCAGGCTTCTTTTAAAGATGTGTTTCGGATTTCAATTTACTATGGACTGCGGAAATGGTATGTCAGCTGTCTAAATGTTTTTTTACTATTCTCAATGTTTGCAATGATGTTTTTGAAGCCACAGTTTGGGTTTGTTGTAACTCCTGTCCTTTTCCTAGGGATTATTTATTTAAATACTGGGAAATTGCATGAAAAGCAAAAAAAGAATAAATAATTTTTACATAATAAGTAATCTCGATTTTCAGGAAAATGAATGAAGGTGGGGTTGCTTATTTTGTTCTTGCCTTGTTTATTAAAGTGGAGGGAGCGAACGAATGAAGAAAAAAATAATTATTTTAAGTAGCTTTTTGATAGGTGCTATTTTTGTGCTCGTTATTTTTACTACCAGCCAGCAAAGTATGATTAATAACGAAGCAATCCAAGTCGAAGAATTAATTGTTTATGGCGATAAAAATATGAATCGTGTAGCGAAGCAATTCTCTGATCAGAATAATTTAACTTCGTTTGGAAAAAATTTCTGGCGCAAAACGTATAATGGAAAATCACCCACTCAGGAGCTACTGAAAGTTGCAACGGAGGATTTAGTACAACATAAAATGATTAAACAACTGGCGACGGAGTTAGAAATAGCCCACTCACAAACATTTGGGCAAGAAAAAAAAGAATGGCAAGACCAAAAGAGCAGTTTAACGCTCTGGCAATTTTTAGATGCAAAAGATCAACAATTACAGGACCAAATAAAAGAGAAATTAATGGAGAAAGAAAAGCCAACGCAAAAAGAATTGCGGCAGGCCTTTGAGCAATTGGATGATAAATATAAAAAGACCGATTACTTTGTTGAAGCAATTGAAATTCCAACTTTTTCAGGTAAGCAAGCAGAATTAGAAAAAATAGCCGAAGCAATCTCTCCGAATCTATCTTATGAGGAGACGTTATTGGAGTGGCAAAATAAATTACCTAATCTTGTTATTGAATCGTATCAATTGAAGAGTGCAGAAATCCAAAAAGAGGATATTTATTCGTTGTCTGTTGGGGAGATTCTTAGTGAAAAAGCTGTTGGTACCGTGGTGAAAGGATACCACGAAAACCAATACTTTTATATTTTTAATAAGGAAGGAGGGCAACTTTTACAGTTTGAAGAAGCACCACAATTTGGCAAAAATGCCTATATCAACACATGCTACAAAGAGAAATTAGCTACGTATCAACAAGCAACCAAAGTAGACTTGTTGGAGAAAGACAGAGAAAAGTTTTTTCAAAATTATCAAAATAAAAACAGTTAAGGAGCAGAAAATGAGAAAAAAAGCGTATTTTAAAAGTGTAACCATTTTCCTTTCTATTTTGCTTGTTTTTTCCCAGCTTCAATTATTTAGTCTTCCTGCTTATGGGGAAACAGTGAGTGATCAGCCGTTACTTTTTCGTTCAGTAGGTGTCGCTCAAAATGGGACGACCTACTATGTGGATGGGGAAGGAGGAAATAATGCCAATGATGGGCAGTCTCCAGCCAGTGCTTGGCGTGATTTTGAAAAAGTGAATCAGACGGAGTTTCAGCCAGGCGACCATCTTCTGCTGAATGCGCAAAGTACCTGGAATAACCAATTGTTGCATCCAAAAGGGAATGGGACAGCGGCACAAAAGATTGTCATTGATTTTTATGATACGAATGACAAAGGAGAAACCATTTTTGAAACAACACGGCGTCCGATTATTAATGGTGGTGGCACCTACAGCACAGGGACTTTCAAACGTGCAATCTCAGGGGCCGTACAGTTAGTGAACCAAGAATATTGGGATATTTCAAACTTAGAAGTGACAAATACACCAGAGCTAGATAATCTCGAAGGCTATAAGAAACCAGGAGATGCTCAAAGAGCGGGGATATTAGTCCTAGGATATGAACAAAATCGAACGTTCAATAGTGTCACGATAAGGAATAACTATGTTCATGATGTTCAAACAGAATATTATTTGAATCTAAGTGGGAATACTGCAACCAAACGATTAAAAGCGGTAGGTGGAATTATTGTTTTAGGAAGTTGGTTTGATGAGAATGGCAATGTAGTAACGGCAGCTAATGATCATCGAACAACGACTGGATTTAATGATATTTTGATTGAAAATAATGTGATTCAACGAGTGGGACTTGAAGGAATTCGAACAAAAGCTGATTCAGATACCTCAAGAGGCAACACTTTCTACAAAACGTTTTCTAATATTACGATTCGTAATAACTATTTAGAAGATATTGCTGGCGACGGGATTGTCTTGTCAGAAGCCAAAAGTGGCGGTGTCGTCGAAGGAAATGTTGCTGTCCGAATGTGCAATGCCGATTATGGTACACAAAATTACGCGGGCGTTTGGGCAATGTCTGTAGATGACGGACTGTTCCAATATAACGAAGTATACGGAATCAAATATGGATTTAACGATGCCGAAGCTTATGATGTGGACATGCAGTCAAACAATGTTATTTATCAATATAACTATTCACATCATAATACTGGCGGCTTTTTATTGCTTATGTCTGATCAAAAAAATTCGATTATTCGGTACAATATCTCAGCTAATGACGGCGGTGGTAACCGAGGAACAGGTAAAGACAATCCAGGCGGAGCTGGGGGCTACAATTATAAAGAACAAAGTATTTTCCATTATTGGGTGAAAAATGATGGAGCGGCAATGCCAACTATCCACAATAATACGATTTATGTTGGCGACGGCATTTCAACGTCATTATTTGGTGAAGGAAATAGTTCTGACAACAGTGGTACAGTAGCCAATTTTTACAATAATATTTTATACAAAGAAGGTACCGGACAATTAAAATTCTTATCTAATTATCCAACAAATGGGACACAACCAATTGAACGTAAAATGGTCGATAATCCAGAAAAATATTTCAAAAATAATGTTATTTGGCCAAAAGAAATTGCTACAGAAAAAAGTGGTGCAACTGTTGAAAAATTAGTATCAAGTGGAAACATTTTTGAAAAACCACAATTAGAAATCACAGATAACCCTGAAAAAGTGAAAGAGTTGGCAGAGCAAGAATTTACGACAATGAAACCAACAAAAGATAATGTGGTTGAATTTACTTCTAAAGAACGCTTACGTCAGCGAGCACAAATGTTCCAATTAAAAGAAACCTCTCCAGCGATTGGTAAAGGCTTGTCGGAAGTGAATAGTGCGGCCGAAGACTTCTTTGGAAATAGCTTGAAAAATAAAGTTTTAGATATTGGTGCGCAACAAGCATCCACAATTGAAAAAAGTATTCGTTATCAAAATCAAGTGTTAGAAATTAGTTCGGCAACAGGTGTGTATCCTAATTTGCCAGAGCAAGTTGAATTAACGTACGAAGAAGTCGTTAATGAAGAAGTGGTTGCGACAGGCAAAAAAGAATTTAAGTTACAATGGGAAGCAATCCCTCAAGAAAAAATTAATACAGCAGGCACAGTTGAAGTTGCAGCAACAGTTATCGGCTTACCGATAGATGCTGTCAAAGTAACAGCCAAGGTCTCTTTTGAGGGTGAACTTGGTGAAGGAAAAGACACCGTTAAACTAAAAACAGCTCAAACTGCCTACGTTCAAAAGAGTGATGGTAACCGAGCATACTCTGCTATAGCAGGTGGTACTGCTGCCATTAGTTCAGGAGACGCCTATAAATATCCATATGGAGTAAACTATACAGGCAATTACGCATTAAAATTAAAAAATGCTAGTTCTGCGGGGTATAATCGCCGGATTTACGTTGAAATTGATACACAAGAATTGAAGAACTATCAATCACTAAAAAGTGCCAATTTAGAACTAAATGTGATGCGTTATGATGCGTGGAATGGTGCTGGAAATACAAATGATGAACGTTTGAAAAATACGCAGTTCCAAGTAGATGTTTATGGAACAGATACTAATTGGATGAGTAACACCATTACTTGGAACAATGGTCCAAATAATTTAAATGTACCAAATGAAGAATTTATTGCTCGACAATCTTTTACAAATAGCTCAATTATGAATAATCAAAATACAATCTCTATTGATATTAGTAACTATCTACGGAAGCTAATTCAAAGTGGTGAGACAATTCCAGCCAAGTTAAGTTTCTTATTAGCGATTACAGACAGTCGTTTGCCTGGTTATGATTCTGATAATGCTGGGTTTGATGCTTTTTCAAAAGAAGGCGCACAAAAGGCCTATCAAGACTTTTTAGCAGGCAAATGGACCTTGCCAACTGGTCAACAGCTAACAGAGGATAGTTTAGCTCCTAAAATTGTTTTATCGAATGTTTTCGAAGTCAAACATGAGTCGATTGAGGTCACGACAGAAGCGGGTCAAGCCCCTAATCTACCAGAAAAAACAACTATTTTTTATTCGGATGGTTCACAACGAGAAGTGACTGTCAATTGGTCAGAAGTTCCAGCATCTTCTTATCAAAAAGAAGGAACATTCACTGTTGTAGGACGAGCAGCAGGTGTCTCAATGCCAATTATTGCCAATGTAAAAGTCACCGCTAAACATATTGTTGGATTCAAGGAATTGCCTACGCTGGATCGACTAACAGGCACCTCGCGAGGCGAACTGAATTTGCCAACTGAAGTAATTGCAAAATTAGATGATGGTAGCGAAACGAAATTGAAGGTTATTTCTTGGGATGACGATGTTAGTAATTATTCGCCAAGTAGCCCGCCAGGTACTTACCAGTTCCCTGCTGCAGTAGAAGAAAAAATAGGAATTGCGAATCCCGATGAACGAAAAATCTTCCAAGTTGTGCAAACTCATGCGATTCCTGAAAGAATTCAATTTGCTACAGAAACAGCTACTATAAAATCAGGCGAAAATTATCAAATTCAATCTAAAGTGATCGGTCAAGCGCCGCACACAGAAACGGATGCTTGGAGCTCACAAGTAACATATGAGTTGGTTACACCAGATGCTGGCAATACAGTAAGTGTAGATGGAAACGGTCTGATTAGGACAGAAGCAACGACTGCTGCAGGAAATTATCAAATCAAAGTAACAAGCAAAGTTTTGCCGATAGTAACTGCACAATTTTCAATTAAAGTCACAAAATAAACGAACTGTTTGAAGAGACTGGAACAAGAATTGCTGTACCTTGCAATCTTTCTAGTCTCTTCGATTATCTAGAATCAATAAATATTCTATTGCCTACTATTCATTCTTTTTAAAACAAGGTAAAATAATAAATGAAAGTAAATGATAAAGGTGTGTAGACAATGAATACTATCTTAACAGGTGATCGTCCAACTGGTAAATTGCACCTAGGACATTACGTAGGTTCTTTAAAAAAACGAGTAGAAATGCAAGCAGATCCTACAAATCAATTATTTGTCATGATTGCAGATTTACAAGCATTGACAGATAATGCAAAAAATCCCGAAAAAGTTTCAGCCAATGTTTTAGAAGTTGCTTTGGACTATTTAGCAGTTGGTTTAGACCCTACGAAAACAACAATTTTTATCCAATCGCAAATTCCACAGTTAGCTGAATTAACAATGTACTATCTAAATTTAGTGACCACGTCACGTGTTCGTCGGAATCCAACGGTCAAAGCAGAAATTGAGCAAAAAAAATTTGGGGAGGGTGTTCCGACAGGATTCTTTATTTATCCCGTTTCACAAGCTGCTGATATTACTGCCTTTCAAGCGAACTTAGTCCCAGTTGGGGAAGACCAAAAACCAATGTTGGAACAAGCGCAAGAAATTGTGCATAGTTTTAATCAGACGTACGGTGAAGTTTTAGTTAGACCGGAAGCTGTGTTACCACCAAAAGGCATGGGACGCTTGCCAGGAATTGATGGCAACGGAAAAATGAGTAAGTCGTTAGGTAATGGTATTTATCTTTCAGATCCAGCTGAAGTGGTACAGAAAAAAGTAATGAGTATGTATACCGATCCAAATCATATTCGTATAGAGGACCCAGGACAAGTTGAAGGAAATATGGTCTTTACTTACTTGGATGTTTTTGGGAAAAATAAAGAATATATTGAAGAATTAAAAGAGCACTATCGCCATGGCGGTTTAGGAGATGTGAAAATTAAACGTTACTTAATTGATGTCCTAGAAGAAGAACTCGCACCGATTCGTCGACGTCGTGAAGAGCTGGCTAAAAATCCAGAAGCGATTATGGAAATGTTGCATAAAGGAAGTATTGCTGCTGAAAAAGTGGCAGCACAAACCTTAACAGAAGTCAAAAAAGCAATGGGAATTCAATACTTCTAAGCAATAAAAGAACTGGAACAAGTCAAAAGAAGAATGACTTGTTCCAGTTCTTTTTAAGTGGTTTGAAATTGACTATTATATAAGCTGGCGTAAAGAGTCGGAGCTTGTAATAGTTCCTGATGCGTTCCTTTTTCAATAATATCGCCATTTTTCATCACTAAAATTAAATCAGCATTTTCAATCGTGGATAATCGATGAGCGATAACGAAGCTTGTTCGATTTTCTGTGACAGTTTCCATCGCTTTTTGAATATGGGCTTCTGTTCGTGTGTCCACACTCGAAGTTGCTTCATCGAGAATAACAACGGGCGGATTTGCTAAAATGATTCGGGCGATGGTTAATAACTGTTGTTGCCCTTGTGATAATGCACCATTTTCGCTAGAAATAATTGTGTCATATCCTTGAGGAAGGGTCCGAATAAAATGATCACATTGAGCAATTTTAGCTGCTTCAATTATTTCTTCACGAGAAGCATCTTTTTTTCCATAGGCAATATTATCTGCTACGGTTCCTTCAAATAGCCAAGTGTTTTGTAAAACCATGCCAAATAAATTTCTTAGATTTTGTCGAGAAAGTTTCGTAATATCAATCCCATCAAAAGTAATGGCACCTTGATTTATTTCATAGAAACGCATTAATAAGTTGACTAATGTTGTTTTACCAGCACCGGTGGGTCCTACAATGGCCACTGTTTTTTTCGGTTGAACAGAAAAATCAACATTCTTCATTAAAATTTTTTCTGGTGTGTAGCCAAATTGAACATTTTTAAATTCAATGGCTCCTTTAGGAGAAGAAATAGTTTCTAAATGAGTTGCTTCTGGCTGTTCATCAGCTTCATCTAAGATAACAAAAATCCGATCAATGGAAGCCATCGCTGCTTGAATTGAGTTAATGACATAAGAAGCGGTAGAAATCGGCTCAGAAATTTGGTTGATATATTGCAAATACGCTTGCAAGAAACCAATCGTAATACCACCAGATAAAACGAGCATTGCGCCTAAGATAGCACTGATAATAAAAGCCAACTGATTGATAAAACGAATAGCTGGATAAATCGCAAAATTTAGAAACTGTGCTTTTTTAAAGGCACGATAATGTTGTTGATTAACAGCATCAATTGTTTTTTCAGCATTTTGCTGTTGATTAAAGGTTTTTGTGACCAAATTTCCTGCTAAATATTCTTCCATCTTATTATTTAATTGACCTAATTCAGCTTGACTTTGATCAGCAAACACCTTGTTTTTATTCGCGATTTTTGTCGTCATGAAAGTACTGCCGCCAATTAGCAGCAACACTAAAATGGTTAATTTTGCATCAATATAGAACAACATGATTCCTGCAAATAGGATAGTCACGACGGAAGTGAAAAATTGGTTGATTCCTGTTAAAAGAACTTGTGACAATTGGTTTAAGCCAGTTGTTGAACGACTGATGATATCGCCCACTTGGTGATTGTCAAAGAAGGCCATTGGTAAAGTTTTAAACTTTTTTGTCACTTCTTTTCTAATTCTTAAAGTAACCCGTTCGCTTAAAGAAGCCATTGCTCGTTCCTGAATAAAAGAAGTGATACTACTAATGATTGAAAAGAGAATTAAAAGTAAGACGGGACCAAAGAGCGCTTCTTCAACTAAAGGAAGTGTCATGCCTTTGAGCCCGACACGCTTGATCGCTTCTAAGAGGTTATCAATCCCGATTGCCATAATATAGGTCATGGCAACAATTAATAAGTTTCCAATTAAACTGCAGATCATTAGACCATAAAAGATTGGATGCTCAGGTTTAATCATTTTCCAGAAACGTTTAAAGCTTTGAAGATTCATTGTTTTTTTCATTGTATGGCTTGAAAAGAAAACTTTCTTTCAAGCAGTCACATCCTTTCTTTAATTACTTGGGTAAGATACCTTGCGATTTAGCAAAGTCTTGGTAATAGCTATTAGTGGTAAGTAAATCAGCGTGGGTGCCTTGACCAACAATCCTTCCTTCATCTAGGACGATAATATTGTCAGCGTTCATGATTGTACTTAACCGTTGAGCAACAATGAGTAAAGTTTTGTCCGCCATTTGTGCATGTAAAGCGGCACGTAGAGCGGCGTCAGTTTTGTAATCTAATGCGGAAAAGCTGTCATCGAAAATATAAACGTCTGCCGGTTTGATTAAGGCTCGTGCAATACACATTCTTTGTTTTTGACCACCAGAATAGTTGGACCCGCCTTGTGCTACGAAACTTTCAATCCCTTGTGGTAAGGAATCGATAAATTCAGAAGATTGTGAAATTTCTAGTGCCGTTCTTATTTCTTCTGTAGTTGCTTTGGCATTTCCCATTAATAAGTTTGATAAGATTGTCCCACTGAAAAGAAAGGCTTTTTGTGGCACATAACTGATGATTTGGCGAATCGTTTGCTGAGATAATGAGCGGATATCTGTGCCAGAATAGCTAATCGTGCCGGCTGTGACATCATTTATTCGTAAAAGTAACTTAACTAAAGTACTTTTACCAGCGCCAGTTGCACCAACAATCGCCGTTGTTTTTCCTTTAGGGATGACAAAACTAACATTTTCTAAAACAGGATCAGCTGTTTCTGTGTATTGAAACGTGACGTGATCGAAGCAAATCAAGGCTTTCTCAGGATGATAAGCAATGGTTGCTTCAGTATGAGGATCGCTAATTTCAATTTCTTCTGACAAAACTTCTTGCAAGCGATTCAAGGAAGCAACGGACCGTGGAATGACAACTAATACCATAGCCGCGATCATTAAGTAGGCCAAAGTTAGAAGGGTATATTCAATCACAGCTGTAACGGTGCCAATTTGTAGGGTGCCTACTGCAACTAAATTACCGCCAAACCACAAAATAGAGGCGTACACAACGCCCATTAATAAAAAGGCAACGGGAGTAATCCAAGCAAAGATTCGATTCACTTTACTCATGCGTTCAGCATAATTTTTAAATGTTTGATTGGTTCGCTGCTCTTCAAAGTCTTGATTATTGAACGCACGAATCATATTAATTCCAGTAAAGAACTCTCGTAAAGTCGTAGTAATTCGATCCATTTTTGGTTGAATTTTTAAAGATAAAGGGGTACCTTTTTTCATTAAAAAATAAACAACGACTAAGTAAAATACGATGGAAGCCAATGTTACCCAAGCGAGTGAAACTGAATAAGAAAATGTCATCACTAAGGCAAATAAACTAATAATAGGCGCTGGAAAGATTAATTGGCAAAACAGCACAATCATTGTTTGAACATTATCTACATCGTTGGTCATTCTAGTTAGCAAAGAATTTGAACCAAATTTATCAACATTTTTCATCGAGAATTGTTGAAATTTTTTAAAGAACAATCCTCTAACTTGAAAACCAAACTTAGCAGCTACTAAAGCAGACAAATAGCTAGAAATAATTGCGGCAATTGTTCCAATGAATGCCACAAGAAACATTTGTATGCCAATCGTTTTAATTACTTGTTGGTCACCGCTAACGATGCCCACATCAATCAACTTGCCAACTAATTTAGGGACGCCAAGGGTTCCTGCGATTTGCAAACAGATGGTTAAAGTTGTCGCAAGAACAATCCATTTATTTTCTTTAATAAACTCTTTCATTAATTTCATGAAATTTCCTCCTTAAACAATACCGTTTTAGCTGTTACAAAGAGTCATTGTACACGTTCAAGTAACTTGAATGTCAACAGTAGAAATGCTAAACTTTTTGATGGAGGGAACAATATGGAAAAAAATTACACAATAAAAGATGTTTCTGAGTTGTTAAATATCCCTAAGTCCACGATTCGTTATTGGGACGAGCAAGGGTTGATTAGTACAACACGCAATGAAGAAAACGGATATCGAACCTTTGATTTAGAAGATTTGTTCAAAATATATGATATTGATTTTTATCGAAAAATGGGGATTCCTATCAAAGATATGTTGAATTTATATAAAAAGACACCTACCGATCTCTATGCCACCATGGAAGCAACAAAAGAACAACTGGGGCAAGAAATAAAAAGGCTTCAACATAAATACAAAGAAATCAAGAAAAGAAAATTACATTTACATGCGTTAATTGATTTAGAAACATTGGTTTTTTCAGATGAACCAATTCCTTTTGATAAAATTGTTGTTGTTGATATTGAGAATCCAGAAGAGATGAAAGTTTACATGGAACACATTTCAACTTTAGGTATTTACGGGGATTTAAGTGAATCCAATGAACTGACGTATGGGATTTGTTTGGCAAATCATGTGAATAAAAAAAGTTTAGATAAAGTGATTTGGCTCAAAGAATCAAGTAGCCAATACAAAGGCTTTATTTTAAAAGTCAATACACAAGATACCCGTTTGAATAATATCGAAGAAGTAAAAAAGCGTTTAGCAAAACAAGGATTTGAAACAGGCATCGTTGTCGGGGAGCATATCTTGACACAACTAGAAGAGGAGAATCAATATATTGAATATTATTATGGTTGGATTGAAATTTTAGGGGAAAAGTAAAACAATTAAAAAAAGGAACTAGCAATAGCAAATGTAGCTAAGCTAGTTTCTTTTTTTGGTAAATGTAATGAAAATTACATGAAAAAAGTTTTAGTTTTTAAAACAATTTAGAACGAATGTTATTAAAGGGAAAACAATAAAAAAATTACTCTTAAAGCTAGAACTTACCTATGTTTGTATTTTTTTAGGGAAAGTCAATATATTTGCTTCATATAAAACGTGTTATTTAATTCACGATTTTTTGTTGAAATATCGGGTTTTTTTCTTTTTTTAGCTAATATAATGTGTTACTTTTTGATTATAAGGAGAAACGGAAAATCGTACGTTAAAAAAAGTTGTTGTAGCTAAATAAAGAAAGAATTGAAGGTTGAAAAGTATTTTATGGAGGTGGATGTTGAGAAACAATTAGTAATTGTAAAAGTTGTTTGAAGATGATTTGTTTAAGTAAATGAAAAGAACGAAGGAGAATGTAAATGAATAAAGCAGTTAAAAATTTTGTGAGTTACCTTATGATTACCATGCTGTTTATTTTAAATTTGTTACCAATGATGAACGCATTTGCTCAAGAAGTAACAAGTGATGCTGAGAAGACTGTTGAAAAAGACGGGCTCAAAGTAATAGGGAAAATAGAAGATACATCGTCTCAAGAAGATATTAAAACGGTCACTTACGAAGTAACAAATACGCGAGATGTACCAATCAAAAATCTCATTTTAAAACAAAAAAATAACAATGATAGTCCAATCAAATTTGTATTAGATACTTTAAGCGAAGAGCGAGGACCTACGTCTTTAGAAGAACAAGCAAAGGTTGAAACAAATGAGAAAGATCAAACAACCGATATTAAACTGCTTAACCTTCAACCAAATTCGACAAGAAAGATTACCATAAATGGGCAAATAACTACAAAAGCGTCGAGCAAGTTATTGGTCAGCGTACTAATAGAAGATAATGAAAAAGGAACACTAGTAATTGATTTACCTAATAAAGATATGCTAGCAGATAAAGAGTCGGTTTCGAAGGAAAAACAGGAAACTTCAGAAACAAAAGTAGAAAATCAGGCAAACGAAACAGTCTCTTCTACAAATGAAATGACCGCAACTACTAGTAACGAAACAAAGCCTGACGCAGGAAAGGCGACAGAAAGTATTCAAGAGACAGCACTAACACAGGCTACCGAAAGTCCTGAGCAACCTCCATTAAAGGCGCAACCTACTGGTCCGTTAGTGCCACCAACACCTGGTCGAGGGTTTAATACACCGATTTATCAAAGCGTTCATAAAGGAGAACTTTTTTCAACGGGAAATACCAACTTAAAAATTGCGAATGAAAATACGGCGGCTGCGCAAACATTTTTAAACACACGAGGAGCAAGTAGTGGTTATGCAATTAACAATTTTCCTTTAGAATTTGCAGATGTTGACAATGATCCAAATACGTATAACTCTAGTCGGGCTTATATTGATTTAAATGGTGCAAAAGAGATTGCTTGGGCGGGCTTATTTTGGAGTGCATCTAGATATAAAGGCCCTGCTTACGGAACAAATCTTTCTGATGAAGAAATTAGTGCACCAGTTCAATTTACAACACCAAATGGAACCGTACAGCGTGTTTCGCCCCAAAGGTACCATCGTATCGATCAAGATGCAACAAACCCAGGACAACGTTTCGGGTACAATAACACTGGATTTTCTAATTATGCAGATGTAACTTCAATTTTACAAGGGGATAAAAGTGCGACAGGGAGTTATACGTTGGCAGATATTCCTATGACAAGTAGTTTAAATGGTCAATATCAATATTATAACTTTAGTGGTTGGAGTTTGTTTGTTGTTACAAAGGATCAGGCAAGTAAGTCAAGAGCTTTTAGTATTTACTATGGAGCACGTGGTAATGCTGCTGGAACCAATAATGAATTTACTATGAGCAACTTTTTAACAGCAAAACAAGGAAATCTTGATCCAATTGTGACCTGGTTTACTGTTCAAGGAGATAAATACTGGACTGGAGACAACGCACAAATTAAAAATAGCGCAGGAACTTGGGTAAATATTTCGAACACGCTCAATCCAGTTAACAATGCTATGAACGCAACTGTGACAGATAACGATGAACATATGGTAGACAAGTATCCAGGGAAATTTGCGCCGGATCATCCTAATTTTTTAGATATTGATATCGATCGTATGGCAATTCCCGAAGGTGTTTTAAATGCTGGACAAAACCAAATTAATTTTAGAACAACAAGTAGTGGTGACGATTATTCTACGAATGCGATTGGTTTTGCTGTAAACGCAGAAACGCCTGAATTTGAAATTAAGAAAGAAATTGTGGAACCAAAAGAAACTTACAAAGTTGGTGAAACAATCACGTATCGTGTCTCACTAAAAAATACAAAAGCTGATTCTGAAGCGATAAATTCAGTCTCGAAGGATGCACTAGATGGTCGCTTAAATTATTTGCCAGGCTCTTTAAAAATTATTAGTGGACCAAATTCTGGTGAAAAAACGGATGCTTCAGGCGATGATCAAGCTGAATATGATGAAACCAATAAACAAATTATAGTCCGTGTCGGCAATGGTGCAACTGCTACACAAGGAGGTAGCTACAAAGCTGATACAGCTGAAACAATTTACGAATTTAAAGCGCGGATAAATGAACGAGCAAAAGCAAATGAATTAGTGCCTAATAGCGCAGCCGTTGAGGCAGTAGATATTTTAACATCTGCAAAAGTCAACGAAACTTCTAATATAGTAGAAGCAAAAATTGCGGACGAACAAGTAACTGGCAAATTAACCGCAACAAAAACTGTTAATAACGCTAAACCAAAACTAGGGGAAGCGATCGAATACACAATCAGTTTCCGCAATACCATCGAAAATGGCGTCTTAAACAAAGTAGTTATCACAGACCAACTACCCAAAGGACTGACGTATGTCAAAGATAGCCTAACAAGTGTCGGCGATGAACCAAAACCGATCAGCTTGACAGAAGCCAATGGCACAATCACAGCAGAATACCCAAGTATCACCGATACGAAAGAGCGGAGTATTCGCTTCAAAGTGATTGTTAACGAAGAAGCCAAGGCAGGCGAAACAATTCTCAACAAAGCCAAAGTAGATGACACAGTTAATCCGCCCGAAGAACCAGAGGTGCCCATTACACCCGAAGAACCAATCACACCTCAAGTAAAAGAAGGCAAATTAACCGCAACAAAAACTGTTAATAACGCTAAACCAAAACTAGGGGAAGCGATCGAATACACAATCAGTTTCCGCAACACCATCGAAAACGGCGTTTTAAACAAAGTGGTTATCACAGACCAACTACCCAAAGGACTGACTTATGTTAAAGATAGCCTAACAAGTGTCGGCGATGAACCAAAACCGATCAGCTTGAAAGAAGCCAACGGCACAATCACAGCGGAATACCCAAGTATCACTGATACAAAAGAGCGGAGTATTCGTTTTAAAGTGATTGTTAACGAAGAAGCCAAAGCGGGCGAAACAATTCTTAACAAAGCCAAAGTAGATGACACAGTTAATCCACCAGAAGAACCAGAGGTGCCTGTGGTACCAGAAATGAACGCAGGCAAACTAACCGCAACAAAAACCGTTAATAACGCTAAACCAAAACTAGGCGAAACTATCGAGTACACAATTAGCTTCCGCAATACCATCGAAAACAGCGTCCTAAACAAAGTAGTTATCACAGACCAACTACCAAAAGGACTGACGTATGTCAAAGATAGCCTAACAAGTGTCGGTGATGAACCAAAACCAACTAGCTTGAAAGAAATCAACGGCACAATCACAGCGGAATACCCAAGTATCACTGATACAAAAGAGCGGAGTATTCGTTTCAAAGTGATCGTTAACGAAGAAGCGAAAGCGGGCGAAACAATTCTCAACAAAGCCAAAGTAGGTGATGGCATCAATCCACCAGAAGAACCAGAGGTGCCCATTACATCCGAAGAACCAATCACACCTCGAGTAAAAGAAGGCAAACTAACCGCAACAAAAACCGTTAATAACGCTAAACCAAAACTAGGCGAAACTATCGAATACACAATCAGCTTCCGCAACACCATCGAAAACGGCGTTTTAAACAAAGTGGTTATCACAGACCAACTACCCAAAGGACTGACTTATGTTAAAGATAGCCTAACAAGTGTCGGTGATGAACCAAAACCAACCAGCTTGAAAGAAATCAACGGCACAATCACAGCGGAATACCCAAGTATCACCGATACAAAAGAGCGGAGTATTCGTTTCAAAGGGATCGTTAACGAAGAAGCGAAAGCGGGCGAAACAATTCTCAACAAAGCCAAAGTAGGTGATGGCATCAATCCACCAGAAGAACCAGAGGTGCCCATTACACCCGAAGAACCAATCACACCTCGAGTAAAAGAAGGCAAACTAACCGCAACAAAAACCGTTAATAACGCCAAACCAAAACTAGGCGAAACTATCGAGTACACAATCAGTTTCCGCAACACCATCGAAAATGGTGTCCTAAACAAAGTAGTTATCACAGACCAACTACCAAAAGGACTGACGTATGTCAAAGATAGCCTAACAAGTGTCGGTGATGAACCCCAGCCAACCAGCTTGAAAGAAACTAACGGCACAATCACAGCGGAATACCCAAGTATCACTGATACAAAAGAGCGGAGTATTCGTTTCAAAGTGATCGTTAACGAAGAAGCGAAAGCGGGCGAAACAATTCTCAACAAAGCCAAAGTAGATGACACAGTTAATCCACCCGAAGAACCAGAGGTACCCATTACGCCCGAAGAACCAATCACACCTCAAGTAAAAGAAGGCAAATTAACCGCAACAAAAACTGTTAATAACGCTAAACCAAAACTAGGGGAAGCGATCGAATACACCATCAGTTTCCGCAACACCATCGAAAACGGCGTCCTAAACAAAGTAGTTATCACAGACCAACTACCCAAAGGACTGACGTATGTCAAAGATAGCCTAACAAGTGTCGGTGATGAACCAAAACCTACCAGCTTGAAAGAAGCCAACGGCACAATCACAGCGGAATACCCAAGTATCACCGATACAAAAGAGCGGAGTATTCGTTTCAAAGTGATCGTTAACGAAGAAGCCAAGGCAGGCGAAACAATTCTCAACAAAGCCAAAGTAGATGACACAGTTAATCCACCAGAAGAACCAGAGGTGCCTATTACACCCAAAGAACCAGCGAAAAATAAAAAGGAAACAAAAAAAGTTGTTACAGACCAGAACAAACCTACAAAAAATAGTAAAAATGAAATTGCCATAAACAAGAAAGAAACGTCTAAATCATCCTATTTACCAAAAACAGGAGAAAAAGTCCAAAAAATATTTGCGTATCTGGGTGTAGGACTGATCTTAATTGTATTAATTCTCTATGTTATAAAGAGAAACAAAGAAAAAGAGGAGTAAACAAAATCGATTGTTTTAGAACGACTAATTAGCTGAAAATTTAAGAGTTGACGACATAAGTCAAAATGACCTATGTCGTCAACTCTTTTTGATTTATAACAAGAAACCCAACATATTGTGTGTGCATAAAGGCAAATAGAAAAATAGTAGTGAAATAGCTAGTAATAATAAAGAACCAGCTTGCATTAAAACTGCAAAAAAATAAACTACAATTAAACGAATTGCTCTAGTGTTTTTACGGATAAAATTCAAAAATAGTCCTCCTCAAAAATAATTAGAGGATATCCTTTGTGAAACTATCAAGTTCTCAGATTTTATAAAACAAATACACACTAGCGAAACCGCTTTAAGAGTGAGGTTTAGCCAATTATCTTTAAGGTTCTTAAACAGTTGTAAAAAAATATCAGATAAACGTTTTCACAAAGAACAGTCATTTCGATAAATTTTTACCTTAAAATGACACAAAATCTATAATTTGTTTCTCAAATCCTATAATTTGTTCCTTAAAAAGATATTATGAAAACGCTATTATATTTATGAAAGGAGCGAAACGAATGAAGAAGAAAAACGGTTTTTTTCAAAATGTATGGCGTTATAAGGCCTTAATCCTTATGGCGTTACCAGGATTTATCTGGTTTATATTTTTCTTCTATATACCAGTCTTAGCCAATGTGGTCGCATTTAAAGATTTTCATATTTCACCAGATGGTTTCTTAGCTAGTCTAAGAGAAAGTCCTTGGGTTGGTTTTGAAAACTTTAAATTTTTATTTGCGTCAAAAGATGCTTGGTTAATTACTAGAAATACCATTTTGTACAATGTCGTCTTTTTAGCCTTTAACTTATTCTTCGCGATTGCTTTTGCTATTATTATGAGTGAATTAAGAAATCGTCGCTTGGTTAAAGTTTATCACACGATGTCATTGCTACCATATTTCTTATCTTGGATGGTTATTAACTATTTTGTTTATGCCTTTTTAAGTCCAGATAAAGGGATTTTGAATCAATGGATTACTGGTAATGGCGGCACAATGATTAACTGGTATGCAGATCCACGTTGGTGGCCAGTAATTTTTGTCTTCCTAAATGTTTGGAAGAGTCTAGGCTACAACAGTATTATCTACTATGCTTCTGTGATGGGGATTGATCCGACATACTATGAAGCAGCGATGGTAGATGGTGCCAACAAATGGCAACAAATAAAAAATGTTACGATTCCACAAATTTTACCAATGATGTCTGTTTTATTAATTTTAAACATCGGCGGTATCTTCAGAGCAGACTTTGGTTTGTTCTACATCGTACCAAGAAACTCAGGTGCGCTTTACAACGTGACAAGTGTGTTAGATACCTATATTTACAATGGCTTAACGGCTACTGGTGATGTAGGCATGACGGCAGCTGCAGCGTTATATCAATCTGTCGTTGGGGCATGTTTGTTATTAATTGCGAATTTAGTTGTTCGTCGAATTGAACCAGATTCAGCACTATTTTAGGAGGAAGGATTATGAAAAAGAAAAAAGTCACTAGCGTTAACGTTCGATCCTTCAACCCGACAGCGAATTTGATTTTCAATATTGTCATTGCTATTTTTGCTATTTCCTGTGTGGTTCCGTTTTTCTTTGTTATTATGATTTCATTGACAAGTGAAGGATCATTAGCAGCAAACGGCTACCGGTTTTGGCCAAAAGAATTTTCATTGGAGGCCTATCGTTACATTTTCCAAGGGGCGATGAGTCAACGCATTATTCATGCCTTAGGGGTAACGGTCTTCATTACGGTGACAGGGACGATTGTCAATGCAACAATGACGTCATTATATGCCTATGTCATTTCTCGTTCAAACTTTCCATTTAAAAAATTCTTTACATTGTTTGCGTTAATTACAATGTTATTTTCACCAGGGATGGTTGCGAACTATTTAGTAATGACAAACTTATTGCAATTGAAAGATACAATTTGGGCGTTAATTTTGCCTTTAGCTTTAGGACCATTTAATATTTTAGTGATGCGAACGTTTTTCAAGAAAACCGTGCCTGACAGTATTATTGAATCGGCACGTATTGATGGCGCAAGTGAAATGCGCATTTTTGTCAGCATTGTGTTACCACTAGCCGTTCCAGGGATTGCCACAATTAGTTTATTTGCGGCTTTGGGTTATTGGAACGATTGGTTCAATGCGTTACTTTACATTCAAAAAGATACCTTGGTACCATTACAGTATTTATTGATGAAAATTCAAAACAACTTAGAGTTCTTATCAAGAAGTACGGATATGGGTGCAGCAGCACAAGAAGGCTTAGGCGTTCTACCAAGTGAATCGGCTCGAATGGCGATTGTTGTCTTATCTACGTTACCAATTGCGTTAACTTACCCATTCTTCCAAAAATATTTCGTGGGTGGTTTAACAATCGGCGGCGTGAAAGAATAAAATTGTACAGGAGGAAATAAGGAATGAAAAAATGGCAAAAAGGATTAGCCGTAGCTGGCGCAGCAGCTTTAGCTGTAGGACTAAGCGCGTGCGGTAAATCTTCAAAAGATGCAGCGTCAAAAGGTGATGATAGTACACCAACGTTATTAATGTATCGTGTTGGGGACAAACCAGATAATTATGACCAATTAATCGATAATGCGAATAAAATTATCGAGAAAAAAATTGGGGCAAAATTAAAAATGGAATTTGTTGGTTGGGGCGATTGGGACCAAAAAATGTCAACAATCGTTGCTTCTGGTGAAAGCTATGATATTTCATTAGCACAAAATTATGCAACGAATGCACAAAAAGGCGCCTATGCTGATTTAACTGATTTAGCACCTAAATATGCAAAAGAAGCCTATGATCAATTACCAGATAACTATATTAAAGGAAATACGATCAATGGAAAACTGTATGCGTTCCCAATTTTAGGTAACTCTTACGGTCAACAAGTTTTAACTTTTAATAAAGAATATGTCGATAAATACAATTTAGATATTAGTAAAGTCGATGGTAGTTATGAAAGTGCAACGGAAGTTCTAAAAGAATTCCATAAAAAAGAACCAAATATTGCTGCTTTTGCTATCGGTCAAACATTCTTTGCAACAGGTAATTATGACTTCCCTATTGGTAACCAATATCCATTTGCAGTAAAAACAACTGATACTGGCTCACCAAAAATTATTAACCAATATGCCGACAAAGACATGATTAATAACTTAAAAGTCTTACATCAATGGTATAAAGATGGCTTGATTCCAACAGATGCTGCTACAAGTACAACACCATATGACTTAAATACCAATACTTGGTTCATGCGTCAAGAAACACAAGGACCTATGGATTATGGTGATACAATCTTAACACAAGCTGCTGGCAAACCACTTGTTTCTCGTCCACTAACAGAACCATTAAAAACAACAGCTCAAGCGCAAATGGCTAACTATGTTGTTGCAAACACGTCTAAAAACAAAGAAAAAGCTGTTGAATTGTTAGGTTTATTAAACAGCAATCCAGAATTGTTAAACGGACTTGTTTATGGTGAAGAAGGCAAACAATATGAAAAAGTTGGCGATGATCGTGTGAAATTGTTGAAAGATTACACACCAACAACTCATTTGAGTGCTTGGAACACAGGAAACAACTTAATCATTTGGCCAGAAGAATCTGTCACTGAAGACATGGTTAAAGAACGTGATAAGAGCATCGAAGAAGCAAAAGATTCACCAATTCTTGGTTTTACTTTTGTAAATGATAAAGTGAAAACTGAAATCACTAACGTTGCTACAGTTATGAACCGTTACGCAGCAAGCTTAAATACAGGAACTGTTGATCCAGAAGAAACACTTCCAAAATTAATGGATGACCTAAAAACAGCTGGCTGGGATAAAGTTCAAAAAGAAATGCAAACACAATTAGACGAATATATCCAATCTCAAAAATAATCACAGGAGGCTGAGGCATTAGCTGAGCGCTTTTGGCTCAGCCTTTTACATAATAGAAAGGAAGAGGAAGATGGAAAGTACAGGGATTCAACGGTTGTTTTACCTTTCCTGGACAGTAATCAAACTAAATTTACTGTTTGTTTTATTTAGTTTAGCTGGAGGGATTATTTTTGGTGTTGGTCCAGCACTCCAAATGATGACTGATTTCATTTTGGAAGAGGGCATGAATTATCAAGCAATTACCGTTAAACGAGCATTTGAATCATGGAAAGCACATTTTAAAAGAAGTAACTGTTATTTTCTACTTTTTCTCTTCACTTTAGGATTTGTTTTTTATAATATTTATTTAGCCGTTCAATTTACCGGAATAATGTGGTTAATTATTACATTTATTTTATTTTTTGTTTCCCTAATACTCGTTATTTTTTATATTTATATGCTACTATATGAAGGAAGCTATTTTATCTCAACTATTGATTTAATGAAGCTTTCATTTATCAGTATCTTTTTAAACCTCGGTGTATTTTTTAAAGTCTTATTCGGTGTAATTAGTATCGTTGCTTTAACCTGGAAAATGAAAGGACTGCTACTATTTGCTTCGTTTGCCTTAATTATGATGTGGTGTGCCTATGTCACGCGTAAAAATCGCCAGTTTATTGATGGAAAGTTGGAACAAAATGAAGCGAATCTTCAAAAAACTGTTTAAAAAAAAATATTTATTAAATCGATTAGTACAAAAATACAGTCTACTGTTAACAAGTATTATTTTGTTAACGGTGGCTGCTTTGTGCGTTTATGTTACTTATACAATTAACTTATCAATTGATTCACAAAAAAATAACGCCGTTTCCCAAATTGACAGCTATGTAACGAATAAAAATAATGCGGCGACGAATATGATTAATGAATTAGCTGGCTCTGCAAGTAAAATTGAAAACATGCGAAAATATATGGAACTTTCTCCTCCTGAGTACTTTGACTATACGTACAGCCAATGGTCGGAAGATCGGGTCAGTACCCACTTTGGAAATAATTTAAGTACATTATTTAGCACCTTTCCTGACTTAGAAGAAGTGATTATTCGCTTAGATGAATTTGATCAGGTTTTGTTCGCCAATCGCACAGCTACAAATGGGAAAAAAATGGATATGTCATCAATTAAAAAACATGGCTTTCAACTAATGCGAATTATCTCCGATCCTTATACAGGACAACCGTTGGGAGAATTGTACACTGTGTTTTCAAGTCAAGAGTTGCTAGGCAACCAAGCAGACTTATTGAAAAAATCAGGTATTAATGCGTTTATCTATGATAGTGCTGGGAATCAAATTTTTTCTGAAAAAGCACAATTTACCAAAGAAGAAGAGCGGCAACTAGATAAAAGAATGCACACCGATAGTGACATTCAACAGGTTTTTCATAATCGCTACGATATTACGGAAATAGAAAGCAGTGGTCGGAGTACCATTCTCTTATTAACAAGCCGCCGAGTCTTATTTCAGCAATTGTTTATGAATTATGCGGCCATTTTAGGGATTGGGTTACTTTTGATTGTTATTTTATTAGTGGGCTTAAACCGCCTGTTTAAACGCTATTCTCAACAAGTCCAATTAATTTTAGAAGCAACACGAGCCATTGGCGATGGCAATTTAAAAGAACGAATTGACACGAATCAAGTTCAGGAAGAATTGAATGATATTGCTTCTGCGATTAATTTTATGGTAGACAGTTTAGATCAATACATTCACGATATTTATACTTTAGAAATTAAGCAACGTGATGCCCACATGAGAGCGTTACAGTCGCAAATTAATCCTCATTTTCTTTATAATACATTGGAATATATTCGCATGTATGCCTTGAGTCGGCAACAAGAAGAACTAGCTGATGTTGTCTATGCTTTTTCAACGTTACTTAGGAATAATATTAACCAAGAAAAAACCACGACCTTGGCAGAGGAAATCTCATTTTGCGAAAAGTATGTGTATTTGTATCAAATGCGTTATCCCGACCAATTTGCCTATAAGTTCGAAATAGAAGAAACAATTGCTGATGTTGAAATTCCTAAGTTCATTATTCAGCCGCTTGTCGAAAATTATTTTGTGCATGGTATTGACTATCAACGACAAGACAATGCTATCAAGGTCCACGCCTACCGAGAAGATGAAAAAATTATTGTGGCTGTTGTGGATAATGGAAAAGGAATTACCGCCAATCGGTTAGAGGAAATTCGCGCACGTTTAAATCAAACAGAAATAGAAACGGAACAATCCATTGGGTTAAGAAATGTTCATGAACGTTTACAACGCTTTTTTGGGGAGAGTTATGGTTTAACCATTGAAGGGAAAGAAGGAGAAGGGACGACAATTCGTCTTTCGTTTGTAGCATAAGGGGTGAAAAGATGTAT
>SKEM01000228.1_pt1 | contig 44139 bp, 43 predicted proteins | sample 4826731 | NCBI WGS metagenome assembly SKEM01 (sample SAMN11008809, study PRJNA524170) | human gut metagenome | biome: Human fecal sample; material: Feces; isolation source: fecal sample from pouch patient p37 | host: Homo sapiens | place: Israel: Tel-Aviv | collected 2015-07-27 | reverse complement strand
GAGTAACCTTAATTTTTCCGTCGTTGAATATGTTCCTATTCAAAACACCCCCTAGAGATGACACTTTTATTATTTAAAGTGTCAACCCTAAGGGGTATTGTACGAATAGACTAATCACCAAAATTAACTTGAATTTATCTAGTTACTGATTTATTCTATGACTACTAGGATGAATACGGATGTGAAAAAATGAGATATATTGGATCAAAACGCGCGTTACTTAAAAATATTGATAGCATATTAAGTTATCATATTGACGGTAGCGAACAAACATTTTTAGATTTATTTGCAGGAACAAATGTAGTCGGGCGTTATTTCAAAAGCCGTTATAAGATTATTAGTAATGACTTACTATATTTCAGCTATATTAACGCAAAAGCAACTATTGAAAACAATAATGAACTAAGATTTGAAAGATTAAAAAAAATCGGCATTCCTAATCCTTTCAAATATTTCAATGACGATAAAAATATAACCCTTGACAGTCACTACTATGAAAAATCGTATTCTCCAACGGGCCAAAAAATGTACTTCACTAAAGAAAATGCCCGACGAATTGACTTTATTAGAGACACCATTGACGACTGGAAAAATAATAATTTATTAACAGAAAGTGAATATTATTATTTAGTCTCATCATTAATCGAAGCTATCCCATTTGTTAGTAATATTACGGGTACTTATGGAGCATACCTAAAAAAATGGGATAATCGAGCACTTAATAAATTACACATTGAGCCATTGGATGTAATTAATAATGACAAGAGTAATAAAGCATATAACCTGGATTCTAATCAGTTAGTTAAGGATATTAAAGCAGATATTACTTACATCGATACCCCTTATAATAATCGACAATATGCATCGAATTACCATGTTTTAGAAAACATAGCTAGAAACAATAAGCCTGAGTTAAAGGGAAAAACTAGTATTTTTGCTTGGAAAACACTGCGTAGTGACTATTCAATGAAGAGACGTGCCCTCAATGCTATGGAAGATTTAATTAAAAATTTAAACAGTCGCCATGTGATACTCAGCTACAGTAATGAAGGCATTATACCAGAATCAGAATTAATCGATATTATCAATAAATACAGCACTGTTAAAGCTGAAGTACACCATATCACATATCGTAAATACGAATCCAAGATTAAGTCCAAAGGAAACGAATTAAATGAAATACTAATATATTTTAGTAAATCTTCACAAGTAGTCAAAACTCATAACCCAGTTGCTAAAAAGCATTCTTACCCCAAAACATGGAAGCCAAGATTAAAAGATACCTACATCAAAAGTCCATTAAATTATATTGGAGGTAAGTATAAACTGCTCCCACAAATTATTCCATTATTTCCAGATAGGATTAATACATTTGTAGATTTATTTTCCGGTGGGGCAAATGTTGGCATCAACGTGAAAGCCAACAAATACTACTTTAATGATATGAATTATCGTATTAATGAATTATTTAGGTTCTTTAATAAGCATACCTCGAATGAATTGGTTACTATGATTAATAAGAGAATTAATGAGTATGGGTTGAGCAAAACGAACAAGAATGCATACCTAAAATTACGAAGAGACTATAATAAGCAGCCCAATCCATTAGATTTATACGTATTAGTATCATACTCCTACAATTATCAATTTAGATTTAATAATTCAATGGAATTCAATAATCCATTTGGAAAAAATCGAAGTAGTTTCAGTAAAAATATGGAAGAACACCTAAGAATGTTTGTTGATAAGCTACACACAATTAACGCAAAATTTACTGACAAAATGTTTGATAAATTTGATATCTCAGGACTTTCAAGCTTAGATTTTGTATATATGGATCCTCCATATCTAATTACAACGGGTAATTATAATGATGGAAATCGAGGATTTATAAATTGGGGAAAAGAGCAAGAAAAAGCAATGTACCAACTGATGGACAATTTATCAGAACGTCATATTAAATTTGCCTTAAGTAACGTTCTTGATCATAAAGGACGAAGTAATGATTTGCTTAAAAAGTATGTCAAAACTCATAATAATATTGTTGTTAATCATTTAAACTACACATACCGTAATTCCTCATATAACACAGCAAACAAGGAATCCGATGAAGTATTAATAACTAATTACGATCCTCATGATTATCGCATTGACACCCTATTTTAGTAAGAAAAAGATCAGTGACAGATTCTGGCACTGCCCCCTGTCAAGGTAACACTTTAGAAATCTAAAATTATTAAGTTATGCAATCTCACTTCTGTAGTAATCTACAGCGGTGAGATTCTTTCTTTTACCGGATATTTCAACGGTGTTGAAGTACTTAACGCCTTCTGCCACTAACTTTAAGAGTTGGTCATACGTTTGAGGCGCTGGCTGGTGTGCCAGCCACAGATGTTTGAAGTCACACCACCAGCGCTCAATTACCGCATTATCAGCCGGGGTCCCCGGCGCTGACATACTGTGGACGCATTGGTTTTGGATAAGGTAATTACTGAATTCCCTTGAAGTGTAGGCAGATCCACGATCTGTATGAATTAACGGAGCCAACCTACTGGTCTTCTGTTTAGCCAATTCAAAAGCTTTAATTACGTCCTTGGCGGTTTCGGTTGGAGATATGAAGTAACTAAGCGCATAGTTCCCATACAAATCTATGATTGCGTGCAGTCGTACCTTGTTTCCACGACCGTAAGTAAGTTCCGTAGTATCAGTCACCCAGACCTTATTGGGCTGGTCAGGGGCAAATTGGCGATGTAATACATTGTCTTCAAGGTACTGTTGTTGTTCTTTAACCCGGTTACGACGCGGTTGGCGAATGTCAGCTTTGATCCCGTGCTCACGCATAATCCGCCGGACCCGTTTAATGTTAATCGGGAAGTCGAAGCTAAAAGTGTACTCTTTAATCTTGCTGGTATCGCTATTAAGAATGGCCGTGACCTTCCGGTAACCCGCACAGTTCAAATGGCGTTTCTCGATTTGACGAATCGCCGCCAAAATCTTCGCATTCTCGATTTCTTGCTGGGTCTTGATCTGCCTTTTCTTGAGCCAAATGTAATATGACTTACGCGACGTGTTTGCTACCGCCGCCAACTCGGTCACTGTGTAACCTTCCTTAACTAGTTCCTGAATCGCTTCGTATTTTGCGGATCGTCCACCTCCCGATTGCGTATTTCTCTCAATTTTTTTGCGAAAGCTCGCTCCACTTCTAAGCGCCGAACTTTTGCCTTGAGTTGTCGGTTCTCTTCTTCTAACTGTTCTTCGCGCGTTAAAGCGTCACCTTTGGGACGCGGCTTTTTACCTCGCCGGTCCTTTAAGACTTCCCAGTTACCGGTGGCCTGATATTTTCGAACCCAGTCATACACTCGGTTATACGAAACGTCGAACTCCTTAGTTGTTACTTGGTAATCACTGTCATGATCAAGTGCCCACTGGACAATCTTAATCTTTTCGTCGTAACTGACTTTCCGTCCCATTTTCCTAACCCGCTTTCCTGCGCCTTTTGGTGCTAGTAGTTTGCCACTATTGTACCGAATAACCCAGTCGGTTAGTTGAGAATTACTGCGAATATTGTACTTATGAAGCACTTCCTGGCGTGATAAGCCGGTATCTTGATAGTCGACAACCGCTGCCACTTTTAGGTCAATTGAATACCGGCGGTTGGTCGTGCTCCGCCTAACCCCCAGTACTCCTTCCTGAAGGAATCCTTTAATCCAACGACGTAATGAACCATCGTGGATCCCGTTGTAATCAGCGAAAACCTTGATCGAAAGATCCGAATCCTGATAACAACTTAGAAAATATAACCGATCTAGTGTCGAATAGCTTGGCAAATAAAAATCCCCCTAGCGATAATAAGTCTTGGGTTTCATACTTGTTACCTTTAAGGGGATTATAGCCTCTAGGTCACTGATCTTTTTCTATTGATGAACTAATTCAATCACTTGATTGTTCATGTATTTTGGTAAAGTATTAACATCTAATTTATCCTTCATAACAGCATCAGCACCTAATAATAGTTGTGATACTTCCAAACCTCCTCCGTTAATACTTGTTCTGTAATGCGTTTGCTTCAATTGCTCGTTAAATTGTGGTAAGAATTTCCCAGAAACCCACAGATAGTAGAACTGGTCCTTAGGTATATTATCACCAAAGTTTTTCCACCATTCATTTGGTTGACGTACTACATCACACTTTTTATTATCATCAATATAGCGACACATTTCGTCGATTTGACCAATATGCATACCATATCCCCTTTCATAAGCCTTTGTATCTAAAATAATACCAAACTTATTATTAAACACTACGCCATCAGGCTTATTCTGGCCACCCAGATGAACTGACGATAAACCATAGCAGTCCTTAAAAAGCCCTGCTGTTACAATCTCAAAATCTTGGTGACGATGATGATCAAATGCGATATCCAGTAATTCAATATATTTCTCTGGCAAGTTAGTGATTTTACGGTAGTGATTTTTAATCTTCTCGGAATTAAGATCAGCTTCTGCAGGAGTAAATGTTTGATTTGGAATATCAATACCAATAACATTATCTTGGAGCACAATTGAGTTGCCATTTTGCTTTATACGAAGTCCAAATGAAATAAGCTTCTTAATTTCACTATTGAGCAGAGATTCATCTACTTCAATACCTTCATGACTTAAAAAATCAGTTAGTGCTGAAATAGTATGATGATTATTAAGTCCCAGAATGATTTTTGCACGCCTGGTTCTTATAAAATCACGAGTCTGCTCGCTGTCCTGCTTTCCAGCAATTGCCAAAAACTCCCATAAAACATACTTAGATTTAGTAGGATTTTTTGATGACCCATTTGCTTTTTTTATCGCATGTAAGCCAGATCCAGTTATAGAGTAAGTTTGAAAACCTGTAATGGTTTTACCATTATCAAGCTCATATTTATTTGTATGCTTTTTAACAAATTTTAATTTCACCAACCAACCTGCTATCATGCGGGCATATTTATCTGACGTTCCTTCCACATCAGATTTAATCTTATCATGTTCTTTTTTTGTCGTAGCTGATTTCAGCCAATCAATCATTAAATCTTCATCGTAAGATGTAAATCCTTTTTCTCCAACAAATCCTAAATTATTTCCGATAGCAAACTTAGTTAATGGGTGCTTGCTGTTAGCTAGTAATGAAAGGACTCTGGTTGCTGGTGGGTACGATAACATTGCGTCTTGAAGGACTTCCATTTCTTCCGCTGACCCATCGTTTGTTTGCGACAGTTTCTTTCCAAGTTCCGTTATTTTAAATAAATCTTTTTCTCTATTATAAGCAACAAAATTTAAACTTACTGCCCAACGAAGGAATCCATCAGCTGTCCAGTTATCTGTATAAAATTTTCCTTTAGTTTTAGCGGACTGCGGTAATATAGTGACTTGGAGCAACGAATTAGCAATCGCCTCCTTTCGCTTCTTAGGGGATTTACCCTCCTTATTACGACTTGTTCCTACAAGATCCCCATAAGTAAACTCCGATACTTTATTATCAAGCTCATCTTGTAATCTTTCTTTATCTCTATCAAAGTAGATTACGTTTTTTATTATATGGTTATCTAACTCTTCATATTGTTTAGATTGTGGGTCAAATACCTGGACTGTCTTTTTTAACTTTGTAAAATCAGATGGATTTTGAACCCAACCAAACGTTCTAAATGCCATTCAAAAGTCACCTTTCATTTTTATATTACCTAGTACCGCTAGTGAGTGCGTTTTCTTACATCAGCACTTAATTTATATTCCCTGAAATGTCAAATAATCTTCTTTATGCAACATTACCTTCTAATTTTAAGTTTTAGAATTTAAAAAGTCTAAATTGATTAATTACGTCGTTTGTAAAATTAGGCTAGAAATTATATCTATCAATCGATCTGATTACAATCTAAAAGTTCAACTTTTCCAAACGAATCAAGTCTTGTAGTGTAACTTGCAAACATATATTCATTGGCACGTCTTTTTCTATTTGCAGAATATGATAACTGATATTTGTACACCTGAGAAAAAGGTCGATAGTAATTCAGTATTTCTTTTTGAGTATCATAAGTTGTTATCCATTTTTTATCTTTTAAATTTACTATCGTATTCGCTATTTTCTTGTGCATATCATTGTCAACAAATGATAAATATAAATTCTTTCCTTGACCAAAATATGGAGGATCAAAAAAAGTAAACGTTGATTGAGAATCAAGTTTATCTATCTTATTTGGGATAAAATTTTGGGCATCCATATTGCTTAATTCTATATAATCTCTCATACCATAAATCTTTTTAATTTTGTGAATCAAATTAGATTTATTAAATCGACAATTAAGTTTATATTTCCCTCTTTGCTCTTTTCCTCCAATAGGTCCTCCATTAATGATTCCACTTACGTTAGTTCTGTTTAAGTAAAACGTTGCAAAAGCGTTTTTTAAAGAATGTGGATCTCTAAAATATTTTAAGTGCACCTTTTTTTGATGGTTCCACTCTTCTATTGTTACAGGTGTTCTATCTATTAGATCTATAAACTCATCTTTATGATTCAATATGGAATACCATATTGAAAATATTGAAGGATCATAATCATTTAATATTATCCTATCCACATCATTGTGAAACAACAGATACAGAGCCACACCTGCACCGCCTGCAAACGGTTCCACATAAGTTTTAGAGATATCATTTATTTTTAATAAATGCTCTACATAAGTTGCTAATTGACTCTTACCCCCAGGATATCTCAATATCGAATTTGTATATGGCACACTGTATCGCTTCCTTTAATTACTTTGAATAATTATCATTCAAACACATTTCGTGTTCGGGTTTTACGAACTGCTTCAAAACACTTTACAAGATCAGAAGCAAAATTTTGTAATTCCCCTCTATTTTTTTCATTCATATAATAAAACTCTATTAAATCAGATTGCTCCGCAAATTTTTCTGCTCTTTCCATCCAGTTTGTATTATGTATCAAATGATAGTTAAGCTCTGGTGAATTTATCTTAAATAAATTTCTCATCCTTTTTGCAGTCATATTTGTTATTTCTGGTACAGTGTCAACATGATTCCAAAACTTCATATACTCTTCATGATTGATAGATACATCTTCCATTATTTTGTATAAATAAACTTCTGGAGAGTAAAAAGATGGCAATCTTAATACATTTCCAAATGGTTTCTTTTGCGGGGTTAGCTTTCGTTCAAATTCTTTTTTATTAATTTTTAGTGCTTTATCAGGATCAATATCTTGCTTTAATTTAGAATCACCATCTAAAACAATAAGTACTGTCTTAAAATAGTCATCTTTCTTCGGAAGTCCTTTCAAATGTTCTTTACCTAAAGATACATCTATAACATTAGGACAACCATATAATCGCTCAAGGTTGTCTAAATCTGTATTATCTTTTAGTAAATTGTTCTTTATACACGAGTACAATAGTTCAAAAATTCTTTTAGTATGTTCATCTTCACAGTATACTTTGATTTCAGGACGTGAACCAAAAACCATATCAAACATATCCGCTTTTAATGTGTGATAATCGTTTACATGGCTCAAGCGTGGGTTTTCTTCGTCCTTAAAGTACACTAACTTATAATCCTCTGGATCTTCAGATTGTAATCTGCATATTTCTTTTAGCACAGTTAACGAATGTGTTGTCACAATTATTTGTAGATTCAAATCATCAACAAGATTTTTTAGTAATACCCACAAATTTCTAACAGCGCTAGGATGTAATGATGCATCTATTTCATCAATACATAATATTCCACCTTTATATGAATCACCGGCTTCTTGCTTTAGCGCATAAAAATCCGTAAAAGATGCTACCAAAGACTCTAAATTATCTTGTCCAACGGAAAGAGTATTGTCGGTTGTATTTTTTACATTCAACGCCAAATATTTACGAACACCAACCCCAGCTTTTTTCGTAATAAAGATTGGCTTTTTCGTCGTCTCAATAGAGCCACTTAGGACACTGTTGTAACATTTAGTAAAGAAATCCGTATACCCCTTTTGAATGATACGATTTGTTTTATATACTTCCTTAGTTTTACTACCCGATTCTCCTAAGGGAATTAATCTAGATAAACTAACATATTCTGTTGGAATTTTCACACGCTTTGAAGTCGTACCGGCATCACTTGCTGCTTGCTCTACAGTAATCTTGTTTTTCCGCGTATCATTATTTAACGGACTATAACTTCTAGGAATTACTCGGATACCTCTTCCAGAATCATTATCGTTCTTAAAACTAATCCGTTTAGTTAAATTATATGGTTCTGAATCTTTCCCAACTTTTTTATCATATTCTACAAATAAACGATATTTTTCATAATCCTCGTTAGGATTAATTTTAAACAAATCTGAGAATTCGGGGTGAAACTGTAATCCATTCAGTCTTTTATCATTAGTTCCACTTGCGGAAGCAATCAAAGCTAATAAACTCGATTTTCCAATACCATTAATTCCTGAAATAACAGTTATTTTTTTGCCAAATTCAAATTCTATATCGCTAAGTTTTCTAAAATTTTCTATTTTCATTCGACTTAATTTCATGAACGGGCTCCTACTCTGAATAGAATGTTATAAGAAATTATTTTTTCACTGTTTCCATAATGTCACTAATGTCGCAATCTAAAGCTTTGCAAATTTTCAGCAAAACATCAGTCGTTACATTACCATCTTTGCCCAACTTAGCAATTGATGCGGAGCTAATTCCGCTTTTTTCTCGAAGGTCTTTCTTTTTCCAACCACGATCAATTAATAGTTTCCACAGTTTGTTGTAACTAAAATGCATTCTCTTACCTCTTAATTCAAATGAAGGAATCCGTTATTGTTATAGTATCTAATCAAATTTACTCCCGCCTTTTCGAAGTCGATATCCGGCAAATGATCCAAGTTTTCTACAACGATGGTTTGATTTGATTCTCCTCGCTCCATAAATAACTTAAAAATTCCCTTTTGCATCCCCTTGGGAAAACGTTCTTTACCTTCCTCTAAACCATCTAGCGGAGTATCTATCATTAAAAGGTCAAGCTTGTATTTCCCATATTCATTGATGTACCTACTTAATGCCATTACTGCGATGGAATTTAAATATGAACGATAGCCCTTGCCATGGTTTTTAGTTTTAGGAAGGCCATTAATTTCTAAATCAAAAGCACTCTTCTTAAAACTGATAGATTTAAGTCCTTCATAGTTGCTTCGATTCAGTAAGTCACCTAAAATTTCTCCCATTTTTTCATAAAAATCATCACCAATTTGATCCTTAGGCCTAAATGGCTCAGTTGGGCCTGATTCACTATCAATTTTTTCGATTCTTGCTCCCCAATCATTCATCATTAAATCTAGCAATTCTGCTTGAGATTGCTTTTCAATTTGGGAACGATATTGCTTCTCCAAGTTTTGCAACTTTCTCAAAGATGGATAATATTTTTCAGCCAGCTCATCATCAACTGAGTCTTTCTGCTTCTTACATTCATCATATCGATCTGTCAGGCTATGTTGTTGTACTTCCAGGCTTGATACAGATTGTTCTAGATCTTTTAGTAAGCTAACAACCTTAGCTAATTCCACTTTAGCAGCTGCAATATGAGATTCATCAACTTGTTCTTTTGGAATTGGCTGATTACAGACCGGACACAAAAATGGTACTTCCAAATTCTCAAATGTCTTCTCGCCATCAGCAATAAAGCTCAGCCGTTTAATATCAGAAATGTATTGTTTTTTCAGAGTATCATACCTATTCAGAGCAACCTGACATTCTGACAACTGGTCGCTCAGCCTTAACATGTCCGAATATATTTTTTTACTCTGATTTACTTTTTCAGCAACTTGTTCATCAATTTTCTTTGCATTTTCTTCTATTTCAGATATTTTTTCTTGTAAATCTATCTTGTTTTCTGGAGACTGTGCTAATTGTTTTTGCTTCCGCCGCGCATTCGATAACTGGTTAACAATATAGTCTTTAACGGCAATTCTTTTTTCTTGGGCTTTGTACTCCTTATTCGTTGGGAATTCTTCTCCATTAAATAAGTAAATTATTCCCGCTAAAAAAGCTGTTTGACCACGAGTAGGCAATAGAACAGGTTTGGTATTAGATACTCTATCTTCATCAAGAAACCATAACGGCTTAAGCGTATTCCACGTCAAACGTTGCCCCTTATATTCAGAGTTTGCGGGAACTTTAATTTCAGAACTTATTCCTATCAAGTTCAGTAACATTGTTCCGATGAACGGTTTCTTAGTAGACGCTGATGATGTTGTATATTCACCACTAGGTATTGCACTGTATTGACTTGTGACATTGATAGTGCTCTTATTCTTTTGTAAATTACGCGTCAGCTCTATATCTTTTCCATTTACGTTAACTGTTACTTTTACCAAGTTATATCCAGTCTGAGAAGGAGAAATAGATATATCACTGTCGTTATTTAAACCACCAAAAGCATATTCAATGAATTGTAAAATTGTGGTTTTTCCTTTATTGGAAATACCTGCAATAATATTTAATCCCTTTGTTAAATTTACTACTGCCCTTTTCGTCGTAGGACCTGATGCTTCCACACTTTTAATATAAAATCCCATCTACCTGCTCCAACTCTTTCATCAAGTTTGAATCAATTAATTTCATCAACTTCTTGCTAGAAAATTGAGAATACTTACCTATCACATTACTCAAAACTTGCCTATATTCGATGGCATATTGGTCATCCATTTGTCTTTCAATACTTCGTCCTAAACCCGTTAAACGATATTCATACCCATTCTGGTCACTGTAGTTAATGTCTATCAAGTTGTACATCCTCAATAAACTAATGCCTTTGTCCATCATGGCACGTCGTGAAGCTACTTCGGAATAATTAAATGCATTGTCACCGTGCAGATTATCTTTAGATAAATTAAAACTAGACGCATATGTAGTAATAAAGTCGAAAGATAACAGTTTGTCCAATGACGCTGACTCTTTCTGCCCTAAGATGAGCAAAATACGCAATGCCAACTCAAATCTGCCATTAAATAATTTAGTCTTCATTAATATCTACCCATGACTTGATCAGTTTGTCATTAACCATTAAATGACAAAGTCCCTTCTTTATATTGTTGCTAAGAATATTGTCTATATTTTTGAGGTTAGACAAATCTAAAGTAATTGTTATGATTTTGTCCTGAACCTCACGTAGACGCTTCATGCCATGTTTACCATATTCATCGTTGTAGTATGTTTCTTCAATGCCATCATAGGCATCCTGCTTTAACAGGCTAAACTGGTTATCGAAATCGACCACCGTATCTCTTAAAGAATGTTCATACCAAGCAGCATCATTGAAATCTCTTTGCTGACGGTCAAAGTGATTAACAATATTTTGTGGTGCTTCCTGTTTCAAATTTTGATCATTAATTTTTTTACCCAGTTTAACTGTGTAAATTTCATAAAGAGCTGACTTGTATGGCAACTCCAATGTAATGTTAGCTTCCTCATCCGCTAGTTCAGGTGGAATAGGATGGTCCACCCCATCTACTCTTATTACATTTTTCTCTTTGATATATTCGATACTTTGGTGCTGACCTGTCCGAATATCGATCTTGCTTTCCCTAGTCATGGGAAAGCTTTTTTTGTTTTTTATGGTTGTTTGACCAGCTGCTTCAACAATTATCTCCATAAACAGATCAGTACAAACATGAGCAACTGTTCCCCGGTCAACTCTTTTAGTGGTATAACGCCCATTTTTTATTGAAGTAGCTAATGACGTTCTAGCGTCATCGGAAGCATCTTTGATAGCTTGTTCAAATTCAGTACGGTCAAGCCGATTCCAAACTTTAGAAGCCAAGTCATTAATCTTTCCATTATTGAAATAATTTCTCAGAGTGACCTCAGCAAGATCATAAGGTTTCTCCTCATCATCTCCATAATTAGTGATTAACTCAAACATCTTTTTGGCTGTCTTAGCCTTTGATTTTGCGACATTATGGCTAAAGCATGGCTGGACCAATGGTGCTAACTCATTAAATTTCAACTTCCTGCTCCCCAAACAAATATCATTGCTTATCACCCCATATCATTCCATAGCGGTAAATGCTCTTAAAAATGAGTACTATGAACATCGTTAAGGATGAAAGCACTTTATCAGTTTGATTATACCAAATATGTTATTTGGATTGAAACCGAATATTTACTTTCAGCGAATTAACACAGCATGTGTTGCTTGATCAACAACTTTTACTAGCATGCACCCAATTGAATAACTCTCTGTAGCAAGCCACTAGTAAGGCAAGTTGCAGTCCCCAAGCGAGTAATCGTTTAGGTCTGTTTCTTATTGTCCTACTAGTGGCTTTTGGTATGCCTTCGATTCCTTCGCTTGGGAGATCCCAAACGGAGGCTTTATTAAATGAAGACAAATAATAGTGAGTACGAATTAGTCGGTAAACAAGATGACAACCTTATTGTCCGCGTAAAGCATATGGGCAACCAAACAGTGGTGGTTACCAAAGCTGAAGGTAACATCATCTTTGACCTCGACCATCAGCAATACAATTCCGATCATCGAAATGAACGTCATCAAGATAAGTTTTTCAAGCAAGGGTTATCCGATCCAGATATGAATATGATGGACACCCTGGCGGATCGGAACTCTATTGAAGTTACCTCAATTTTCGGCAAGGACAGCCTACTCGACAAAATCATTGAAAAAGAGGACTGTCAAAGTCGACAAATGTTAGCTGAACAATTACCGGCTGCTTTAGCCACCTTGACGAGCAAACAACGATATGCCGTCATTCAGTATTACTGCAAGGGCGCTAAGAAAAATCAAATTGCCAAGAAGATGGGAATCAGCAAGGTTATGGCTGGTCGGCATGTGAAGGCTGCTATTAAAAAGCTACGCCAATTTTACGGTGTTCAGGATTAATCCTTAAAAAGTGGACCACAATAGGTTCACTTTTTTGCTGACTCTGGCAAATAGGTGTGAGGAATAACTCACTACACCTAATGAAAGGAGTCCAGATAATGGCAAATAAGGTATCAATCAAGGTTACTAAGCATCCCAGCCAAGATGGTGTCGTCAGCATGCGCAACATCACAATTCGTGAACGAGTGCTACGCTTGCTGCTTGGCAAACCACATCACTTGATGGTGATTGCGCCTGGCAACGATGTTCAACAACTGCAGATTAACGAGGTAAAGGAGGCTCCCCATGAGTGCAATGAATGATTTGAACCTACAACTAAAAGATCGCGAAGAATTCTATCATCGCATGGCTGAAGAAGCGGTGGAGGGTCTTAAAACCATTCAGGCCGTTCGTCAGCAGTTATCTGGCAACAATAATGAGGCCGTTGATGAAAAGCCGAAGCGTGATCCCATTCAAGATAAGGTCACGATCCGTCAATTGCTGGCTAAAAAGTGCCAAGAAGGTTACACCGGCCAAGTCAAAGACCTCCTTCACAAGTTCGGTGCTGAAAAGCTGTCTGATGTTGATCCAAAAGATTACGAAGATCTTTATTACAGTGCGGAGAGGATTGGTCAATGAGTTCACCTAAACGCCATGCCTTACTATCGGCTTCCAGTGCTAATCGTTGGCTAAGTGCTCCGCCGTTGCCACGCCTAGAGCAATACTTCCCGCACTCCACTTCAAGTGCAGCCGCCGAAGGAACTGCCGCCCACGCCTTGGGTGAATACAAGATCCATCGCCTGCTTGGTGACCAGTTCAAGCGTCCTGCTTCTGATTACCAATCGGATGAAATGGAAAGCCTGACTGACGACTACGCCAGCTATGCCTTGGAGCAATACCAAAAGGCTAAACGGTATGCTAAGGATGCCACCATCAGTGTTGAACAGAAGTTGGACTTCTCAAAATATGTTCCGGAGGGCTTCGGCACTGGTGACTGTGTGATTGTTTCAGATCACTTACTTCAAATCATTGACTTCAAATATGGCAAGGGTGTCCGGGTGGAAGCCAAGAATAATCCACAAATGAAGTTGTACGCTATCGGTGCTTTAGAAATGTTCGGTGCACTTTACGATATCGATGAAGTTGAAACGACTATCTTCCAACCGCGGATGGCGAATATTAGCACCTGGACGATTAACGCCAAGCAACTCATACACTGGGCCAATACCGAACTAAAAGAAAAAGCAGAGCTGGCCTTCGCCGGTCAAGGTACTGTGCGATATGGTCCCTGGTGCCAATTCTCCGCTTGCAATGCTGTGCTGCGAGCCCGATATGACTATCATCACAAGCTTACCCGCTTTCAACTACGGTCACCGAACTTGCTAACGGATAGTGAGGTTACTGAAGTACTAGAGCACATTGATGATCTAAACCGCTGGGCTCACGAAGTTAAAGACTATGCTGCCAACTTAGCCATTAACCATGGGAAACAGTGGCCCGGCTACAAAATCGTTGAAGGACGATCTGTTCGTCATTATAAAGATGAAGCAGCTATAGCAAAAATTGCTGAAGAACATGGCTACCATGATATTTACCAAAAGAAGCTATTACCGATTACAAAACTAGAAAAACAGGTCGGTAAGAAGAAATTCACCGAACTGTTTAGTCAAGAAATTGTTAAACCTGCGGGTAAGCCAACTCTGGTGCCAAATTCCGATCAACGTCAGAGTATTAGCAGATCTAACCCACAAGATGAATTTAAGGAGGAAAAATAATATGTCACAACAAACTAAGGTCGTTACCGGTATCAACACTCGTCTCTCTTATGCCAACATCTGGGAACCGAAGTCCATCAATGGTGGTAAGGAAAAGTATTCAGTTAGTCTAATCATCCCCAAGTCCGATCAAAAGACAGTCACTGCCATCGAAAAAGCTATCGATGCTGCCATCCAGGAAGGAATTGGAAAGTTTGGTGGTAAGAAGCCTAATAAGGCCACTCTCAAGCTACCTCTTCGAGATGGGGATGTGGAACGTGATGATGTTGCCTACCAAGATAGTTACTTTATCAATGCTAATTCGATCACGGCACCACAGATTGTGGACAAGCATGTCCAACCAATCCTTGATCGTGATGAAGTTTACAGTGGCTGCTATGCCCGAGTATCGATTAACTTCTATGCTTTTAACACCAACGGTAACCGTGGAATTGCCTGTGGCCTGGGTAACATCCAAAAGATCCGTGATGGAGAACCACTAGGTGGACATGCTAGTGCCAGCGATGACTTCACAGCGATTGATGATAGCAATGACGATGATTTCTTAGCTTAAACCAAAAGATGGGCAGTCGACTTTGACTACCCATTTTTTGTAGAAAGGATTCCTGATGAAGCAAATTTCAATTGATATTGAAACTTATTCCAGCACCAACCTAAATCAGACTGGCGTCTATCGATACGCTGATAGCGATGATTTTGAGCTTTTGCTCTTTGGTTATGCTACCGACTTTGGCCCCGTCAAGGTGGTGGACTTAACCCAGGGTGAAAAGATTCCACCACAGATTATTGAAGCCCTAGATAATCCCAACATTATTAAGAGTGCTTTTAATGCTCAATTTGAACGGGTCTGTCTGTCATGCTTTGTTGGTCACCGCTTAAAGCCAACTGGTTGGCATTGTTCTCGCGTTTGGTCTGCCACTCTCGGCTTGCCATTATCACTACGAGATGTTGGAAGCGTGTTAGGGTTACCACGGCAAAAGATCACTGCTGGTAAAGAGCTTGTGCGCTACTTCTGTACACCTTGCAAACCTACGAAGGCCAATCAAAATCGCACTCGTAACTTCCCCTACCATGCTCCTGATAAATGGCAACAGTTTAAGCAATACAATCAGCGTGACGTCGAGGTTGAAATGGAAATCACCCAGAAGCTCGAATGCTTCCCCGTCCCACAGAATGAATGGGAAAACTACTGGATGGATCAAGACATTAATGATCGTGGTATCCGGATTGACCAACAACTGGTGAATAATGCCATCAAATGTCAAAGCGTCTTCCATGACCAGTACCTACAAACAGCTAAAAAAGTAACGGGTCTGGCAAATCCTAATTCTCCCTTACAACTGAAAGACTGGCTCCGACAGCAAGGTGTCAAAACTGATTCACTATCCAAAGTATCAGTGGCACAGCTATTACAAACCACTACCGGCACGGTCCATCAAGTATTAGCTCTCCGCCAGTTGTTATCTAAATCAAGTGTCAAAAAGTATCAGGCTATGCAGAAAGCTATGTGCCAAGATGGTCGTGTCCATGGTCTTTTACAATTTTATGGTGCTAACCGGACAGGTCGGTGGGCTGGTCGCCTTGTACAAGTACAAAATCTTCCCCGTAATTCAATGCCAGACCTCGAAGAAGCTCGCGAATTAGTTAAGCAAGGCAACGTACCAGCACTTGCAATGCTTTATGATTCAGTGCCAGACGTCTTATCACAATTAATTCGGACTGCTTTCATCCCCAGCAAGGGTCATCACTTTTATGTGGCCGACTTTTCAGCTGTCGAAGCACGGGTGATTGCCTGGCTGTCCGGCGAAGAGTGGCGGCAATCAGCCTTTGCTAAGAATGAAGATATCTACTGTGCATCCGCCAGTCAGATGTTCGGTGTCCCAGTGGTCAAACATGGGGTTAACGGTGAACTCCGGCAAAAAGGAAAAATTGCAGAATTGGCCTTGGGCTATGGTGGATCTGTTGGTGCTCTTAAAGCCATGGGGGCCATTAAGCTAGGTTTGACTGAAGATGAGCTGCCGTCATTGGTTCAGATGTGGCGCAATGCCAGTCCCAATATCGTTCAATTTTGGTGGGACGTCGACAAAGCGGCCAAAGAATGCATCAAGACTCACCTGCCCCAAACTACTCACGGAATGAGATTTGTCTACCGCTCTGGTTGCATGTTTCTCCGGTTACGCTCAGGACGCTACCTTTGCTACCCCAAACCAAAGATCGGCACCAATCGCTTTGGTTCTGAATCGATTACCTTCATGGGAATCAACACCGTGAAAAAATAGGATCGAATTGAAACCTATGGGGCCAAGCTGGTAGAAAACATTGTCCAAGCAACTAGTCGTGACCTGCTAGCTGAAGCAATGCGGCGGTTAGAAGCTACTGAGAATACGGTGGTAATGCATATTCACGATGAAGCCGTAATTGACGCCCCTTCCAATCGGTCACTTGACACCATGGTTCAGCTCATGACCGAAGTTCCAGACTGGGCCAATGGCTTAATCCTCAACGCTGCTGGTTTTGTTAGCGACTTTTACAAAAAAGATTAATTTTAATGGTTTACTTTCTGCCCTCATCTGGCTTATTGGTGAGGGCTTTTTTAGTTCTCTAATTTAATGAAAGGATCTGAATCTATGTCAGAAGCAACCATAGCAATTACCAAGCTGCGCCAAGATAAACTGAATCCACACTACCGACCAATGATCTTTGTCATTGCGCCGTTTACAGAAGTAGTAAAGAGCGATGCTAAAAGTACCATGACAGTGCGCTCTTACTGCCGTTTTATCTATCAACATGGTGGCGTCCCCGTTTGTCCACAGCTTTACCTACCTCAATTTATTAACATGCACCATTCACGCGAATTTCAAGTAGCCGCCTTTATTAACATTGTGCTACTAACTAAATGCGCCGAAGCCTGGTCATTTGGTAAGCCAACACATGATATGCGCTACTTCATCCGCTTAGCCAAACGTAAAAATAAAAATATCCGCTACTTTAATAACGAAATGGAGGCCAACTAAAGATGCATTTTACTTTATCGACGGCAGTTAATTCCGGTCAGGCTAGCAACACGATCTATCCTCATCAACAAACTATCACTAACGCACAGGAATTAGAACAAGCTGCCCATTATGACCATGTCTGCGGTCAATTTAAAAATAACCAACGCGCTATTGCCAACTTCATCAAAGCTGACTGCCTGATCATGGACTGCGATAACGATCATTCTGACGATCCGACTACTTGGATCAAACCTGCAAACATTGCTAACTATTTCGATGATGTTTCCTACGCCATTACTTTCTCGCGAAACAATATGAAGGCCAAGCACCATAAAGCACCCCGGCCTAAGTTTCACGTCTACTTTCCGATTACTGAGATTACGGATGCTAAAACCTATGCTGAACTAAAACACGAAATTCAAGAATACTTTCCCTATTTTGATGATAATGCGCTTGATGCGGCCCGTTTTGTCTTTGGTGTGTCTAGTACTAAAGCCATCTGGCATGAAGGATCACAAACCGTGGATAAATTTATGATGGTGCAACGTTACTTTGCTCAGCAAAACGTGGGAGCAATCCATGAAGGTCAACGTAATGCAACCCTCTCACATTTTGCCGGTCGCATCATTATGCGTCTTGGCAATACTGATGAAGCCCGTCAGGCATTTCAGGAGGAAGCCGCTAAGTGCAATCCACCACTAAGCAAGCAGGAGTTAAAAAACATCTGGCACAGTGCCACCAAATTTGGTCAGCGCATGGCTAGTCAAAAAGGTTATATTCCGCCTGAAGAATACAATCAGCCCAATGACGATCTACAACCGGATGATTACTCGGATACTGGTGAATCTTATGTCTTTGTCAACAACTGCAAAGAGCGGGTTTGCTATACCAACCAATCAGGTTTTATGTGGTTCGATGGGAAGGTTTGGCAGGAATCGGAACCTTTAGCTCTCGGTGAAGTCCAGCGCTTTACCGATAAACAATTAACTGATGCTCAGCTTCGTGTCACTAATAGTTATAAGAAGATTCAGCAAAATGGTGTGACATCCGCTTTGCAAGCAATGGGTAAAACAAAAGCTAGTCGTACTTTTAATGATGAACAACTAGCCGCATTCAAAGATTACGAAAATGCTAAAGCTTACGAAGCCTTCATTCTCAAGGAACGTAGCACTCGAGGTATTAACGGGATCTTAACCAACTCCCGACCAAAGCTCGTCAAAGAGATTAATGAGTTTGATGCTAATCCGTTTTTGTTGAACACGCCCAACGGACCTTTCAATTTAAAGAAAGGGATGCACGGTCAGCAAGAAATTCAAGCTGATGAATTAATCACTAAATCCACATCCTGTGTTCCTGGTAGTCAAGGAGCTTCACTCTGGCAAGAAGCACTCACTACTTTCTTCTGTGGTGACCAAGCGTTGATTAATTACGTCCAAGAAATTGTGGGTCTGGTGGCGATTGGTCAGGTTTACCTGGAAGCATTAATTATTGCTTACGGCAGCGGGAGGAATGGTAAATCAACCTTCTGGAACACCATCGCTAATGTACTCGGCACTTATACCGGCCATCTCTCAGCAGATGCACTAACGACCGATGTCCGTCGCAACGTCAAACCAGAGATGGCCGAAGTCAAGGGTAAGCGATTAATTATCTCTGCCGAACTTGAAGAAGGTAAACGACTGAATACTTCCATCGTCAAGCAACTCTGTTCAACCGATGAAATCTATGCTGAGAAGAAATACATGAAGCCCTTCTCCTTTACGCCCAGCCACACCATCGTGTTGTACACCAACTACCTGCCTCACGTGGGTGGGAATGATGAAGGAATCTGGCGGAGGTTAATTGTAATCCCCTTTAAAGCCACGATTGCTAAACGCAATGATATTAAAAACTACGCCCAGTACCTAACCGAAAAGGCTGGGCCGGCAGTTTTGCAGTGGATCATTGAGGGTGCGCAGCGAATCATTCAACAAAATTACCAGCTATCTACTCCGGCTGCCGTTACAAAAGCGGTTCAAACTTACCACGCTGATAACGATTGGCTAGGACATTTTCTCAACGAGAATTGCGAACTTGATCCCAGCTATGAACAAAAGTCGGGCGATCTCTACCAAAAGTATCGCGAATACTGCCAAGGCATCGGTGAATATATCCGCAGCACGACTGACTTTTACACCGCCCTCAAAAATGCTGGCTTTCAACGTCAACATAAACAAAGCGGTCGTTTCATCAAGGGATTGCGATTAAAAGTTGATGCTGATGAATTTCTCAGTTGACTGTCATCGACTGTCACTCTTTACAACTTAAAAAGCTTGATACATCAGTATTTACCGATCCTAATGACAGTCATGACACTCTTTTACCTTACTTGTATATAGGAATAAAAATAGAAAAAAAGAGATATAGAGAAGAGTAATAAATCAACCGACACGACCGTCATTAATCCTGACGAACCACTGACAAATCAACGTTTAGAAAGGATTTTACAAATGTTAGAAAAACGAATTGAAACTGCTTTTGTCAAAGCTACCCACCAACGTGGAGGTCTTTGCCTGAAGTTCACCTCACCATCTATGGCCGGAGTCCCTGACCGGTTAGTCCTCCTGCCTGATGGTCACATGGGCTTTGTAGAGATGAAAGCTCCCGGTAAACGCCCCCGACCACTCCAAGTGCAAAGGCTAAGCCAATTAAAACAACTTGGCTACCAGGTCTTTGTTTGTGACCAATTTGGACAGATTGGAGGAATGCTAGATGCAATACAAACCGCATGAATACCAACAATACGCAACTCAGTTTATTCTGGATCATCCTGTGGCAGCAATCTTGCTTGATATGGGACTAGGTAAAAGCGTCATTACCCTAACTGCTATTAAACAACTTATTCAGCAGGGGAAAGTTCAACGGGTATTAGTTATCGCTCCACTGCGCGTGGCTAAACAAACCTGGCCAGAAGAAATTGAAAAATGGGACCACTTAAAAGACCTTAACTATTCAGTCGTCACTGGTTCTAAGCTTCAAAGGATCAAAGCACTGCAGCAAGATGTCGACATTTATATCATTAATCGGGAAAACTTAAAATGGCTAATTGAATCCTCTGGTACTTCCTTTGACTACGACATGTTGGTGATCGATGAACTCTCCAGTTTTAAGTCTTACCGCTCGCAACGCTTCAAAGCCCTCAAACGAGTGCGACCACTGATTAAGCGCGTGGTTGGCTTAACAGGCACACCGTCGTCTAATGGCTTGATGGATTTGTGGGCAGAGTTCCGCGTACTAGACATGGGCCAACGACTCGGCCGTTTCATCTCATCTTACCGAATGAACTACTTTGACCCTGACAAGCGAAACTTGTATCAAGTGTTTACCTACAAACCTAAGCCCGGTGCTGAACAAAGTATCTACCGCGCCATTGATGACATCACCATTTCTATGAAGTCTAAGGATTACTTGAGTCTGCCACCGTTAACTATGAACACCGTTCCGGTAAAAATGAGTGATAGTGAGCAGGCCATCTACGACGAACTCAATTCCCAACTGGTGGTATCAACGCAAGGTAAACAAATAGACGCCTTAAATGCTGCTAGCTTGTCGAACAAGCTATGCCAAATGGCTAACGGATGCGTTTATGATGACCATCAACAAATTGTGCAGATCCACCAGCGAAAACTTGATGCCCTTGAAGATTTGGTTGAAGCTGCTAATGGTAAACCAGTACTCGTTGCTTACTGGTTCAAACACGATCTCTCCCAGATCAAGCAACGATTCACTGCTCGCGAGATTAAAACTGTTAAAGACATTCAGGACTGGAACGCTGGTAATATTCCATTGGCATTGATTCATCCTGCTTCCGCTGGTCACGGGCTCAACCTGCAAGCTGGTGGTGCTACTTTGATTTGGTATGGACTGACTTGGAGTCTGGAACTTTACCAACAGACCAACGCTCGTCTCTGGCGACAAGGCCAACAGCAGCCAGTAGTCATCCACCACATTATTACTGAGGGAACCATCGATGAAAATATCCTAGCGGCCTTGAAACGAAAGGACAAAACTCAGTTAGCCTTGATCAACGCAGTCAAAGCTAACCTACGAGGAGGCGTAACAGTATGAGCATCATGTGGAACTACTTAGATAAACGGCGAGCAACCGTCGCGGCTTTGAAAGACTACGATGGAATGCAATTCATCATTGATTCTTACCAGGACGACTTGAAGTTAGCTAAGCAACAGATGATTGGTGTCAGTTCTCCCCACTATGACTTTGCTCCGGGGACCACCAGCAAGAATAATCCCACCGAACATCGGCTGATCCATGGCATTAGCCAGGCTGCTAAGCTGAATGAGCGTTACCAGCAAGCCCGGCTTTACTTCAAGTGGTTTGAACCAGCCTGGCAAGAGCTGTCTGAGGACGAGCGTTTTGTTCTCGATACTTGTTATCGCACGCCTAATCAAACTCTTAACCAAGGACTAGCCGTGATGATGAACAAGTACTTCATTGCGAAGACCACGGCTTACAATCGTAAGAATAAAGCTCTCGACCACTTAACCCTCCTGCTTTACGGAGCACACCATTAATGAGGTAAAACGGGGAACAAATAGAAGCCTTATTCATGTTACGATGATAGTGTAGAAAATTAAGACAAGGCATTTACTTTATAACACTGAGGCCTGGCAGTTTATCCTGCTGGGCTTTTCTTATGCCCTCAGAAAGGAGGAGTGTCATGCCTTACTCACCCAAGAAACCCTGTCGTTACCCTGGCTGCCCGCGACTAACCCACAACACTTATTGTGACGTCCATGCTAAGCAAGTCAGTTCTCACTACAATCGTTACCAACGACCAAAACGTAGTCGTCCGCGCTATCATCGTGGCTGGCCAAAGATCAGACAAAGGTACCTACTCCACCATCCCTTCTGTGAGATGTGCCTGAGCCAAGGAAGATATACCAAGGCTACCGAAGTCCATCACGTTCTGCCCTTAGAGCACGGTGGCACCAACGAGTTCAAAAACCTGATGGCATTATGCAAACCATGTCATTCCCGCATCACCGCTCAGATGGATGATCGGTGGCACAAAGCACCACGTCAATATCATTACTAAACAACGGAGGGGGCTATCAAATCCTTAAAAATTTTTTGCGCGGGAGCGGGCCTGGGCCTTCGTGTACAAAAAGACGAAATCAAACAGGGTATTAACCCCACCGGAAGGAGGGAGAGATTTGGCTAAAGATGGTACGAATCGTGGCGGATTCCGGGTCGGCGCTGGGCGAAAATCTAAATCACTGCACGATAAGCTCGAAGCTGGTCAAAAAGCAACTGTTATCGATTTGCCTGAACCAGCTAATCTGGAAGGACACGTGATGCCGCCAGTCAAAAAGTACCTCAAAGCCAAGCAGAAAAATGGTTTAGAGTTTGACGCTGCTGATATTTTTAAAGAAACCTGGGAATGGCTGGTCGAACGAGGCTGCGAAAAATTAGTCAATACCCAGTTAATCGAACAATACGCCGTTAGCGTCAGCCGATGGATTCAGTGTGAAGAATGTATCTCTAAGTTTGGTTTTCTGGCTCGTCACCCAACCACTGGTAATGCGATTGCCTCACCATACGTTTCGATGAGTCATGACTATATGAAACAGTCCAGTCAGTTGTGGTTTCAAATTTTTCAGGTGGTTAAGGAAAATAATGCTGCTACTTACCAAGGATCTACACCACAAGATGATGTGATGGAGCGGCTCTTAAGAAGCCGGAAAGGAATGAACTAATGAAATTTATCAAGAAAAAAATTGCTGATCTAATTCCTGCCGATTACAATCCGCGTAAAGATCTCAAGCCTGGCGATCCTGATTACGAAAAGTTAAAACGTTCAATGAAAGAATTCGGTTATGTCGATCCAATCATCTGGAACCAACAAACTGGTCGCATAGTTGGAGGACACCAACGGTTAAAAATCCTCCAAGATGAAGGAATCCAGGAAGCCGAATGTGTGGTCGTTAGTCTGGATGATGAGAAAGAAAAGGCACTGAACATTGCACTTAACAAAATCAGCGGTGATTGGGATAAGGATAAGTTGACTCTGCTCATGACCGACTTACAGGCCAGCGATTTAGATGTTTCATTAACGGGCTTTGACGAGAATGAGATCTCCGACCTTCTTGGCACGGCTGACGACACGCATGATGATGATTTTGACGTTGATAGTGAATTGAATAAACCAACCTTCTCTAAAGCAGGAGATCTTTGGCACCTAGGAAAGCACACATTGCTATGTGGTGATGCTACAAAAAAGGAAAGTTTCCATAAATTACTCAGCGATAATAAGGTTAACTTAGTTCTTACTGATCCACCATACAACGTTGATTACCAAAGTAAAGCCGGCAAGATTAAGAACGATCATCAGGATGATGATAAGTTCTATAAATTTTTATTAGCTGCTTTCCAAAACATGAATACTGCAATGGCTAACGACGCCAGCATCTATGTTTTCCATGCCGATACGGAAGGACTGAACTTCCGGCGAGCCTTTCAAGATGCTGGTTTTTATCTATCCGGTTGTTGTATCTGGAAAAAGCAATCACTGGTACTCGGTCGCTCCCCTTATCAATGGCAACATGAACCCGTGCTCTACGGCTGGAAGCACGATGGAAAGCACGAATGGTATACCGGTCGCAAGGAATCCACCATCTGGGAATTTGATCGACCAAAACAAAGTAAGGAACATCCAACAATGAAGCCTATTCCATTACTTGCTTACCCAATTATGAATTCGACAATGTCTAACTGTACAGTTCTTGATCCCTTTGGTGGTTCTGGATCTACCCTCATTGCTTGTGAGCAAACCAACCGGATTTGCTACATGATGGAGCTGGATCCTAAATATTGCGATGTCATCGTCAACCGCTATATTGAACAAGTCGATTCGGATCAGAAAGTCAGTGTGGAAAGGGATGGGAAATCGATTCCTTACAGTAAGGTTAAAAAGCCGGCCTAAAGTACTGAAAAGCCTTGCTATCTGTGCCTTTTAGAGTGATGTATACAGTAACCCAATAAGGAGATACAGAAGATGGAAATCAAATTTAATGTACACGGTCGGCAGCGAAAAGAACTGGTGACAAAGCTAGCTGTCTATACTCATCAAAAGGCAGAATATCAGTACACACCTACCTACGCTTATCAGATTGGCAAGTACACTGTTAACAAAGATGGAATCCTAACATCCTCGGATGAAATTCCAACCAATTTACTTGAATACCTTGAACAGCAAGGCTTCCACCCTACTGAAATAATTAAACTGAATCTGACCTACCGGCGAGATAAATTTACAGATCAAGCTCTCGATAACCTGCGTCACCTAATCTGGGCCAAGGGACAGCTAATTAAGGATGCTTGCCAGCTGGAAACGCTCCCCTTAGACGTTGACGACCAACAAGTAACATTTAATTGGTTTGATCAAGTTGATGCTAGTGATGCGCTGGCTTATCAACAATTTGTCGACAAGTTAGTGCAATACGCCATCAGCCACAAACGAATCATATCAGAACCACACGAAGAGATTAATGAGAAATATGTCTTCCGTTGCTTCTTGCTACGCCTAGGATTTATCGGTCCCGAATACAAAGCACAAAGAAAAGTACTGCTACGAAATCTAACCGGATCAGCTGCTTTTAAGAATCAGGAGGTCTAATTATGAGCAGAATCAAAGACGAATTAGCTAGACGCGACCGCATCCGTCAGCAAGTCTTACAAATCCGCAATACCGGTGAAGTAAATATGTTTGATGTCGAAAACGTAAAACGACTCGCTTACTACTATAATTGCCACGATTTGGTTGATTACCTGACCACTGACCGAGCCAGCTATGTAAACCTAATTTTAACTGGCAAGTTTAATTAATCATCAATCAAGCATTGAGTTAACACTCAGTGCTTTTTTAGTACAACTGAAAGGATGTGATGCCCTCTTGCGAAAACTAAAAGATTACAAGCCAACTAGGTTCATGGCCAAGGACTCTACTTATAACAAAGACGCAGCTGATTTTGCAGTTTCATTTATCGAATGCCTATGCCATACCAAGGGAACCTGGGCGGGTAAGCCTTTTGACCTCATTGACTGGCAGGAAAAAATTATTCGCGACATTTTTGGCATCTTAAAACCTGATGGGTATCGTCAATTCAATACTGCTTACGTCGAAATTCCAAAAAAGCAAGGCAAATCAGAACTGGCGGCGGCTGTTGCTCTACTGCTTTGCTGCGCTGATGGTGAAGAACGTGCAGAAGTTTATGGTTGTGCTGCTGATCGCCAGCAGGCCGCCATTGTTTTTGACGTCGCCGCTGATATGGTACGGATGAACCCAGCCTTAAAAAAGCGTTGTAAGATCCTCGCTTCCCAAAAACGGCTGATCTATGAGCCAACTAATAGTTTCTATCAGGTTCTATCTGCTGATGCTTATTCCAAGCACGGTTTCAACGTGTCAGGAGTAATTTTTGATGAATTACACACTCAACCCAATCGTAAACTCTACGACGTCATGACTAAGGGTTCCGGCGATGCTCGAACGCAGCCGCTCTACTTTTTAATCACGACTGCCGGTAATGATGAACACTCTATCTGTTACCAGGTTCATCAAAAAGCAATCGACATCATGAAGGGCCGTAAACATGACCCCCGTTTTTATCCGGTTATTTACGGTGCCAGGCGTGATGAAGATTGGTCGAGTCCTGAAGTTTGGAAGAAAGCTAATCCCTCCCTGGGTATTACCGTCAAGATGGAGAAGGTTAAGGATGCTTATAATTCAGCTAAGGAGAATCCGGCTGAAGAGAATACCTTCCGACAACTACGGTTAAATCAGTGGGTGAAGCAAGATGTTCGATGGATGCCGATGGACAAATGGGATGCTTGTGCCTTTCCTGTTGATCCCGATGAATTACGTGGCCGCGATTGCTATGGTGGTCTTGACCTGTCATCAACTACTGATATTACGGCTTTCGTTCTGGTTTTTCCGCCGCGTGATGACTCTGAAGGCTATACCCTGCTTCCTTACTTTTGGATTCCTGAAGATAATGTTGATTTGCGGGTACGTCGTGATCATGTTCCTTACGATATTTGGAAGCAGCAAGGTTGCCTGCAAACCACGGAAGGTAATGTAGTTCACTACGGATTCATCGAACACTTTATTGATGATCTGGGAAAGAAATATCACATCCGTGAAATTGCCTTCGACCGGTGGGGAGCTGTCGAAATGGTTCAAAATCTTGAAGGTATGGGATTCACCGTGGTCCCATTTGGCCAGGGATTTAAGGACATGACGCCTCCAACTAAAGAACTAATGCGATTAACTCTGGAAAAGAAGATCGCTCATGGCGGTCATCCGGTCTTGCGTTGGATGATGGATAATATCTATATCCGCACTGACCCAGCCGGGAATATTAAACCTGACAAAGCTAAGTCAACTGAAAAAATTGATGGTGTAGTGGCCACTATTATGGGACTGGATCGTGCTATCCGAAATGAGGATAATGGTGACTCTGTTTATGATGGTCGAGGTCTATTAATGTTGTAATTACGAAAAACTGAAAGGAGTTGATGCCATGAGTCTATTTAATAAATTGTTCCATACTAATAAAGCTTCACCCAAAAATACCCTATCCAGCACCATGTCATTTTTCTTCGGCAGTTCGATGGCTGGCCAAAATGTGACCGAACGCACCGCAATGCAGAATACAGCAGTTTATGCTTGTGTGCGAGTCTTGGCTGAAGGATTAGCTGAACTGCCACTCCACATTTATCAATACACCAACGATGGTGGTAAACAGCGAGCAATTAACCACCCTCTTTATTTTTTGCTTCATGATGCGCCAAATCCAGAAATGACCAGTTTTATCTTTCGTGAAACCATGATGAACCATTTATTGCTGTGGGGTAACGCCTATGCACAAATCATTCGAAACGGTCAAGGCCAGATCACTGGGCTCTATCCTTTGATGCCTGATCGAATGGACGTTAACCGTGCTGCCAACGGTGAAATCTACTACACCTATACTCGCAACTACGATGATTACCAGGCAAAAAATAAATCGAAGCAAGTAATTCTCTTGTCCGATGAAGTCCTTCATATCGCAGGGTTAGGATTTGATGGTTTGATCGGCTACAGCCCTATTGCTATGGCTAAGAATGCGATTGGATTATCTATGGCCGCCGAACAATATGGAGCCACCTTCTTCAAAAATGATGCCACACCTGGTGGTGTTCTCGAGCATCCTAATGTAGTCAAAGACCCTGAACGACTTCGGAAAAGTTGGCAGTCACAATTTTCAGGATCTAATAATCACAGCATTGCTGTCTTGGAAGAAGGAATGACTTTTCACCAGCTTTCCATTCCACCCGACCAAGCGCAATTTCTTGATACTCGAAAATTCCAACTCGACGAAATTGCCAGAATTTTTCGTGTACCACCGCATATGGTTGGTGACCTAGATCGTTCGACTTTCTCAAATATCGAGCAACAATCACTCGAATTTGTAAAGTATACCCTGAACCCTTGGTGTATTCGCTGGGAACAAGCTATGAATCAACAGCTACTTTCCGCTGATGATCAACGAAAGTTTTTCGTTAAATTCAATGTTGATGGACTACTACGTGGTGATTACGAAAGCCGGATGAATGGGTATGCCATTGGTCGACAAAATGGCTGGTTATCTGCTAATGACATTCGTGAGTTAGAGGATCTCAACCGTATCCCTGCTGATGAAGGTGGTGATCAGTACTTGGTTAACGGTAACATGCTGCCACTTAACCAAGCCGGTAATTTCTACGACCCAAAGGCAAAACAAGAAAGTGAGGATGAACAGATTTGAAAAGATTCTGGAACTGGAACCATGATGGTGACCAGCGTCAATTATCAATTTCGGGAGTAATCGCTCCTGACAGCTGGGTAAACGATGATGTGTCATCCCAAGTATTCCAAGACGAACTTAACGATGGTCAAGGACCAATTGATCTCTGGCTGAACTCTCCCGGCGGTGATTGTACCGCGGCTAGTCGAATTTACAGTATGCTGATGGATTATCCTAATGATGTTAACGTCAAAATTGATGGAATGGCTGCTTCGGCCGCTTCAGTAATTGCCATGGCGGGAACCACGGTTTTGATGGCACCGACTGCAATGTTAATGATCCATAATCCATTGACCATTGTAGGAGGGCAAAAGAAAGACTTGGATCAGGCTGCTCAAATGTTATCCGAAACCAAAGAATCGATTATTAACGCCTATGAACTGAAAACTAATCTACCACGAGCCAAAATTTCAACCATGATGGATGACGAAACCTGGATGAACGTCAATAAAGCCATTGAACTAGGATTTGCTGACGAAATGCTCGGTCAAGATAAAAACATAACAGATTGTTACTCCTATTCTGACAAACAATCTAACCTGGTTTTACTTAATAAACTCAAGCCAACAACTAAATTAACTACCTCTGTAAAGTCGTTGCAAAAGCGGCTTTCTTTGTTATCGCACTAAATTTAAGGAGGATTATTCCTATGACTAAAATTACTGAACTGCAAGAAAAGCGTGCCCGGATCTGGAACCAGGCAAAAGATTTCCTTGATGCTAAGCAGAAAGAATCCGATGTTCTGTCTGCTGAAGACAATGCAACTTACGAAAAAATGGAACAAGATGTCGTTAACCTCGGTAAAGAAATCGATCGTCTCCATAATCAGGAGGAAATTGAAGCCGAACTTAACCAGCCGACTTCCCAGGCCATTACTAGTACCCCGGCTGATGGAACACTATCCAATAAACAAACTGGGTATGCAAAGGACTTCTGGCAAATGATGCGTGGGCGTGGTGTTGTTGACGCCCTAAAGGAAGGCGCGGATCCCGACGGCGGTTTCTTAGTGCCAAACGAATTTGAACAGCAATTAATTCAGAAATTGCAGGAAGCTAATGTTATGCGGACGATTAGTCACGTTATTCAAACCAATAGCGGTGAACACAAAATTCCAGTAGTTGCCAGTGAGGGAACCGCGACCTGGCTAGACGAAGAAGCCGTCTACGCCGAATCTAATACTCAATTCAGTCAGGTATCTCTCGCCGCTCATAAATTAGGAACACTGATTAAGGTATCCGAAGAATTGCTCAATGATTCGGCCTTTGACCTAATGACTTACCTCTCTGGAGAGTTTGGCCGCCGGCTGGGTAATGCCGAAGAACAAGCCTTTCTAACTGGGACAGGCACTAATCAGCCAACAGGAATTTTAACAGACGCCAATGGTGCTTCGGCTGGAGCAACTGCCGCTAATGCGGACACCTTAACTTTCGATGATTTAATTGACCTGTTCTATTCCCTGAAGGCACCATACCGCCAAAACGCAGTATTTCTAATGAGTGATGACACTGTGAAAGTAATTCGCAAACTGAAGGATAAGAATGACCAGTATATCTGGCAGCCATCAGTTCAAGCCGGACAACCTGATCGTATTTTGAACTGTCCCGTCTACACCAGCCCATATATGCCCGCTCTGACTGCCGGGAATAAGCCGGTCCTGTTTGGTGATTTCAACTACTACTGGATTGCCGATCGTCAAGGACGAACCTTCAAGCGTCTTAACGAACTCTACGCTGTCACTGGCCAAGTCGGCTTCTTAGGTTCACAGCGGGTTGATGCAAAGGTCATTCTCCCTGAAGCAATCAAGACTTTATCAATGGCTGCCAAGTAGAAAGGAATGATGAAATGTGACTACTGTCACTCTGGCCGAAGCAAAAACCTACCTGAGGGTTGATGGTACTACGGAAGATGATCTCATCACCAAACTGATTGGTTCCGCAACTAGTACCGTGGAAAATGTTTTACGGCAACCCTTATCTGCTTTTGATCCTCTCCCCGATGATATTCATACTGCAGTTCTTTACACGATTGCTTACCTTTATGAATATCGAGAAACAGCAGACTTTGATGCCATGATTAAGTTCCTTCGGGCAATCCTAGCGCCCTATCGGAAGGAGGAATTTTAATTGCAGCAGCAAAACAATCGCGTTAGCAAAATTGCCGATATCGGCGAATTAAACAAGCGGATTACGTTGATGAAAGAAAAATACGTGGGTGAAAATTCCAACACTGGGATGAGCATGTATAAAAACGTCAAACTCGGTGATGTTTGGGCCAAAGTATCTGCCCTTCATGGTCAGGAATACTACACCGCCGTGACTGTCAAACTTGAGAAGCAGCTCTCTTTCATTATCCGTTACCGCCCTGACGTTGATGAAGACACCAATATCTGGTTTGAAGGGCGCGGCTATGATATCGGCTTTATAGACGATGTTAAGTATGGGCACGAATTTATGGAGTTAAAAGCAGAATACAAAAGGGGGATTACACTTGAAGATTAGTGCTATTACGATTAATTCTTGTTGTGGAGCAATCGGAGCTTTCCTTGGCTGGTACTTGGGCGGACTAGATGACTTCCTGTATGCACTGTTAATTTTTATGTTAGCGGATTACCTAACTGGGATTCTCTGTGCTATCAATGAACACAAATTGTCGAGTGCTATTGGATTTCGTGGTCTAACTCGGAAAGTCCTCATTTTAGTTTTAATAGGGATCGCCAATATTCTTGATATTCACCTATTGAAGAATGGGTCCGCTATCAGAACGGCTACCATCTTCTTCTACATTTCTAATGAAGGTATCTCCTTGCTTGAAAACGCCAGTCGTCTTGGATTACCGGTTCCCGATAAGCTAAAAGGCGTCTTGCAGCAACTGCATAACAAGGACGATCATCAATAATTACTTCTAGCCTGTGGACTGTGGTCTGCAGGCTTTTTATTGTTTATATGGTAAAATACCAACAGGCTGGAATTGATGGGTCGCTCCCAGCAAGAAAGGCTTAGCAGGAAATGTGACTACACACCCCTCAAATAATCTGAACTGCGGAGGTGAAAGTCATGTTAATTAGAAAAAGACTGGAGGAGTGGCAATCACTGCCGCCATAGTTATCGTGGCATTAGGCCGGTTAATTATTGACTGTGCTAAAGCCTACGCGATAATAAAAAAAGCTAACCATAACGGTTAGCTCAACTCCAGTCACCTGAACTGCGTTTGAGGGTAACGAGGTGCAACTCGTTGCTCTCTTTTCGTTTACTATAATATCTGATATATCTTACTTTTTCAACTTTTCTGCTGGCAATTTTTACTGCCAGCTTTTTTCTTTTGTCATGGTTTACTTTTTAAACTCGCCTGGCTTATCAGTGGAGGTAATTACAATGACTAAACAAGTTAAAACCGTTATTCACCAACCACTGATACCTGTTAAATCTAACGTGACACAACAGCAATTATTAGATGAAATTCATTATCAACAATCCCGCCAAATCATCACCAAGCTACTAAACAAAGGATTAATCTCCGAGAACGAATTCAAGCAAATCGATCAATTAAATCAGCAATCCTTTCCACCATTAATAAAGCCAGAAAACGTTGATACATCAGCTACTCAGAGCTAACATACCACACTGACGAAAGGAGGTTTGCCATGTCAACCATTACGAAAATTCAAGGATATCAGCGTGATGTCAAACGATTAAGAGTAGCGGCTTATTGCCGGGTATCCACTGACAACGTTGCACAATTGGAAAGCCTAGAAAATCAGCGGCAACATTATCAAGAATATATTAATCGCCACCCTAATTGGCAGCTAGCTAGAATCTACTTTGATGAAGGTATTTCAGGCACCAAACTGAATCACCGCAATGCCTTAAAAGAGTTATTGGCTGATTGTCATAACCACCGGATCGATTTGGTGATTACCAAGTCAATTAGCCGGTTATCCCGTAACACAACTGATTGTTTGAAAATTGTTCGCGAGCTGCAACAATTAAACATTCCAATTTACTTTGAAAAAGAACGAATCAATACTGGTGAGATGGCCAGTGAACTGTTCCTTTCTATTCTCAGCAGCATTGCTCAAGACGAATCGCATTCCACTGCCGGCAATTTACGCTGGTCCATTCGGAAGCGGTTTGCGGATGGTAGTTTCAAGGTTTCTTCAGCACCATACGGTTACTCTATTCAGAATGGCAATTTAGTAATTAACCCCCATGAAGCTCGGATCGTTAAACAGATTTTTGGTCGGTTTATACGAGGGAACTCAACTGGTCAAATTGCCAAGCAGCTAAATAATGAACATATTCCAACCCAACGTGGCCATCATTGGTGGAGCAGTACGGTCCTTAATATCCTTCGCAACGTTAACTATACCGGTGACATGCTGTGCCAAAAGACCTACCGTGATGATCAATACCACCGTCATTTTAATCAAGGTGAACTAGCACAATACTTAATTGAAGAACATCACCCGGCCTTAGTCAGCCATCGCGAGTTTAATGAAGTACAAGAACGTTTAAAACAAACTGCTCAACAGCGAAACATTGAGTCAGGCAGTCATAAGTATCAACAACACTACTTATTCTCCGGCAAGATCATTTGCAACCATTGCGGCTCTACTTTCAAGCGTCAAACTCGTCCTAACAAGATCTGCTGGGCTTGTCAAAAGCATTTGTATTCGGCAAAGCTATGTCCGGTAAAATCGGTCCCTGAAAAGAGCATTCAAAATGCTTTTTGCACCATGATGAATAAACTGATTTTCAGCAATAAATTTTTGCTCTCACCATTGGTACAAGAGTTAAAAGAACATTTCAACGATCCAGACGGAGAGCTAGGCAAGTTAACTGATCAGATTAAAGGCAATGATCAAAAAGCCGAAACGTTGATGAACTTATTAGAAGAAGGCTTAATTGATAAGGCAATTTACATTAATCAAACCGCTAATCTGGAACAAAGCACCTACCAATGCCATCAACGGATCAAGCATATCAACAGCAACAATACTGATAATGCTAATGACCTGGAAGATTTTCGTGACCTCCTTCGCTGGTGCCAGCAAGGACAAATGATGAAGAACTTTGATTCTGCAGTATTCAAAACTTTTGTTCAGGCAATCAAAGTTCATAGCCAACACGAGATCGTTTTTCAGCTCAAGTGCAGGCTGCAGTTAGCACAACACTTGCCGAAGAAAACCAGTGCCAGTCAGCATTTCTATCGTGAGGTAATTCGTCAGCGTTTTAACGAACCATTAAAGCAAGCAGAATATCTGTATAGCATCATTAAAAGCGAGGTGGACTTAATTGGGTAAAGTACGTATCATTCCTGCTCATCAGCAACGCGGCAACAGCATTAACCGCTCCCAAGATGAAACACAATCAGAACGGTTGCGAGTAGCTGCCTACTGCCGGGTTTCCACTGAACTCGATGAACAAGCTAACTCCTATGAAACACAGGTCAGTCACTACAAAGACCTGATCCAAAAAGACCCCAGCTGGGAATTTGCGGGAATCTTTGCCGATGATGGGATCTCGGGGACCAATACTAAAAAGCGTAATCAATTCAATAAAATGATTGGGGCTTGCAAGGCAGGCAAGATTGACCTGATTGTCACCAAGTCAATCAGTCGATTTGCCCGCAATACGATCGATTGCTTAAAATACATTCGTGACCTTAAAGCTATCAATGTGGCCATCTTCTTCGAGAAAGAAAATATCAATACCATGGATGCCAAAGGTGAAGTGCTCATCACCATCATGGCTTCCCTGGCTCAGCAAGAAAGCGAGTCGCTATCGCAAAACGTTAAGCTCGGCTTGCAGTACCGTTACCAGCAAGGCAAAGTGCTAATCAACCATAATCACTTTCTCGGCTACACCAAGGATAAAGATGGCAACCTGGTAATTGAACCAGAGGAAGCCAAAACAGTTAAACGGATCTTCTACAGCTACCTGCAGGGGATGACGATGAAGCAAATTGCCGAATCGCTTAAGGCAGACGGTGTCTTAACGGGTGGCAAGAAAACTAATTGGCACTCAAGTGGGATTGCCTTGATCCTCAAGAATGAGAAATATATGGGTGATGCCTTACTGCAGAAAACCTACACCGTTGATTTCCTAACCAAGAAGCGCGTTAAGAACAATGGCATTATGCCGCAATACTATGTTGAGAACGACCATCCCGCTATTATTCCCAAATCCGTCTTTATGCAAGTGCAAAATTTGATCCGGCAGCGCCATAACGGTATCACCACTAAGAATGGCAAACACCGGAGGATTAACAGCAAGTATTGTTTTTCGCAACGGGTCTATTGCGGCAAATGCGGGGACATCTTTCAGCGAAATATGTGGTATAACCCTGTTAAGGTTGTAGTTTGGCGCTGTGCCAGCCGTATTAAGCGCAATAAGAAAGGTCGACGCTGTATGATCCGCAATATTAAGGAACCTCTTCTCAAAGCCGCCACCCTTGACGCAATCAACCAGTTAATCGAGAGTCATGAATTAGCGGATAAGCAAATCAAAGCCAATATCATGAAAATCGTTAAGAACTCTAAAGGTCCAACGATCGAAGAGCTGGATAAACGACTAGAAGATGCGCAACTAAAACTGATTCAAGCAGCTAACCAGCATCAAAACTGTAATGACCTCTCCCAACAAGTAATGGAGCTACGTGAGCAAAAGGAAAAGGTTCAAAGAATTGAATCCGAAAACCAAGTTAAACTCCACAATATCGACCAGGTCAGCGATTTCGTGGACGAACACCAACATGGTATTCACGAATTCGACCCGCAGCTAGTCTGCCGATTAATTAAAAAAATCACCATCTTTCAACGCTACATGGAGTTCATGTTCAAAGATGGTGAAGTGATCAAAATTAAGATGTGAATATTTAGGATGTGCAGCACTCAGCTATTTTGGCTGGGTGTTTTTTGCATTAATGACACTCGTCGGAATACATCCCCAGATTCCATTAATTCCAGTATGATGAACATTCACTATACACTCATGTTCAATCAAGTATCGCTTAAATTCACCAATGTGTTCCATATCGATAATGATCAATCGACCGTTATCCTTAAGGACTCGCAATGCTTCGCTAATTGCTAATTCACGTTGTTTCTTTGGCTTAACGTTGTGAATTGCAAAACTAGCAAAAACATAGTCATATTCATTATCAGTAAATGGCAGGTTGGTCATGTTAGCGGTCTGTATTTTAGCAACTTCCTCAACGTCAGCTTGTTTAATATTATGTTGAGTCGCACTTTGTGAATTGCTAGATTGGTCGGCAGATTGCCATATATCAATACCAATTACTTTACCTGGGCTTTTCAACTTTTTAGCTACTTCCAGCAAAACTGCCCCATGTCCAGTCCCCAGATCAAGGACTTTGCTATCCTTGGGAATATTCAATGATGAAACTACTTGATGAATAATTCTGTACTTACCAAAAAGGCTGGTATGAATAAACAATATCGCCAGGGTTAACATTACACCTGGAAAAATAAAGTTATAAGGATTGTGTGAATTATATGCTGGGATAATTCCAAGAATCCCAGCTACAATGAACAAGACTGGTACTAATGGTGCATCAATGCCTTTCTTCATCTGCTGATTTTCTCCTTTTTAACTATTAATGGTTAATAAGATAATATCAAAGATCTAACATAGAATTCAATTTAAAAATGAAGCATAACATTACGATTTCTTATATGTCCGGATTTCTTTATTATACTTCCGCAACGTATTGTGACAATAAACTTTATTAGCCGAAGACATTCGCACTTTTTTCCATAAAATCGCAGCAACTTTTAATCGCTGATTATATTGCTTACTAGTCGGATCCTTGAAAAACGCCCGAACAAAGTTATCCCATTGGTAAGTATTTTTTCTTCTGCAGACGACGCAGTTTTATTTTGATCCCAATTCTGCATCTGTTGAATTAAATCGCCAACAGTAGCTTTCTCATCATTTTCTGCCTCAGCTTTTCTTTTGATAATGGCCATTTTCTTGCTAAAGGAGAACTTCTTAACACCAAAATAATCAGCGAACCATTTACGGGCAGCATTGTTAAAGCAGAAGCCGGAGTTAATTAACTTTGTGTCCAAGCTAATCTTGCTATACGGTAATGGGCGATGCTTACTATTATTTCGAATTGGTTTAATTTGCGAAGAAGGTATTCCCTTGAAATATTTTATAATATACGAATTTAGTTCTGCCTTGGTTCCCGAAGTAGGCAAGTTATATTGTTGACATAACTTAACTAATTCCGTTTTATAGTAATAATTTTGTGTAAATTCAGATAGGGTATGGGGGATTTTCAAGGTAAGCACCTCCTTAAAGATATGACGGCCTTAACTTAATATTATACAGAACTATGATACTATATCTTAGAAAGCAAAAACACAGTTCGGTTGGTAGTCCGGACGTCAGCACATGCTGATCAGTATCCTTCCCCTCCGGGATGTCCCGCTTTCTTAATCTAATTTAAGGAGGGGACATGATGGTTATTCAATCTTGTCTAACAATTGTTTTTGATGGTAGCTTCTATAAGGCCATTTTGGAATGTCACGATGATAACAGCTATTCGGTTGCATCAGTTATCCTTGGTAGTTCAGAACCCAAAATGTCATTAATTCTGAAACTGATAAATCAAGATTATCAACGGTTCCATTTTCATTATGAACCAGACGAAGCGCGAATAGTTACGAAACACATCAATCCAAAACGCGCCCAACGATTAGCCAACAAAGCAATGAAATCTCACGGTATTAGTACCCAAGCACAAAGCACCTTACAAAAACAATTTGAGGAAAAGAAAAAATTACGAAAAGCACAGCATTCTACTGAAAAACGATTAGCAGAGGAGCTTCGTTATCAAAAACGATTAGCTAAGCATCGTAAAAAGCATCGTGGTCATTAACATATTGCATGGTTGTCATTCTGACAATCATGTTTTTATTTTGGCCTGAATATAGTTGAGTGTACAATTCTCCTCAATGAAACCTACCTAATAAGATAAACTCAATTTCATGCCAGTAGCTTAGTTCACTCAATTGTTAAGTCCAAAATCAGCCATTTTCACAATCCTTCTCAACGCTGTCATATCAACCTTTACAACTCATTCTATAACCTCAATCAACTCAACTACCCAAAATGGACACTTGCATACTCAACCCGCAAAAAAGGACATAGAACACTCGACCCTCCAACCCCGAAAGCAAAAAGTGTACTAATTCCAATCAACAAAAAAGGAATTAGTACACTTTCAATCTATTAAGAATGCCGTCACACCGGCTTTTATCGCCTATTGTTTTGTACGTTCAAGCACCGTTACGGATTCGACATGCGTCGTCTGCGGGAACTGGTCAACAGGCTGGATGGGTTTCGTGACGTGGTAACCGACTTCCGCGAACCGTTGAATGTCCCGCACCAGGGTGGCTGGGTTGCAGGACACGTAGATCACTTTTTGTGGTGCCATCTTGCCGGTCGCCTCAATCAGCGACTCCGCCAGGCCCTTGCGCGGTGGGTCGACGATCACCACGTCCGGCTTCAGGCCCGCCGCCTGCCACTTGGCAAACTGCTCTTCGGCCTTTCCGACCACGAATTCAGTGTTTTTAATGCCGTTTCGTTTGGCATTGTGCTTGGCGTCCGCAATCGCGGCGGGCACGATCTCGACCCCGTAGACCTGCTTGGCGTGCTTAGCCACCGCCAGCGAAATCGTCCCAATCCCGCAGTAGGCATCAATCACCGTCTGGCCGCCATTCAGCCCTGCATTGTCAATCGCCGTCTGGTACAGCCGCTCTGTCTGCTGCGGGTTAACCTGGTAGAAGGACAGCGGCGAAATTGCAAAGTCAATGCCGAGCAACTGGTCATGGATTTCGTCCTTGCCCCACAGCGTTTTATTGGTTTCGCCCAGCAGCTTATTGGTCCGCTTATCATTGACGTTCTGGACGATGCTCTTTACTTCCGGCACCCCGGCCACGATCCCGTCAACAATCTGCTCTTTCATCGGCAACCGCTTCGTGTTCGTGACCAAAACGACCATCACTTCATGGCTGTAATAACCCCGGCGCACCATCACCGTCCGGATGACGCCCTTGCCGGTCCGCTCGTCATACGGCGTCACGTGGTACTTCCGCAGGAGGTTCCGAACGACGACAATCGCCTCGTCAATTTTCGGATCTTGAATATAGAAGTCTTCAATCGGCACCAGGGTGTGGCTGCCCCGCTTATAAAAGCCGGTTTCCAGCTTGCCCCGGACCAGCTTGACGGGCACCTGGGCCTTATTCCGGTAGTGGTAAGGCCGCTCCATCCCCATCGTCGGCGCCACCTTAATATCATCCAAGTGGGCCTTCGCCAATAGTTCCTCAATCTGGTGCTGCTTAAAGCGCAACTGGGCCGGGTACTTCAAGTGGCCCAGTGGTGCAATCCCGGTCTGGATATACTTCTTGTCTTTTACGTCCACCCGGTCGGCGCTCTTCGTCTGCCAAGCCATCACCCGGCCCCAGGCAAAGTTCCTTGTCATCTTGGTGACCCGCACCGTCACTTCTTCCCCCGGCAGGGCGTTGGGTACAAAGACCGGGAAGTCAGCAATTTTGACGACCCCGTTGCCCTCGTAGGTCAAATCAATTACCTTGGCCTGGTATTCTTCATTTTTATGTACCGGAACGTTTACTTTCACGATTTTGCCTCCATTAACGATTATTCGATATGACTATTATTACAAAATCCGCCCACTGCTTCAAGCAAAGGCGCACCCAGACAAAAAGCCGAGAGAAAACAGCATTTCTCTCGGCTTCGTTATTATATTGTTGATTCGACTTTCATCAAGATAACGTGCTTCGCCAGCACAGGATCGTACCCTAGGTGTGAATGCTCGCTCGGCCCGTTGCCGTGCCAACCAATGTTCTAGCTAGTCGTACGCTCTGTCGAGGAGCTGGCTCCGCACTTCTATTACTTATCTTCATCACTTATCTTGCCGACACCTTCCACGAAGTCCTTTTCGACCCGTTGGAAGTCGGCTGAATCGGTAATCGCATCATCCGGAATTTCATCCAGGTTTGCGACCACTTCAATGTGCTGTTTCAAATCGTGGAACTTCATCGGTGCGTCCCCGCCGTATTCACCATCAAGGTTGATCATCAACCGGTCTTCCTTGCTCAATGGGGTCACATCCACATCGGTCGCCTTGGCATAGATAATCCGCGGGTCGTCGAGGTGCTTTCCCTGCAAGGCCTTCGCCATCAGCGCCAGCATGTCGGCCAGACTGCTCTTCTTGACGATAATCATGGTGAACTTACCGTCATCCAGCGACGCGTCCGGCACAATCTGTTCAAAGCCACCGACCGAATTAGTCAGCGCCAGCAAGATCATCGACGCCGTGCCCCGGTATTCCTGGTCATCATACTTGATTGAAACGTCCACCGGCTTGATCTGCGGCAGCAGTTCGGCCCCCTTTGCCAGGTAAGCCGCATAGCCAAAGAGGGACTTCATCGACGACGGTACGTCATAAGTCAGTTCCGTCAGCGTTCCCCCCGCCGCGATGTTCATAAAGTAGTTGTCACCGGCCTTGCCGATATCGATTTTGAACTTCTTGTTCTTCTTCAAAATCAGCTTAGCGGCAGCAATCGGATCATCACGGGGAATCCGCAGTGCCCGGGCGTAGTCGTTAGTGGTCCCAGCCGGAATGATTGCCATCGTTGGCCGGTGTTCCAGCCCGGCAATCCCGTTGATAACCTCGTTCAAGGTCCCGTCACCACCAGCGGCCACAATCAGGTCAAACCCTTCCTTGGCCGCCCGCGTCGCCTCATTCTTTGCCGAGTTCGGCGCCGGGGTCGTCGCAAAGGCGCTCGTTTCGTAGCCCGCCTTTTCGTAGATATCTAAAATATCGACCAGGTCTTTGCGGAGCGCCTCACGACCAGCAGTCGGGTTGTAAATAATCCGTGCTCGTTTACGCATCGTCAGCCTCCTACATCGCCTGCAGCGACTTCATCAGCAGTTGGGTAACGATCTTCGGGTTGGCCTTTCCGTGAGTCTGCTTCATGATCTGCCCCATCAGGTAGCCAACAGCCCGGTCCTTCCCGTTCTTGTAGTCGTCAACGGATTGCTGGTTGTTTGCCAGGACATCATCGACGATTGGCTGCAGCTGAGCCGGGTCAGACAGTTGAACCAGACCGTGTTCCTTAGCGTAGGCCTGTGGTTCTTCCCCGTTCAGAATTCCCTTGAAGACCTTCTTCGCCATCTTGGAAGAAATCGTTCCGTCGTCGATCAGCTTAACCATTCCAGCCAGATTAGCTGGCGTCAGCTTGGTGTCCTGGAGGTCAACGTGCTGGTCGTTCAGGTAGGAGTTGACGTCGTTCATTAGGTAGTTAGCCACCCGCTTTGGATCGCCACCATCCTTGATTGCTTCCTCGAAGAAATCGGACATTTCCTTGGTCTGGGTCAGCACCATGGCGTCGTAGTCGGACAAGCCGAGGTCGTCAACGTAGTGTTTCCGCCGTTCACCCGGCATTACCGGCATTTCGCCCTCGATTTCCTTAATCCAGTCTTCGCTGACTTCCACTGGCGGCAGGTCCGGTTCTGGGAAGTAACGGTAGTCGTCGGCCCCTTCCTTGGACCGCATCGAAATCGTCGTTCCGGTCGGTTCGTCATACCGCCGCGTTTCCTGGGCAATCTGACCACCAGAGAGCAAAACATTCTGGTGCCGCTTCTCTTCAAAGGCCAGCGCCTTGCGGACGTAGTTGAAGGAGTTGATGTTCTTCATTTCCGTCTTGGTTCCAAACTTATCAGAGCCGATTGGCCGGATCGAGATGTTAGTGTCAACCCGCATTGACCCCTCTTCCATCTTCACGTCGGAAATCCCGGTGAATTGGATTCGTTGCCGGAGTGCTTCCAAGTAGGCCACCGCTTCTTCTGGCGAAGCGATGTCCGGCTTAGAAACGATTTCGATCAGCGGCGTTCCCTGCCGGTTCAAGTCGACGTAGGAATACCTGCTGGTGTGAGTGTTCTTTCCGGCATCTTCTTCGATGTGCATCTCTTCGATCCCGATCTTCTTCTTTTTACCGTCGACCTCGATTTCAATCCAGCCGTCGTGGGCGATTGGCGTCGCAGACTGGGTAATTTGGTAGGCCTTTGGGTTATCCGGGTAGAAGTAGTTCTTCCGGTCAAAGTGCATCCGCCGTGCAATTTGGGCGTGGAGGGCCAGGCCGGCCATAATCCCATCACGGACAACGCCCTTGTTCAACGTCGGCAGTACCCCGGGGTACCCCCAGTCAATAACGTTGGTATTAGCGTTCGGCTGGTCACCATATTCGACCGGTGAAGGACTGTAAATCTTGGAATTTGTCTTTAATTCCACGTGGACTTCAAGCCCAATGGTTGTTTGAAAGTTCATCTTAGTTCTGTCCTCCTAACTGTGGAGTCTTCTTGTGGAAGTCCGTCGTCTGTTCAAAGACGTAACCGGTGTTGTAGATCGTCTGTTCATCAAACGGCTTCCCGATTAATTGGAGACCAACTGGCATCCCGTCTTCAGCGGAGAAGCCGGCCGGCAGTGACATTGCTGGCAACCCGGCCATGTTCACCGGCACGGTCAGCACATCGTTCATGTACATCGTCTTCGGATCGTCGATTTCGGCACCAATTTTAAAGGCGGTCGAAGCCCCGGTAGCACCGACAATCAGGTCATAATCTTTGAAGACCTTCGTGAAGTCATCACTAATCAGCCGACGAACTTTAGCGGCCTTGTTAAAGTAGGCGTCATAAAAGCCGGCTGACAATGAGAAGGTCCCCAGCATGATCCGACGCTTAACTTCATCCCCGAACCCTTGGGAACGGGACTTGACGTAAACTTCTTCCAGGTTCTTCGCTTCTGGAGCACGGTAGCCGTAACGAATCCCATCATACCGCTGCAAGTTCGATGAGGCTTCGGATGAGGCCAGGATGTAGTAAGCCGGAACACCATCGTGGGTGTGAGGTAGGCTCACTTCGTCCACGGTCGCGCCCAAGGACTCTAAGTGGTCCAGGGCGGCCTTAATAACTTCCTTCACGTCAGCACGCAGACCATCGTAGTATTCCTTTGGCACGGCAATCTTGAGGCCCTTGATACTCGTGGAGTCATTCAGCTGGGCAGCCCAGTCTGGAACCGCCTTGAGTGAGGAGGTCGTGTCGTGCTCATCGTTGCCGGCAATCAAAGCGGTCAGGTAGGCGTTGTCCTTAACGGACCGGGTCAGCCAGCCGACCTGGTCAAAACTGGACCCAAAGGCAATGATTCCCCAACGAGAAACCCGCCCGTAAGTTGGCTTCATGCCGACAATTCCGTTGAAGGAAGCGGGCATCCGGATGGAACCACCGGTATCAGTACCAAGCGCACCAAGAACGTCACCAGCGGCAACGGCAGCCGCAGAACCACCTGAAGAACCACCTGGTACCCGGGTCAGGTCCCATGGGTTATGGGTGGTGAAGAAGGCTGAATTTTCCGTAGAAGAACCCATGGCAAATTCGTCCAGGTTGGTCTTCCCAACGTTAACGTAGCCCGCCTGCTTCAACTTTTCAACGACCGTAGCATCGTAAACGGGGTTGAAGTTTTCCAGCATCTTGGAAGCTGCGGTCGTCCGCAGGCCCTTGGTCAGAATGTTATCCTTAACCGCCAGCGGAATCCCGGCAACCAGCTGGTCAGCGCTGATCTCGGCTTCATCAACTGCCCGGGCCTGCTTCATGGCCCCTTCTTCGTCCAGGGTCAGGAAGGCCTTGACCTGGTCATCATTGGCCTTGATGTGGTCAAAAGTTTCCTTGGTCAGTTCCGTGGCGCTGATCTTCTTGTTCACCAGGTCATCGTGGAGCTGGCTGAGGTCAGTTTCGTAAAAGTCCATTATTCGCCATCCTCACTTTCATCAATGATTACTGGAACCCGGATGTAACCGTCATCCGCGTCCGGAGCGTTCTTCAGCAAAGCAGCAGTTTCTTCCTTGCTGGCCTTGACTGCCTTGTCCTCGCGCAGGGCGTTGACCCGGTCAGTCGCGTTCGTCATTGGCTCGACACCGTCCGTATCTTCGTTTGCAATTTCCTCAAACATATCGATAATGCTTCCCAGCTGAGTCGTGAATTGTTCAAGCTCATCCTGGGGGAATTCCAGCTTAGCAAGTTCTGCAACGTGCTTTACTTCCTGCTCAGTGATTTTACTGGCCATCATTTCGACCTCTTTTCTCAAAATTAAGTATATATACATTTAACAATTCTAGCACAGAATGGGCAATTTTTTTATTGATTTATGTGCTGGAATAGCAAAGGGGCTGTGACATAAGCCCGATTACTTTAATAAAAGGAGAATAGCGCAGTACACAAAGGGGCTCCAGTGCTCGGCAAAGCCGAACGCTGAAGCCCTCTTTGTGCTTGCGGGGGCGTGAAGACGAAGTCATAAATGACTTCTGTCACGCTGTTATGAAGTGACCATTGTCAAGTAGGAATTTGGCTCTGGTCATTTTTGATCCCCATAGAAAAGTCTCAGAAATTGATCCTTCGACAGTTAACCACTCTGTTATTCGTGGATTGGTTACCAACAGGTTAATGGTCCGTCGCAAGGCTCATATAATCTCCCACCGTGGATCATGATAATA
>SKEM01000227.1_pt1 | contig 44349 bp, 34 predicted proteins | sample 4826731 | NCBI WGS metagenome assembly SKEM01 (sample SAMN11008809, study PRJNA524170) | human gut metagenome | biome: Human fecal sample; material: Feces; isolation source: fecal sample from pouch patient p37 | host: Homo sapiens | place: Israel: Tel-Aviv | collected 2015-07-27 | reverse complement strand
ATTGAATACTTTAATACTAAACGTGCTTATACAAGCAGAAACGGCTTGACCGCGGAACAATTCCGCAATCAAGCCGCCTAAATTAATTTTATCTATTTAACCTGTATACTTGACTGGACATAGTGCCCGCATCAGCGGCGGTGGGACGCTTTAATATGGGAAACTGCCTAGGTTATCGTCTTCAGTGATTTGACGGACTGCCTTGGCAGGAACACCGAGTACCAGCGAGTTGGCCGGCATATCCTGTGTAACGACGGCGCCTGCGCCGATGACACAGCCGTCGCCAATTGTGACCCCTGGGCAGATTGTGACGTTGGCAGCTAGCCAGCAATTGCTGCCGATCGTAACGGGTTTGCCGTACTCGTAATCAGCAAAGCGGCCGTCTGGAAGCTGTCGTGGGTTACGCTGCTGGTAACGGAGCGGGTGCATGGCGGTAATAATGGAGACGTTCGGGCCGCACATGACGTTATCGCCAATGGTGACGGGACAGGTATCGAGAATCGTTAAATTGGCATTGGCGTAGAAATTATCACCAAGCGTTGTAAAACGCCCATAGTCGACAAACATGGGACCCTGAATATAGGTGCTAGCACCATGGTTGGGGAATAGTTTTTCGATAATGGCTGTTCGTTCGACGGTATCTTCATCCGTAGTCAACGTGTAGTCACGGCACAGGCGGTGAGCGAAGTGGGCGAACGCGTCTAACTCCGCAGTGGCTGGGCAATAGGGCTTGCCCGCCAGCATTCTCTTGGTATTTTCTTCCATCTTAATTCACTCCTTTACTGTTCTAAATACTATTATGGCAGTGTTTAGGAGCCTCTACAAGCACTAAACAGATTTGCCCTTTCCGATTGAAACCGACTACATTATCCGCTATTATGATTAAGTAAAATAATTTATTTTAGAAAGAAGCGCTTATAATGACACAGGTAAAATTCGATAGCAGTGCTTTGAAACAATTTGTTCATGACAACGAACTCGGTGAAATGCAGGCAATGGTCAAGGCCGCGGATGATGAACTCCGCAACGGGACCGGTGCCGGTGCCGCCTACCGTGACTGGCTCCATCTGCCAAGCGAGTACGACAAGGATGAATTTGAGCGGATCAAGCAAGCCGCCAAGAAGATCCAGTCCGACTCCGATATCTTGGTTGTCATCGGAATCGGGGGCTCATACCTCGGTGCCCAGATGGCAATCGACTTCCTCCACAACACCTTCTACCAGGCGCAAAGTGCGGCAGACCGGAAGTACCCACTGGTCATCTTTGCCGGGAACTCCCTCAGCTCGACCTACGTTCACGACCTTCTGGAACTAATTGGTGACAAGGACTTCTCCGTCAATGTCGTTTCCAAGTCCGGGACGACGACTGAACCGTCAATTGCCTTCCGGATCTTCAAGAAGAAGCTGATTGAAAAGTACGGCCTGGAAGAAGCTAACAAGCGGATCTACGCCACAACCGACAAGGCCAAGGGGGCGTTGAAGACCGAGGCCGACACCAACGGTTACGAATCCTTTGTCATTCCTGATGGGGTCGGTGGCCGCTACTCCGTCCTCTGCCCGGTTGGCCTCCTGCCAATCGCCGCTTCTGGTGCCGACATTGACCAGCTGATGGCTGGTGCGGCCCAGGCGGAACAGGATTACGTTGACCCAGACCTGTCCAAGAACGAGGCTTACCAGTACGCCGCCTACCGGAACATCCTTTACCGGAAGGGCTACGAGACAGAACTCCTGGAAAACTACGAACCAAACATGCGGATGTTCGCCGAATGGTGGAAGCAGTTGGCCGGTGAATCCGAAGGGAAGGACCAGAAGGGGATTTACCCATCCAGTGCTAACTTCACGACCGACCTCCACTCACTTGGTCAGTACATCCAAGAAGGACGCCGCTTCCTGATGGAAACCGTTGTGAAGCTCGACAAGCCAAACTTCGATGTAGAAATCCCAAGCGAAGAGGATAACCTCGACGGCCTCGGCTACCTGGAAGGGAAGACGATGGACTTTGCCAACACCAAGGCTTATGAAGCCGTAGTGGCTGCCCACACGGCTGGTGGCGTACCAGTGATGACCGTTCATATCCCAGAAGAAAATGAATACACGCTGGGCTACCTGATCTACTTCTTTGAGGTGGCCATGGGGATTTCCGGTTACCTGAACGGGATCAACCCATTCAACCAACCAGGGGTCGAAGCCTACAAGACCAACATGTTTGGTCTGCTGGGCAAGCCGGGTTACGAAGAAGTCGGCAAAAAGCTCCGCGCAGAAATGGAAAAGAACAACTAGGATTAAGGAGGAACTGGAGAGTAATCCCCAGTTCTTTTTTATGGATAAAGAAAAAATTTATCAACAACAGCAGCGAGTCCAGCACCGTTTAGTCGCCTGGATTGTTTTGACCATCTGTTTTCAAATTATTACGGCGCTGACCGGTTGGCTCCTAGTAAAAGTAATTGCGTGGCTTGCCACAGCCTACTGTGTCCTATTAATTATCTTATGGTGCTATTTAGAATTATGGCTGTTGCGTAAGCATGACTAGCAAACGTGTTATAATAAGGGCATTGGATATTAATGGATGAAGTAGGGATAACATGACAATTGACCATCGCAATTTATCGCGAATAAACAATCGAAAATTAGTATTACAACAACTATTTAACAACCAAGAAACATCGCGGGCGGAAATCGCCCGTCAGCTAAAGCTGAATAAGTCGACCGTTTCCTCAATCTATACTGAGTTAGATGATGCCGGCTTGATTCAGGAGGTGCGTCAGGGCGAGTCGACGAGTAGTGGGGGACGGAAGCCAAACCTGGTTCGTTTGAACCCTAACTATGGTTTCGTGGCGAGCTTCAACATTGGGACTGCCTATATGGCTTCGATGTTTAACTACATTAATGGGGAAATTATCCGCTATAATCGACAGCCAATCGAGCGTTTTGATATTCTGACGATTATGCAGATGATTAAAAAAGAAATTCAACAGATGCAGGAGTTTGACCAGACCAACCGCGGCCTGCTAGCAATCGCCTTTTCAATTCATGGGATTGTGTACAATAACAAGGTGCTGGATTCCCCGTTCTTAGACCTCGACGGAATTGACCTGCAGGGGTACTTTGAGAAGGAGTTTGGCGTACCGGTCGTCCTAGAGAACGAGGCGAACCTATCAGCGGTGTTTGAGAATGACTTTTGTGTAGCTGATAATATTCGAGACCTCATTACTATCAGTATTCACCGGGGAATCGGGGTTGGTGTGATTGCCAACGGCCAGCTCTACCGGGGAAATCGCGGGATGGCCGGGGAAATCGGCCGGACACTGATGATTGACCGCTTTGCTACCGGGAGTAAAAAGCTGGTGAAGATGGAATCACTGTGTTCCGAGGACGCAATTATTGGTCAAGTAAAAGCAGTCAAGGGGATAGACAAGATTAGCAGCGCTGAGCTGGTCCGCCTCTACCACTATGATAGCCAGGTCCTGCAGATCTTTGACCACGCGGCGGAATTGATCGCGGAAGCATCGTATAATGCGATTGTTTCCTTTGGCCCGCAGGAGGTCTACTTTAACTCGACCCTCTTTGAGGATATTCCAGAGCTGTATGAACAGATTCGGACTAAATTAGTGGAGATGGGAGCCTTCTCACCGATTAAAAAGATTGTGGGCTCACGGATGACTTCGCTGTTGGGAGCCAGCTCATTAGCAATTCATCGGGCACTCCAGCTTGACCATTACCAGCTTCGTCTGCGTTGGCCAAACGAGGTAAAAAATGTAGAGTAAAGCAAAACGTCTCGCATTGTGCGGGACGTTTTAATGTATACAAAAAGCGTTGGCGAAAGTTATCGTCAACGCTTAATTTAATTATTAATCGTTCTTAGCTGCTTTCTTCTTGGCAGCCTGGTCACGCAGCCATTGTTCGATACTTTCCAGGGACTTGCCTTGGGTTTCGAAGACCTTGGCGTGGACAAACCAGATGGCGAGCAGACAGAAGACACCGTAACCGATGAACAGAGTACCCTTACCAAAGAAGCTCAGAAGAGGTGGGAAGGTCAGGGAAACGATCATGTTTGCGGTCCAGTTGACACCAGCGGAGAAGGAGTTTCCTAAACCACGGATGTTCAGTGGGAACATTTCACCAATCATTGTCCACATGATTGGGCCCCAGGTACCAGAGAACGAAGCGATGTAGATTACCATGGAAATTACGGCAACGTCAGCGGCAAACTTGGAATCGCTGGAGTGCATCAGTCCCCAGCACATGATGAATAGGGTAATAGCCATCAGCCAACCACCGACGATTAACATCTTCCGCCGGCTAACCCGGTTCATCAGCCAGATCCCGATCACAGTAACGATGACGTTGAAAATCCCAATCCAAATGTGGGAGAGCAGTGCGAAGTGCACACCGAAGCCTGCATCAGTAAAGATGGTTGGGGCGTAGTAGAGCACCGTGTTACAACCCATTACCTGTTGGAAAATTGCCAGGCCGACAGCGGCAATCAGGGCTGGCCGAACCATCAAACCAAACAGTTCGCTCCAACCACCAGATTTAATGGCGGCCTGCTTTTGAATCTTGGCAATATCATCATTAACCACGTTGGCATCGTTTTGGTTCATTGCCATCAGAACTTCACGGGCAACGTTTTCCTTGTCGTTCCGTACCAGGTAACGTGGCGATTCAGGCAGGATAATTGCCCCGACAAAGAGAACGGCAGCTGGTACGGCAGCCAAGCCAAGCATCCACCGCCAACCGGTGTAAATGCCCTGCAACCAGTAGTTGAACAGGTAGGCGAACAGCAACCCGGTCATAACCATTAGCTGGAAGAGTCCGGACATCATTCCCCGTTTAGCAACTGGTGCTAATTCGGCCAGGTAGGTTGGAATCAATGCTGAAGCAGAACCAACACCGAGCCCCAGAATTACCCGGGAAATAATCAGTGTCCAGAATTCAGGAGCAACCCCGGAACCTAAGGCCCCAACGAAGAAGATAATTGAAGTAACCATCAGGAGCTTCCGCCGACCAAAGCGGTCTGAGAAAGGTCCAATGGTAACGGCACCCAGAATAGCACCCAGCAATACAGCGGAAACGACGGAACCTTGTTGCCAAGAATTCAAGGATAATTGCTTTTCAATAAATAGGATGGCACCAGAAATGGATCCCGTATCGTAACCGAAAAGTAAGCCACCCAAAGCGGCAAAGAAATAAATCCACCCTGCAGATAGTTTATGTTTCATGATTTTAACCCCTTATATAAAAACAAGAATAAATGTAAGTTAACAGAGTGAGTTAGTTGTTTATAATTGTGTTGGTTTGATTAACCAACTAACGTCTATTATAATAACATAAAAAGACGAAATTGGAAGCGTTTTTACAAATGTTTTTATTTAGAAGATAGTTATAAATAGACAAATTTTGGTAATAAAAAGACTAATTAGGATTGGTTGTTAATCGAGGGGTGACAAGGGTGCAGCAGTTTATTTCTTTTCCGACAATTGAATCGGGCTTATATATGTTTGGCGGACACCGCCATACGGTTGCTGGAGGCTGGCATTTTTTTGAGCAACGACACCAGGTATTTGAACTGATGACCATTAGCAAGGGGTGTCAATTGACGGAAATTAAAGGTGGCCCCACCATCGAATTAGGCCCGGGTGACGCGATTATTATTGCACCAGAAACTTACCATACAAATAGCAACCAGAGTGCTCAAACGCCCATGACGTATAGCTGTCTGCATTTTGACTTTGAGGATATGCTCGTGCGGTCCCGGTTGATTGGGCTGGTTGCCAATCAGCGGATTCCCGCCGGATCAGTACTGGCACGAATCTGTACCGATACTTTGGCAGCAATTGCCCAGCTCAGCAGTAACCGGGAACAGGTTAATAATTTTGCCAACCGGGTTGCAATTGAAATTACACTCCTTAACTTCCTTCGGGACGTTGACCAGGAGATTGACCGGGTCAAGGACCACCACCGGCTGCCATACTCAGACAAAGAAGCCAAAGTGGCCCGAGACCTGGTTGTCAGTATTGAAAATCGGGTCAATAATGACGATGAAAATCCTTCATTCAACTTTGAGGAAATTTGTTATCACTTGGGAATTAGCAGCGGCTACGGTCACCGGATCTTTAAGAAGGTTTATGGGATTACGCCCCTGTATTACATTAATCGGGAGCGTTATCAAAAGGCGCAACGCCTTCTGGAAAACTCCCACAATTCAATCGATGAAATTGCCAGCTTAGTTGGGGCAGGCAATATTTCAATTTTCAGTAAACAGTTTAAGAAGTGGTCGGGCGTTACGCCGAGCGAATACCGTAAGCAGACCCGGCGGAAGCGGTCTGTTACTTCTAAAAACCGGACAGGTTATTTTGAATAGTTAATTAATAAAAGGTCATAAATTGACAAATAACTGTCAGTTTATGACCTATTTTTCGCCATTGAAAGCGAATACAATGATCGTGGATTAAAAATTATCCGCTCTTATTCAGCTAACTTACTTTAATTGCTATTTTTAGTTTTGATTTGAAAGGACGAATCTTCAATGGACAATACTTCTAAGCAAGCAGTAAATGAGTTTGCTAAACTTTCGTGGCGTGAGCGAATTTGTTATGGTGCCGGTGATTTAGCACAAAACCTAATTTTCGGAACAATTGGTTCCATGCTGCTCTTCTACCTGACGACGGTTTTTGGAATTTCAGCCGCGGCTGGGGCGACAATTTTCCTGATTGTTCGGTGGGTCAACGTTTTTTGGGACCCCTGGGTTGGAACTGTTGTCGATAAGAGCCACTTTAAGCATGGCGGCAAGTACCGTCCGTTCCTAATTTACTTTGGGATTCCGCTGACGATTTGCTGTGCTTTGCTCTTCCTGCCGATTCCTGCGGTACGGGGGAACGTCCTGTACGCTTTCTTCTCCTACCTTGCAACGGCGTTAATCTACTCCTTTGTTAATATCCCATACGGGTCGCTGAACGCTTCGTTGACCCGTGATAATGACGAAGTATCGACCTTAACGACCGTCCGGATGACAGAAGCCAATATCGGGAACCTCTTGGTTTACACCTTCTTGCCGCTGTTTGTGCAGCTGGCATCGCCTGCCAAGCAGCTTAAAGACATTGGCTTTTTTGGCATTAAACTAAATTTGGGTAACTATGCTTCACCGCAGGCGGCTGGAGCCTACTTTAAGGTGATTTCAGTCTACATGGTCATCGGTTTCATCATGCTCCTCTGTACCTACTTTGGAATTAAGGAACGGGTCCTGCCCACCCAGGAAGAAACGGCTTCGGTTAAGTTTTCCGATTTGTGGAATGAACTGATTCAAAATAAGCCATTACAAATTCTGGGGTGGTTCTTCCTCATCGGCTTTACTTTCATGTTCTTTGGAAATACCGTTTGGCCATTCTTCGTTCAGTATAATATTGGTCACTCTGAATGGATGGCTTCAATTAACCTGATTGGGTCAATCCCGGGGATTTTCCTCGTCTTTCTCTGGCCGATTGTCCGGCGTAAGATTGGGAAGAAGGGCTTCTTCTACCTCTTCCTGATTCTCTTTATCATTGGTCAATTGATTCTGTGGGTCTGGTCATTCCCAGCCTTCAAGAACAGCATTGCTTTGGGATACATTGGCCGGTTTATCATGCAGTGGGGAATCACGGCGGCAACTGGTTACATGTGGTCGCTGGTTCCAGAAGTCATCTCCTATGGTGAATGGCATTCTAAAAAACGGGTCGCCGGAATCATCAACTCCATCATGGGACTATTCTTCAAGATTGGTTTAGCGCTCGGTGGAATTATTCCGGGGTACATCAACGCCTTTTGTCACTTTGACGGTAATAAGGCTAGTCAGCCTGCCTCAGCCCTGACAGGAATTTCGATTTCGATGATCTGGGTACCAATTGTTCTCGCCTTGATTGCAATGTGGATTATGAGCAAATACCCACTGTCAGATCCGGAGGTAGATAAGATTAACCACGAAATTGAGGACCAGCGAAATACAGCTGTTAGCAAGTAAACGAAAGAAGGTTATTAGGATGAAAATTTATGTAGATATTAATGCGCCTATCAACGGAGACGGTTCCCAGGAGCGTCCTTTCAAGGCCATCCAGTCAGCAGCCAATATTGCCATGCCGGGGGATGAGGTCCTAGTTGCGCCAGGAACCTATCGGGAAAACGTTGATCCCAAGCACGCTGGGACCGCGGACCAGCGGATTATTTACCGGTCAACTGAACCACTGGGCGCAGTAATTACCGGAGCCGAACGGGTTGCCACGTGGGAAGCACTGGCTGGCGATGTTTGGCAAGTGCGGATTCCGAATAGTATTTTTGGTAACTATAATCCGTATACTACCCGGGTCCTAGGAGATTGGTTTGATGCCCGGATCGTTGCCCATACGGGGGAAGTGTACTTGAACGATAAGGCCCTTTACGAAGTTAATAGCTTGGACGAGGTTAAGTCACCAGTCAAGAATATGAAGTCCTGGTACCCTGAAGACACGCTGTTGACCTGGTTCACGGAACAGGACGTGGAACAAAACGAAACGGTGATTTACGCCAACTTCCAGGGGGCGGACCCAAACGAAGAGAACGTAGAAATCAATGTTCGTGAGAATTGCTTCTATCCTCAGCAAGAGGGAATTGGTTACATTACGCTGGCTGGCTTCGGCGTTACTAAGGCGGCAACCCAATGGGCCCCGCCGACAGCTTACCAGGAGGGGATGATTGGCCCGCACTGGTCTAAGGGCTGGATTGTAGAAGACTGTGATGTTTCGCACTCCAAGTGTTCTGGTATTTCCCTTGGCAAGTACCTCCAACCAAACAATGATAATAAGTGGCTCAAGTGGAAGTACAAGGATGGTACCCAGACTGAGCGGGACGCCATTTGCCAGGCTTCCTACGAGGGCTGGGATAAGGAGCATGTGGGCTCCCATATTATCCGCCGCAACCATATCCATGACTGTGGGCAAACCGGAATCGTTGGGCACCTCGGTGGTATCTGCTCCTTGATTGAAGATAATGATATCCACGATATTAATGTCCGCCAAAACCTGGCCGGGGCCGAAATCGGTGGCATCAAGATGCACGCCGCCATCGACGTTACTTACCGGCACAACCACATTCACCACTGTACGCGAGGCCTGTGGCTGGACTGGCAGGCACAGGGAACCCGGGTCACCCAAAACCTTTTTGACCACAACAGCCTGCCAAATGACTTTAAGGTTGACCAGGACAACATCGATGACGTCCTGAGCGGCTTGGGCGAAGACATTTGGATCGAAGTCTCCTTTGGGCCAACCCTGATTGACAACAACCTCTTCCTTTCGGAGCGCTCAATCCGCTTTGCCGCGCAAGGGGTTGCCATGGTGCATAACCTGATTGCCGGGAGCTTTACCGCTACCGGTCGGGGGACCGACAATAACTCAGTTAACCTGCCATCGAACCGGTTTACGCCTTACCACGAAATTCATGGTACCAAGGTCATGGGCTTCATGACCATCCAGCATGGTGATAATAAGTTCTACAACAACATCTTCGTTCAACAGCAGCTGCGTCCAGAAATGCAGAAGCTGGCGGCGATGAAGAAGGACGAGCCAGATGACTGGGATGACTACAACTTCGAAGTTGGCACTAAGCCATTTAGTGACTATCCGACCTTTGCGGAATGGGATAAGCAGTTTGACGGCTACTGTGGGATTTACGCGCCAAACAGCGACCACTATTACAGCCATTTGCCGGTTTGGTCAGCGGGGAATGTCTACTTGAATGGCGCCCAGGCCACGGCGAAGGAGGAGAATCCGTTTGTCGACACCGCTGACCAGGTCAAACTAGCACTTGAAAAGCGGGATGACGGCCTTTATTTGAAGACCAACCTGTACGACTTTGTTCCTGAAAAGACCGACGGCGTGATTTCTACGGCGACGATTCCAATGGCCTTTGAACCAGAAGAAAAGTACGAAAACCCTGATGGAACCCCAATCACCTTTGATAGTGACTACTTTGGCAACCACCGTGACGGGGTGAAGGTCACTGCAGGACCATTCGGCAGTGCGGTGGAAACGGAACAAAAACTTTTCTAGTTAATAATATAAGAGAACGTAATGGCCTTCAGAGATTCGGTTTTTACCGATCTGTGAAGGCCATTTTTGCGGACTGTACTATGGAAAATAGTGCGAAACTATACTTTTCCTAACCGATTTTACGGAACCATTGGAACTGGAGGGCAACGTCTTCTAAGCCAAGAACCTGACGAATTAAGAGGGCACCGGCGCCGAGCAGCGACACATATTGGGCACCCTTGATGATAATTACGGGCACCTGGCAGCCGCATTGGATGGTCGCCGCCTGAATTAGGGCGCCTAGCTCTGGAATATTTTCAACGAGGGGGGAATTGATTAAGATTTTTTCTGGTCCATACAGCATTTGAAGGTTGAAGATCAACTGGCCAGTAACGGTCGCAAAATCAGTCAGGACCGCTTTAGTAGCGTCATCATGCTGTCGAACTGCCTGCTGAGCAGCGGTGAAATTGTTAATGGTGGTGCCAGTAGCTTGGCCTAGGCGGGCGAGAAAGTGGTCGCTGGAGAAGACGTCGCCAAGCTCTGTGACCTGCCCCTGCCGGTTTGGAATCTTAACGCTGCCGAGCTCTCCCACCATGCCCCGGTAGCCAGTGAAGAGTTCACGGTTGGCAATGACGCCAATCCCTGGTCCCCGGTGAATACTGAGGACCAGAAAGTTGTCCGCACTGTTCTGCTTCCCATAGTCCCGTTCGTATATTGCGGCCAGGTTTGCTTCGTTGCCAATTTTAACTGGGACGTGATAACGATCCTGATAATACTTCTGGAGGTTGATTCCGTGGAGGGGGTAGTAAGGAGAGTGAACAATTTGATTGTCTTCGACCACGGCATGAATGGAGAAGCTGATGCCTAGTAAACCATGCTCGGTATCGTTGTGCGCTGCGGTTGTGGCTAACTGCTGATTAATGATTTCCATTACCTGCAAGAGCTCGTGGTTAGTTAAGGCAATTTGCTGAAAACTAATTTCCTGGCCGTCAGCATAGAGAAACATAACGTAAAGACTATCGTAAGTCAGGTTAAAGCAGGCAATGTAGCCGTAATGGGTGTTGATAGTGTAGAGTTCCGGCTTGCGGCCGCCGTTTTCCGTCGCTTGCCCGCGCCCGAGGTGACGAACGAATCCTTGCCGATCGAGTTCGGCGAACAACGAGGAGGTTGTTGACCGAGTTAATCCCGTATTCCGGGCAACGGCTGCCCGGGAAATTGCGGGATGGTTAAAAAGTTGTTGTTTGACGAGCTTCAGGTTGGTGAGCCGGTTGAGGTCACGGTTAGTAGATGACAATGTATGTTCCTCCAGTATCCATCATGGCAACTCGCCAGGACGGCGAAGTGCTGGGTAATAATTTGATTGTACTACAATCTGGCGGGGGAAATTGGGCCCTGGTCGTAAATTATTTAAAATAAAGCGTTTACAAACAACAAAAATGGTGGTATTTTTAGTTTGTTGTGAAACAAAACTAACTTACGAAATACTTATATCATTTGAGGATGTGATTATTGTGCAAAACCAAGCACTTAACGCCACGGATATTAAACTGCCCTGGCGGCAAAAATTTGGCTGGGCCACTGGTGATTTCGCCCAAAACCTTATCTACACTACCATTTCAACATATTTGTTGTTCTTCTATACAAACGTGTATGGCTTGCCGGCAGCTGATGCAGCAACGATGTTCTTAATTGTTCGTTTGATCGATGCAATCAACGATCCAATTGTTGGTACCTTTATCGATAAGCATACGACTCGTTTTGGTAAGTACCGTGGCTACTTGCTCTACATGGGCTTGCCACTCGCGGTGTTGGCGATGCTCTGCTTCTATGTGCCGGACTTCAGTCAAATGGGGAAACTGGTTTACGCTTACGTTACCTACGTCGGCCTTTCGGTGATTTATACCACTGTTAACATTCCGTATGGTTCATTGAACGCGGCGATGACCCGGAACAACAAGGAATTGGTTTCCATGTCATCAATTCGGATGTTCCTTGCCAACATGGGATCGCTGACCGTCAGTTTCGGTGTTCCAGTTTGCGTTAAGCTCTTCTCTGGTGGTTACTACTCCGGTGCAGCATCCAAGATGGGCTGGTTCCTGACGATGGTCGTTTACGGGATCGCCGGGGCATTAGTGCTGGTCTTCTGTTTCAGCCAGTCGACTGAACGGATTCACATGCCAGCCGATACTGAAGCGTCGGTCTCAGTGAAGGACCTTTTCCACCAGCTCAAGATTAACCAGCCACTCCGGGTATTAGCAATCTTCTTCATTATTACATTTGGTCTGATGTCTGTTGTGAACTCCGTCGGGGCTTACTACATGACTTACAATGCCCACAATGCTGGCTTGATGCAGTGGTACAACCTGCTCGGGACGCTGCCAGCCTTCTTGACTGTTCCGATTACCCCATGGTTGAACCGGAAGCTGGGAACCCAAGTATTGATGCAGGGGAGCCTCTTAGTAATTGTCATTGGTTTTCTAATTATGTTCATGGTCCCCGCAACTAACATTACCTGGACCTTTATCGGACGGGCAATTGAAGCTGCCGGCGTGACCCTGTCAACTGGATTCCAGTGGGCCTTAGTTCCACAGGTAATTACTTACGGTGAATGGAAGACCGGTAAGCGGGAGAACGGGATCGTCAATGCAATCGTTGGTTTCTTCTTCAAGTTTGGGATGGCCCTTGGGGGAGTTATTCCAGGTTATGTATTAGCGGCCTACGGTTTCGTGGCTAACCACCAGCAAACGGCACACAGCTTGTTTGGTATCCGGATGACCACGACGATCATTCCAATTATTGTTACGATTTTGGCCATGATTGTCTTTGCATTCTACCGCTTGACTGATGAAAAGATTGAACAGATGAACGAGGAAATCAGCCAACGCTCAGCAGCCAAAGACTAGGAAAGGAAGTTTACCATGAAGTTTACAAATGGTTATTGGTTAGACAAGAAGGAATATCAAATTAATCATCCCGAAGAAGCCTTTACGGCAGAACAGGAAGGCAAGGAACTGAATGTTTTTGCTCCTTACAAGCGGATTAACGGCCGGTGGGATGAATTAAATATCGGGATGACCACGATTAAGCTCAGCTCACCCGCCGAGGATGTAATCGGGGTCAAACTAACGCACTTTGACCAGAACAAGAAGGAACCCTCCTTCGAATTGACCGACTGGCACCCGGATGTCGATATTCACGTTGACGACCAGGCGGCCTCATTGCAGAGTGGGCGCCTTCAAGTTAACGTGCCGCTGCGGCAAGAATTCGCCATGACCTTTAACGCTGATGGGAAGGAAATCACGGCCTCCCGTCACCGCGCCCAGGGTGAAATTACCAACCGGGACAACGGCAAGCACTACATGCGGGAACAATTGTCCCTCGGCGTCGACACCCACGTTTACGGCTTGGGTGAACGCTTTGGCAACTTTGTAAAGAACGGTCAGGAAGTCCGGACAATTAACAAGGATGGTGGGACTGGCTCTGACCAGGCCTACAAGAACGTTCCGTTCTACATCACTGATGACGGCTACGGTGTCTTTGTCAACCAGCCGGAACCGGTGGACTTCGAAGTCGCTTCTGAGAATGTTGACCGGGTTCAATTCAGTATTGAAGGCCAGTCACTCGAATACTTCGTCATCTACGGGCCAACGCCACAGGAAATTTTGCACAAGTACACCGAATTAACTGGTAAAGTTCAACTGCCGCCTTCCTGGTCATTTGGTCTGTGGCTGACCACTTCCTTCCTGACCGATTACAGTGAACAGACTGTGATGAAGTTTATCAATGGGATGGAAGAACGCCATATTCCGTTGGACGTCTTCCACTTCGACTGCTTCTGGCAACGCGACTTCGAGTGGAGTAACTTGACCTGGAACAATGATGAATTCCCGGACCCTGAAAAGTTAATTCAAGAAATCCACAACAAGGGGATTAAGGTCTGCGTATGGATCAATCCATATATCGCCCAAAAGAGCCAGATGTTCAAGGAAGGTAAGGAACACGGCTATCTGGTTAAGCGGACTGATGGCAATGTTTGGCAGTGGGACCTCTGGCAAGCAGGGAACGGCTTCATTGACTTTACCAACCCGGATGCCGTTAAGTGGTACCAGGGTAAGCTGAAGAAGTTGCTCGCAATGGGAGTGGACTGCTTTAAGACCGACTTCGGTGAGCGGATTCCAATGGAAGACGCGGTTTACTTCGACGGCTCCGACCCTAAGCGGGAACACAACTACTACACTTACCAGTACAACAAGGCCACTTTTGATGCAATTGCTGAAGCAAAGGGCCGTGACGAAGCCGTTGTCTTTGCCCGGTCCGCAACGGTCGGCTCACAGAAGTTCCCAGTTCACTGGGGTGGTGACTGCCTTTCAACCTTTAAGTCCATGTCTGACACCCTCCACGGTGGGCTGTCATTCCTGAGCTCCGGCTTTGGCTTCTGGAGCCACGATATTGGAGGCTTTGAAGACGGTCCAGACACGCCAACTGCTGACCTTTACAAGCGGTGGACGCAGTTTGGTCTGCTATCCTCGCATAGTCGCTACCACGGCAGTGACGTTTACCGGGTTCCATGGAACTTCGATGATGAAGCGGTTGAAAACACGCGGAAGTACGTTGACCTCAAACTTTCATTGATGCCATATCTGTATACCCAGGCGGCCCACAGTGCCCACTACGGGAACCCACTGATGCGGCCAATGTGGTTTGAATTTGGTGATGACTACAACACGCACACGATTGCTAACCAGTACATGTTCGGTAGCCAAATCCTGGTTGCCCCAGTCTTCACCCCAGAAGGGAACGTGCACTTCTACCTGCCAGCAGGGAAGTGGACCAGTATCGTCCAGGACGGCGAACACTATGAAGTCGCTGCCGGTGGTCAATGGTTGAACAAGCACTACGATGAACTTCACCTGCCAGTGCTGGTTCGTGACAACACTATCCTGATAATGCGGGATAAGCCAGAACACGCTGATTACGACTACACGAAGGACGTTAACATCCAGCTCTTTGATATGCACGAGGGGACGACCAAGGTTCAAGTGGTTGATAAGCACGGTGAGGACGCGGCCGAAGTTGTCGTAACTCGGCAGGGTAACCACTTCACGGTCAAGACGACTGGCCTGAGCGGTGACTTGACCCTGACGGTTCACGAAAATGGACGGGCTCAAGACGAACAGCTGACTAACGGTGCAAGTGATTTCACACTCTAAAATTAATATAAACGAAGGCATCTTCCAAATGGGGGATGCCTTTTTTGGCATCAATGACAGATGATAAAACCGCTGGCTTCCCTGTACGGCAAAATTAGCTCACCAATTTGCCAGTTGTTAATTAATGGCCTGCAAGATTATAATAAATACCGTAGCTAACCGTTTACATACGGAAGAATTATTTAAATTACTTGGGGATTAGACGATATGAAAAGTAACTTCTCATTTTTAATGGATGAACCGTTAACGGCGCAGTACTTTGAAAGTGCAATGCAAGCCGAAGCTATCTACACGCAAGGGTTTTATAATCCGGTATTGACGCTGACGCGGACCGTCGCCGAAAACCTGGCACGCGATATTGCTGACCAGAAGTTTGTAAAGGTCGGGGCACACAGTACCTTTAGTAATGTTTTGCATGACTTGAAGCAGAAAAATATTATTGATTCCTATGCAATTGACCTCTTTTACGCAATCAAGAAGCCTGGAAACAGAGCTGCTCATGAACTGGCAACTGCAACCCTGATTAGTCAGGAAGAGGCGCTTGACACAATTAAGCATCTTTATATCTTATTGGTCTGGTTCGTCAATACTTTTTATGATGAGAAGGTAGATGTGACGGCTTTTAAGGAGCCAAAACTTGATGACTTCTTGTACTCAACGACGGTGCGTCCGCCGGCATCAGACCGTAATATCATCTACGTTCAAAGTGCTGATACCTCGAATGGGCACTTTGCAGAATACGTGGGCAACCTCAAGATTGGGAAAGCTCAGGCTGGTGACTTGGCCCGTGATAATAGTGATAACAGCCCTGAGATGCGTGAGGACGCCGAAAAACGGATTAAGCAGTATATGACCACATCCGGGCTTCCGCTAAATCTTGAGTGGGTCGAGCTGGCATACCGGAAGTCAGACGACATGTGGTTCACGGATACTGACGTTCACCGGGTTCTTGAACGTTCTGGTGTTAAGCACAGTGATATTTTACAGGGACAGGAGTGGTTTCACACCGACCTTCCGACAGCAAAAGCAGCCATCAAGGCCGTTAAAAACCAACAGTCGACCATTGATTTGAAACGGCAGGGTCAGCCGAGAGTCAAAATTGTTCTCCGGCCGGAGCAAAAAGAGGCTGTCGAAAAAGCAAAGAAGGCATTTAAGAAGCATAACAAGATGTTGTGGAATGCCAAAATGCGCTTTGGTAAAACGCTCTCAGCCTTGCAACTGGTCAAGGATGAAAAATTTGAACATGTGCTAATCATGACTCACCGGCCGGTCGTAGATGAAGGTTGGTTTGAAGATTTTAAGAAGATTGGGATGCCTGAAGCTGGTTACCTGTACGGTTCTAAGAAACAGGGTGCCACCTTCAATGAGCTTGAAGACTCTGACCTGCCTTTTGTCTACTTTGCTTCCCTTCAGGACTTACGTGGTTCTGAAGAGGCCGGCGGGAAGGCCGGTGATAAGAACTGAGAACTTTTTGATACTCATTGGGACCTGGTAATTATTGATGAAGCCCATGAAGGAACCCAGACAGAGTTAGCGCAGAACGTTACGAAACTTGTTTCTAGTGACGATACCAAGCTTCTCAAGCTGTCGGGGACTCCATTTAATATCCTTGATGAGTACGGTGAAGATCAGGTTTACACCTGGGATTACACTCAGGAGCAACAGGCAAAACTTCAATGGGGAATTGACCATCCGGGTGAACCAAACCCGTATGCAAGCCTGCCTAAGGTTAATATGTTTACCTTTGAAATGAACAAGAACTTTGATGAGCCACAGTTTATAGGGGATGGTACGCACTCCTTTAACTTCAAGGAATTCTTCCGTGTCAATAGCCAGGGGAAATTTGTGTATGAGGATAAGGTAAAACAATTCCTCGCAAACATTACTTCGCCGGATAGCCGGACCAATTACCCATTCTCAACGAAGGAGTTCCGGGATAATCTCCGCCACACACTCTGGATTATGCCCGGTGTAAAGGAAGCTGGCGCGATGGAGGCGCTCATTAAGAAGGATCCGGTTCTGGGCGAGGCAAGTGGCTACCAGATTGTCAACGTGGTGAAGAATGTTGCCGGGGACGATACCGGGATAACTTCAGAAAGTGATGTGGACCGGGTTAATGAGGCAATCGGGGATGACCCTGCTGCTACCAAGACGATTACTTTGACGGTTCGTAAGCTCACAACCGGTGTAACGGTCAAGCCGTGGACGGGTGTTGTATTCCTGTCTAACACCAACAGTGCCATGCAATACCTGCAAGCGGCTTTCCGTGCGCAGACGCCGTACTCGTCGCCAACTTTCGGGAAGAAGACCAATTGCTATATCTTCGACTTTGCTCCTGACCGGGCTTTGACGGTTATGGCCGAATCAACCCAACTGCGAACTGGGGTTGGTAAGCGAACCAGTAGTGCTCAGAAGGACCAGATGAAAGAGCTGATGAACTTCCTCCCAATCATTGGAATGAACGGGAACGGAATGAAACGTTACAGTGTTGACACTATGCTGGCACAAATTAAGCGAGTTTACGCCGAAAAAGCAGTCCGGACTGGTTTTGATGATGACTCCCTGTACAGTGATGAGTTGCTGATGCTGAAAGATGTTGATCTGAAAGAATTCAATGATCTTAAGGCAATCGTCGGGACAACTCCATCTGAGAAGAAGCCAGTGAAAGTCGATATTAACCACCAGGGGCTCACTGATGAAGAGTACAATGACGCACTAAACGGTAAAGAAAAGAAGCGGAAGAAAGACCGAACGCCAGAAGAAGAAGCCGCCATCGAAAAGATGAAGGAGCTGAAAAAGCAGCGGAAGACTATGATCTCAATTCTGCGGTCCATTTCGATCCGGATTCCAATGATGATTTACGGGATGGACATTAAACTGTCTGATGACGTGAACATCAATAAATTCATTGAAAACGTCGATGATGAGTCCTGGAAGGAATTCATGCCGAAGGGTGTTACCAAAGAGCTCTTCCGTAAATTCAGCAAGTACTATGATCAGGATGTCTTTATTGAAGCGGGTCGAATTATCCGGCGGAAGGTTAAAGATCTGGATAAGTTGGATCCAATCGAACGGGCCGAAAAATTAGCCGAAATTTTCGGGACGTTTAGGAACCCCGATAAGGAAACCGTTCTGACACCATGGAGGGTTGTCAATATGCACCTGGGTAAGACCATTGGGGGACTTTCCTTCTTTGACGATTCTTACCAGTACACTACTAAGGACGGTGTAAGTGCGAACCACTGGATTCAAACCGAATATACGGACCAAGTATTTAAGGACGACACGCACATCTTAGAAATTAACTCCAAGACGGGGTTGTACCCACTCTATGCGGGGATGACCTTGTACTGGCAAGCATTCCAGAAGCTAAATGAAAAGACCGCTGGAAAATTTGGCTTGGACGACCAGTTATTTATTTGGCAGCGGATTTTGCGTGAAAACTTATTTTTAATCGCTAAGACACCGATGGCCAAGACGATTGCTCAACGGACCCTTGCTGGCTACCAGGATTTTGATATGAACGTCGAGTATGTGCCAAACATCGTTAAAGATGCTAAAGAAGATGTAAGCGCAGAAGCAAAGAAAATTAAAGGGGTATTTGGTGGTATGAAGTTTGATGTTGTGATTGGAAATCCGCCGTATCAAGAATCTACGAATAATACTAGTGATAATTCTATTTACAACTTATTTATGGATCTTTCATTTGAGCTCTCTGGTCTAGTGACTTTAATAACACCTGCTAGATTTTTGTTTAATGCAGGAAAAACTCCAAAAGCTTGGAATAAAAAAATGCTGGAGGATCCACATTTGAAAGTTGTTAAGTATTATAAAACAAGTGATTTGGTGTTTCCTCGAACTGACATTAAGGGTGGTGTAGTAATAACCCTTAGAGATGATAAAAAAAGGTTTGGGGAAATTGGACTATTTACACCTTATGAGGAAATTGACCATATAATTAAGAAAGTTAGATTGATTTCAGACATATATTTGTCCAGTATCGGTTTTGGGCAGAATAGCTTTAAATTCACAGATGTGCTCTATGAAAAGAACCCAGATTTGCTAGGAGTTCAGAGTAAAGGTCATAAATATGACTTAAAGTCTAATGTTTTAGAAAAAATGAATAAAGTATTTCAGCCCAACAAGATGCCTGGTAAAGAACAAGTAATTATTATAGGTCGCCTAAATAATGAACGGATTTCAATGGCTATAGAAAAGGAATTTATCACTAATGATACGAACTTAAATGGCTTTAAGCTTGTGCTGCCAAAGGCTAATGGTACCGGGAAATTAGGAGAAAAAATTAGTGAGCCATTTATAGCAGGGCCCGGTGTTGGATTAACGGAAACCTTTATCAGCTTTGGAAATTTTAAAACAAAAGATGAAGCCAATAATTTACTTAAATATGTAAAGACAAAATTTGTTAGGTTAATGTTAGGTACGATAAAAATCACTCAGGATAATACAGTGGCTAAATGGAGAATGGTTCCCTTACAGGAATTTACGTCTAATTCTGACATTGACTGGTCCAAGTCTATTCCAGATATTGATCAACAACTTTACAGAAAATATGGTTTATCCCAAGATGAAATTAATTTCGTTGAAACAAAAGTACAAGCAATGCAATAAGAGAATTTAGTAATGAGTGATGAAAAAATAATCAAATCTGCCGACCGGGTGAAGAACCATGGTGAGGTCTTTACGCCTAAGCGGGTAGTCGACCTAATGCTCGACCAACCAGAAATAACGGCCAAGATTAATGACCTGCACGCCACCTTTCTAGAACCGTCTGCTGGTGAAGGTGCCTTCTTAACCGAACTCTTGAAGCGGAAACTCAAGGTTGCCGCCAAGCAAAGCAAGACTGCTAGTGCCTTTAATACAAACGCGCTGGTCGCATTATCAACGTTATACGGAATTGAGTACCTTGAAGACAATGTTGAGATGCTCGTGATGAACATGATGATGACGTTTACTCAGACCTATTCAAGAATCACTGTCGATGACTTTAAGGGACGGGTTAATGACCATGTTCTGAAGAGTGCTCAAGTGATTATCCGGGCCAATATGGCGCAGGGGGACACACTCAAGGGAATTACTGACACGGGAGCGCCAATTGTGTTTAGTGAATGGCAAGCGGTGAATGGCCAGCCTAGCAAGGTACGACGCATGGAATACACCTTCGAGTCAATTCTGAATCAAAGTGGCCCTACTGGAACGGTTCAGCATTCTAGTCAGCAATTAGATTTATTTGCTGGGACGGAAGACTTTGATGATGCAAAGCAAGAAGATGATATTTCGTTGCCACAGTACGCACTTTGCAAGTGGACGGATATTTATAAGCAGGAACTTGAATAGTACGAAAGCAGTGTTTGGCAAGATACCAGGCACTGTTTTTTACTTTGCTCCATTTCAGCAAATGACATAGGACAAATCTGCAAATTCACGCAAGTTTGCATAAATTTGGTAGATTTATCGTGTATGAAATGCCAGAAAATGACTTGTCAGCATATCCAGCAGACTAATATAATTACCATAAAAAGGCTTTCTGAAATGTGTAAGCTACGTGACATGGGGAATCAAGATGAATTATGAAAGAATGCGAGCTTTGAATCCCAATAAGATGCTGGAGAAGGGAAAGCGGTATGCCCGGGCAGGAAATCAAAAGAATGCTTTTTTGTGGTATAAGCAAGCGGCAAAACGTTGCAGTCCAGAAGCTTGCTTTTTAATGGGTGAGGCGTATTTCTTAGGTAAGTATGTTAAGCAGGATTATCGACAAGCATTGCAATATTACAAGTTGGCGGGAAAATATTTAGGTAGTGAGAAACAAGATGGCCCGATTATGGCAGATATTTTGTATCGATTATCAGTTTGCTACTTTTACGGTTATGGGGTAACTCCAAATAATCTACAAGCTCTGGCATATGAAGATGATGCGGAGGCGTTTATCGTGTATACTCGTTCAGACCCCAGAAAGTATGAGTGGCAATGTCGGCGGATTTTCTATTTAGGGCTTAAAATACGCCGGGCTTATGAGCGAGAAATAATGGACAAAGATAGCGAGGATTTGTAGTAATTGGTCCTAGAACTTGAAGTCTAGACTAGGAGGCTTCCTAAACTATGTATGCGTGGATAAGTGACGAAACGAAAAAAACTTGGCGGGGGATGATTTTTGCTTATTACGGTTCTGAGCAGGATCCCTATGATTTTCACTATGTTGTGCTTGATGCGGATAAAAATCACCTAATTAACGTAAACCTTTACCATACCGGACCAAGCCGACAAATCCAAACTCGGGTAGTATTAATTGATTCGGGGATGGATGATTGGATTCAAACTAAAAATCAGGGGATTGTAAATTTCCTAAGTGGCTACTGTGCGTCTCAACTTGCAGAGCAAATTTCACCGGAGCTTTTAGAGAAATGCATCCATTTGGACAAGCAATACAACTATCAAAAGATTGTAGAGGTGAAGGGAGCAACAGGGATTGAGAACCTATTGGAGATTACTGGCTACTTTCATGATGCCCACATAATTAATGTAGAAAGAAAAGATCCTGACCACCTTAAGGTTTTTTTCGAACCAACTTGGGGCTATAAGTTGACGCTATTTTTCTATGGGCAGACCAGTTATGATCTCGGCGCTGATCCAGAATACAATTGGTGGCTTGAGGCCTCGTTATTTTTTGAGTATGGCTATTATTGTTTGTGTGATGGTGAGGATGTTCGGCATTTTTCCATAAAGGAACTTAATTGCTGGTTCAGGTCGAGGAAAATGGCGTATAAATTAGAACCGTGGCCGTTGAGTTAGGGTGAGCAAGATGAGAAAAGAGGTTGCAGTAACTTTAAAAACACCGGTAGGGAACTTTTGGCTGGATGCGGATGGTCGGCGCTTGACCTTCGATGTGATTGATGTAACGCGCGAAGTAAATGCAACGGATGACTCTTTTGGCGTTGAAAGATCATTTATTTTAGCACCACACTTGCCTGAGCACTTTAAGATTGAATCGCTGATGCTGAAAACCAATTTGTGGCTATCAAAACGAAACTATTATGATAGTTGTTCCGATGAATTTCAGGATGGCTCGGTGTGGATTATTAATGATAAGGCACTTCAAGTAGCGATATACGTCGAGAATGAAGAGTATGACGATGTCGTTGTTTCAATGGACTGGCAGAGACTCCCGGAGTATGCCCACGTTGATGAGAAATACCGCACCCGAATGATTTTTCAGGTGACGTATAAAGCTGGCTGCCCCATTCTTACAACATGAGAAAGAGGGCAGCGACTTGTCCTTATTCGATGTCTGTGGTCAGATGATGTTCCTCCAAAGGGGCCATTTTCCTGCGACTATTGAAACATACGTGGACTATAACCAGCTGATACTCTATCGCTTTAACGGGCGTTGCTATCACCGTTATCCACTTACGTTCAAGCGTAGTCCGATTGATATTTCAGGATTTAAAGTTCGGGTTACCACACTGGATACCAAGCGATATGCGGGCTTTGTGGCAAACTACCGTAACTGCACCCATGATGGCTTCCTGCAGATTAATCGCTATGATTTTGCTAATCAATCTCAGGAACCAGCTCAAATATTCATTCCTTTAGCTGATATAGCGCAGGTTGAAGCAATTTTACAAAGTCGACCCCGGTGGGATGGTAGTGACAATAATGATTTCTCGTTTAGATGGAGGAGGTAGCCCCTATGCAAGACATCACCAAAATCCAACTCGATTCAGAAAATTTTTCTTTCTTTTCGCCACCAAAGCGGGGCGAGGAGGTTGGCCAAGTACTGACGATTTTTGCGGATGGTCGGGTAGTATTCTCAGCAGAAGATGGCATCGGCGAGGTTCGCCATATCGAAAAGCAGATTGATGCTGATACAGCGGAAACTGTCTTGGGAATGGTGGCTGCAAAATTCCGGCACCCCCACGACCGGGAAGACTTTGTTACTGATGTCGGAACCTGGCAATTGACGATATTCCATTCTATTGGGCAGTCGGAGTTTACGGGTTCCGTATTTCCTAACCCCCGCCTGGCAGATATTTCCGACACTATCCGGCAGGTGACGGCGATTCCTAATCTGTGGGTATTCGATGGCATCCAGCTTTACTAGCCCACCATACAAATTTAATAAATTTCTCAGCCTGCACTTTGTGAAAAACAGATTGCAGGCCTTTTATTTCAATAAAAGTTTTTATCCAAAAGTATTTATTAGTTTTTGTGAAAAACTTTTTCGAAATCTGATCGTAGAAATGGAGATCTTGGAATGAGTTTTTATAGTGAACAACAAGAAGCGATGATTGACTATAATATCTCCGACGCACAGCTCCACACGATTACCAACCTGGGCCACCCCGCAAGCCAATGTAATTATCGCGCACGGGCTAGCGGAATACGCTGGCCACTTTGACCTATTGCCAGCTACCCGGTCTAATACGACTGCAATGTTTTCCTCCGCGACCATATTCAGAAGATCACCGACAATCCTCTACCTCCAGGGTCTGAAGGATGGCCTAATCAGCTTCAAGGACAAATAGCGTCACGTCAACTCGTTCCAGATACACGAGATCTTGAACGAAATGAACCGGAAGTGGGAGATCTACGACGAAATCTTCCGCTGGATTAACAAACGTAGATATTAATTCACATTAAATTGCTAGGAAGCATAACCATGCTTCCTGTTTTTTGCCCGCTTGTCATTTCAGAGACCGACGTCAGCCGCCTGCGGACCCAATTTCGTTTTGTGAAAATAACAACGAATTTTGAACTTTTACCAAGAAAGGGTTTACAAAACAAAAATCGGGGAGTATATTAAGACTTGTAAGTTAGTTGTTTATACAAACTAAATCATTTCAGGAGGCTATTAATTATGGCTGATTTATGGGAAAACATTGGTGACATTAAATATGAAGGCCCACACAAGAGTCTGAAGTCCGGCTTGTTCTATCAATACTACAACCCAGACGAAGTAATCTTAGGTAAGAAGATGAAGGACTGGTTACGGTTCTCAGTTGCTTACTGGCACACCTTTGACCAACGGCTGGTTGACCCATTCGGTGACGGAACTGCTACTCGTCCATATGACAAGTACAGTGACCCGATGGACCAAGCACTTTCCAAGGTGGACTACGCATTTGAATTTTACAAGAAGTTAGGCGTTGACTTCCTTTGCTTCCACGACCGGGACTTGGCTCCAGAAGGTGACACTCTGCGTGAAACCAACAAGAACCTGGACAAGGTTGTTGACAAGATTGTGGAATACCAAAAGGACACCGGCATGAAGGTTCTGTGGAACACTTCCAACCTGTTCACGAACCCTCGCTTCCTGTCCGGTGCTGGTACTGCACCATCATCCGAAATCTACGCTTACGCTTGTGCCCAATTGAAGCACAGTCTGGAAATTGGTAAGCGGGTTGGCTCAGAGAACTACGTCTTCTGGGGCGGCCGTGAAGGTTACGAATCACTTTGGAACACCGAAATGAAGCGTGAACAATCACACATTGCCAAGATGTTCCACATGGCAAAGGACTACGCTAACGAAATTGGTTTCGACGCTCAAATGCTGCTGGAACCAAAGCCAAAGGAACCAACCACGCACCAATACGACTTTGATGCCGCAACAACTATCAACTTCATGCGTGAATACGGCCTGGACAAGGACTTCAAGCTCAACCTTGAAGGTAACCACGCTAACCTGGCCGGCCACACTTACCAGCACGAAATCCGGGTTGCCCGTGAAGCTGGCCTGCTTGGTTCTCTGGATGCTAACCAGGGTGACAAGCTGATTGGCTGGGATATTGATGAATACCCATCCAACCTGTACGAAACTACCGCTGCTATGTGGGAAGTTATCGAAAACGGTAGCATCGGCCCTCGTGGTGGTCTGAACTTCGATGCTAAGCCACGGCGGACTTCCTTCAAGCCAGAAGACCTCTTCTACGGTCACATTGTCGGCATGGACAGCTTTGCCGCAGGTCTGCGGGTTGCTGCTGCCATGAAGGAAGACGGCTTCATCGACGACGTTCTCAAGACTCGTTACGCTAGCTGGGACGAAGGTCTGGGCAAGGAAATCGAAGACGGCAAGGAAGACTTCAAGAGCCTTGAAGCTAAGGTTATTGATACTCCACAAGCACAACTGCGGGCCGCAACTCAGTCTGACCACCTGGAAGAAATCAAGGACACGATCAACCACTACATGATTGAAACTCTTGCTAAGTAATTCACCTCAAAACCGCGAAATTACATGTAATAACAATTACTAACTATCAATCCAAGAAATGTTCACTAAAAATATTAACAGCATGAGTAGTGTCAGCTAATATAAGGGCCGAGGCAATCAACTTTGCCCCGGCCCTTTTTGCAGAAAGGAATGAATGTGATGAATGAATACGTAATCGGCGTTGACCTCGGGACCAGTGCCGTCAAGGTTTCCGCCATGGACAGGGAAGGTCAGATTGCTGCCCAGCAAAGTTACGGCTATGACCTCCACCAGCCCCACCCGGGATACAGTGAACAGGACCCCCGTGACTGGCTATACGGAACTACCATCGCCATTGACCGGCTCATCCTCCGGGACGGCCTCAAGGCGGAGGAAATTAAGGGGATTTCCTTCTCCGGTCAGATGCACGGCCTCGTCCTGCTTGACGAAAACGGCCAGGTTCTGCGGCCAGCAATGCTCTGGAACGATACCCGGACGACGAAACAGTGTGAAGAGATTCGGGAAAAACTCGGCGACAAGTTTATCGACATTACCGGTAACCGGGCCTTGGAAGGCTTTACCCTGCCAAAGCTGCTGTGGGTCAAGGAAAATCAGCCCGACATCTGGGCGAAGGCAAAGAGCTTCCTCTTGCCAAAAGACTACGTTCGCTTCATGATGACCGGCAAACAGGCCATTGACTACTCTGATGCCACGGGAACGGTTCTCTACGACATCAAGAAGGGGACCTGGAGCAAGGAAATTTGCGACGCCTTTGATATTCCAATGTCGATGTGCCCACCACTGATCCGGTCGATTGACGAGGCGGGGACAGTAACGGACAACTATTCCATGTTCTCCGGCCTGAAAACATCAACCAAGGTCTTTGGCGGTGGCGGTGACAACGCCTGCGGGGCGGTTGGTGCCGGCATCCTCCAGCCCAACATGGTGATGTCCAGTATCGGGACCTCTGGGGTGGTACTCAAATACGAGCCGGACGCTAACGTCAACTACCACGGGGCCCTCCAGTACGAGTGTCACGCTATTCCCGACACTTACTACTCAATGGGGGTTACCCTGGCGGCTGGTCACTCGCTGAACTGGTTTAAGCACACCTTCGCGGCGGACGAGGACTTTACGGAAATGGTCAACCGGGCTTCCCAACGACCATTGGGGGCCAACGGATTGCTCTTTACCCCGTACGTGGTTGGTGAGCGGACCCCGTACGCCGATGCCGATATCCGGGGGAGTTTCATCGGCGTGGACAGTATGCAGAATAAGTATGACTTTGTCCGGGCCGTAATTGAGGGGATTACCTTTAGCTTCCGGGATATTTTGAATATCTACGACCAGCATGGGCAGGACTTCGATACCGTGGTCGCCATCGGTGGAGGTGCCAAGAGTGACTTCTGGCTCCAGCTCCAGGCGAACATCTTCAACAAGAAGGTGGTGGCCCTGACCAACGAACAAGGCCCTGGCTTGGGGGCCGCCATGCTGGTTGCTGTAGGACTTGGCTGGTATGATTCCTTGCAAGATTGCGCGAAGAAGTTCGTTCACTTCGGCAAGACCTACCAGCCACAAGCCGATCAGGTCGCCAAGTACAATGACCTGTACAAGGTTTACCACCAGGTATATGACCAGACCAAGGGCCTCAGCCACCAGTTGATGACCCTGCGGAATAGCTGGGATTAGGATAAAAATAAACAGGCTGTCAATGCTCGGTAAAACCGGGCGTTGACGGCCTGTTGCTGTTTTTGTGGGAATTTGATTACTTTTGCTTTAACTGGCGAAGAACTTCGTCGGCAATCTCATGGTTGGTCCACATCCAAACGGCATGGCCCAGCGCTTCGGAAAGGTGTTCTTCCCACGGCTGGTCGTGGACGCTGGGAACGGTCTTCATGGCGGGCATAATCACCAGGTGGAAGGCGACCCAAACCGCGAGGCCAAAGGGAATCCCCTCTCCAAGGGTTAAACTCCGAACCTTTTCATCCAGCAGGGCGGCGTAGGCAGTCGCAAAACTAATTGAAAAGCCAAAGTGCACCAGGTAGCTGACCCATGGCAGGTCTTCACCTGAATAGCAGTAAGTTGCCTGGGTAAGCGCCGCGGGAACGCCGAGCTGCTGCAAGAGCTTTTGCGGCGGGTTAACTTTATTGCGCTCTGGTGTCCGGGGCGGGAGAATATTTTCCCAGCCCAACTTGACTAGGCCGGAAATAACCCCCGCGCTCACGCCTGCGAGTAAAACGTGTTTATAATTCAACTTTGCCATTAGATCACATCCTTTAAGGTTAATTATAGCAGGGGCTGTGCTATAAGTCCTATTATTGAAACCAAAATCAAGGAGTGCCTTCCCGAGTACGGTAGAACCGAGCTTGGGAGGGCGCTTATTTATTCTGGATAAGGTTGTAAATTACGGCGGAAGTGTCAGCCCCGGCAGTCGGTACTAGGGTTGCTTTTCGGTCGGCCGCGTGCTGTTTTTCTGCTGGCGAACTTCACTGGGGAGCCTGCCAAACATTTCCCGGAAAAATTTACGGGCGGTCCGGGGATTGGTCAGACCGTTCTTTTGGAATAACTGTCTGATGTCAGTATCCGTGTTGACGAGGTCGTTGTAAAGGTGGTTGAGCTTGACCAGGTAAATATAGTGGATCAGGGAAATGCCGACTTGCTGCTTAAAGCGGCGGGAGAGGTAGTTAGGATTATAACCGAATTCACGGGCAAGTGCGGCGACGGAAAGCGGTTCGGTGCTGTGATCATTGATGAAAATCAGCAGCTGTTTAACGCTGTCACTATTGGCGACCTGCCTATCGGGATCACGAAGCTCGGTAAAAAGCACCTTTAAAAGCGATACGAAGGCGACCTGGCTGTCGAAACGAAAGGCGGGCGGCTGCTTAATCAATAGGGTGCCGAGACGTTTGATGAGGGTTAAGGCCGTTGCATAGGCCGGACTGGCAACCTGGTTATTGATGAAGCTAACCCGCTCGGGGTGGTCAATGTAGGGCTCAATGACCCGTAACGGAATCTGAAAGACATAGCCGATGTTTGGCTGGTTGGCTACGGCATGAACCACGCCCGAGGGGATTACAATGAATTGGTTTTTAGTAACGGTAACGGTCTGACCATTGATCGTATAATCGAGCCGCCCTTTTGGAACATAATTAAGCTCAATGCTGCTGTGCCAGTGGAAGGGGACGTATCCCCGGGTACTGACCTCCGACCGCCAAAAGCGGATCCCGATACTGGTGTTAACGACCACGTTTTCGTGGTGCAGGTTATCCATCATCAATCACCAACCTTACAATTCTTACCTAAGAGGATTCACAAGTGAACTAAAGCGCCTAATTATATTGACCTGAAAGCGGATACAATATACTATCGTTACAGTTAATTTATTGAACACACTAACTTACAAAGACTATTATAGCAGTGTTTATTTGCTAAAAGGAAGGAAGTAAACAATGAGCGTAATTAAAAATCCAATTATTCCCGGGATGGCCCCGGATCCGTCAATTTTAAGAGTAGGTGAAGATTATTACATTGCCACCTCGACTTTTCACTGGAAGCCGGCGATTCAAATTTTTCATTCGCGCGACCTCGCTAACTGGCAGCTGCTTACCTACGCTTTAGACGATGAGGAGGTCGACCTCCAAGGGACTAATACCCCGGCGGGAATCTGGGCGCCACACCTGTCATACGACAAGCAGACCGGAAAATACTGGCTGGCTTTCTGCCACATTCAAAACATGGCTGGTCGCGAGTTTAATGCCGAGAGCTACATCATGTCCGCGGACCAGATCACGGGGCCCTGGACCAAGCCGGCATACCTGACCTCGATTGGCTTTGACCCCTCGCTCTTCCATGACGAAGATGGCAAGCACTATGCGGCCGTGTTGGAATGGGAAACACGGGAAGGCTACCAGGCCCCAGGCCACATCGTGATCGCGGAAGTTGATTTGCCGAGCGGCCGGGTTCATGAATGGCACCGGGTGGCCACGGGCTTTACTACCCGGGGATGTGTCGAAGCACCGCAGATTTACCGCCACGATGGCTATTATTATTTGCTGTTGGCTTCCGGCGGGACCGGCTACGCTCACGGGGTGGAAATCGGCCGGTCAAAGGAGATCTTTGGACCATACGAACCAGGTCCGACTGGTGAACCAATCATCACTTCGTCACCCCACCACCTTTTCTCGCTGGGTGATCCAGATGCGGGGCATTTTGAGATGTATAACCCACACTCTAAGCTGCAAAAATCCGGTCACGGTTCGCTGGTAGAAACTCCTGATGGTCGTTGGTACATGGCCCACTTAACTTCACGACCGTTACCAGGCCAAAAACTTAACCCTCTGGGACGGGAAACCGCCTTGCAAGAGATGCGTTGGACCCAGGAGGGCTGGCTGGAACTGGCCGATGGCAGCAACCTGGCGAAAGAAACGGTGACGGTTCCGGGAACGATCAAGCAGGATCGGCAAGCCTTTGACGTCGAGGACCACTTTGCTACCGACCACTATGACCACCGCTTTATGACCCCTTACCACGGGCAAAGCAGTGACTGGGTGACGGTTCAAAACGGGCACCTGCTGATCAGCGGTCGGAATTCCCTCTTCTCCCAGGTGGCGCCTTCGATTATGGGAACCCGGGCAACTTCATTGCACTATAACCTGCAGACAAAGGTGACCTTTCACCCCGATCATTACTCAGAAACAGCGGGCGTTGGTCTGTACTATGACGCTAATAACTGGTTCTATGTCCGTCTAGTGCAAGCAGATAATGAACGGGAAACGGTCTTGCGTGTCCTCCAGGCTAAACAGGGCCAGCGGATTGATTATTACCTTGACGAGGTTCCGGTCCCTGACGAGAGCGTGGAGGTGCGGCTCCGTTATAACGAGGGCCAAGTGGTAGTCGCTTACCGCTTTACTTCCCAGGATGAATGGCAGCAGTTAGGCGGTCGCTACGATTTGGCCTACCTCTCCGATGAGGGGGTCAACGGCGAGCCCGGAGAAATTGGCGGCTTTACGGGGCTGTTTAACTTTATTGGAGCGGTCGACGCGTACCAGCACCAGTCTGTCGGGAAATTCGCCTATTACAGCGTTCACAACCGGGACTAACGATTGCGGTTGCGGTACTGGTTGGGCGTCATCCCAGTCCAGCGTTTAAACTGCCTGGCAAAGTGTGACTGTTCGTTGTAGCCGAGCGCGGTACTGATTGCCAGAATGCTGTAATCAGGAATCAGCAGGAGGTGTTTAGCTTCCACGAGCTTTAGTTCGGAAAGGTAGGCACGGGGTGAGACGCCGTAAACGTCTTTAAAAACCTCCGAACCATAACTGAGGCTGATCTGCGCTTCTGAAATAACCTTTTTAACGGTTAAAGCGGCAGTCAGCCGGGGGTCAATGCCGTGGTGGTTGAAGTCAAAGATTTGCTTTTTCAGCTGTTGCTGGAGACCGTTGGCAATCATTCCGGCGTATTTGAGCTTGGTCAGACTCGTTGCCTGTTCCCGAATCGTGGTTTGCCGGTTGAGGGTGATTAAAAAGTCGGTGAAAAACTTTTGCACCTTGAGCTTCGTGTCAAAGTCGTACTGCATATCGGGGCGGATCAGCCGCCAGAGTTCCGTCAAACTGGGCACCAGCTCCTTATTTTGCTGGGTCGAGCGGGGATAGTAAATCAACCCGCGCTCAATCAGCCGGGTACTGAGTTCCTGGTCGTCGAGGCCGAAGTGAAAATTAAAGTAGGACATGTCTTGAAGACAGGTGATGTCATGGTCAAGGTTCGGGGGAATGATTAGGATATCCCCGGTAGTTAGGACAAAGGCGTCCTGGGCCAGGTGAACTCGTTCGGACCCGGCGAGAATCTGTATCAGTTCAAAGGCCAGGTGACGCTCGGTTCCGATATGCCACCCCGCCTTTACCTGCTGGGAGTGGCCGCCAAAGAAGGTTAGCCGCCAGCTGAGGGCGGGAAGGCGCAGAGCGTTTTTCAATGTTTGCGAATGATATGGTTCCATTAGTAATTACCTCGAAAAGGGACAATTTTGCCCAAATAAGACGCTGTGAATATGCTTACATTAACACGATAATAAAAGCGTCGCAAATGAAATCGATTTCAAAATGGACAGACAGAAAGGACTACTTGAGATGAAACAGCTTTTGTATGGGGTGGCTTACTACTTTGAGTACCTGCCCTATGACCGGATCGACAAGGATATTTCAATGATGCAGGATGCGGGGATCAATGTCGTTCGGATCGGTGAAAGTACCTGGAGTACTTATGAGCCCCAGGACGGTTTGTTTGATTTTACTAAGCTCACCTATGTTTTGGACAAAATGAAGGCGGCGGGGATGAACGTGATTGTGGGAACCCCCACCTATGCCTTTCCAACCTGGCTAGCTAAAAAGTACCCCGAGGTCCTGGTGGAAAATAACGGCCAGCGGAAACCCTACGGCGCCCGCCAGATCATGGACATCACCAGTCCGGTGTACCGCTACTATGCCGAGCGGGTGATTCGGCACATGCTGGCGGTGACGGCTAAGTATGACAACGTGATTGGTTACCAGATCGATAACGAAACGAAGCATTACGGAACTTCTAGCAAGAATGTTCAGCGGGGCTTTGTGGAGGCTATCAAGAAAAAGTATGACGGCGACTTAGACCGGTTTAACCACGACTTTGGACTTGACTATTGGTCGAACCGGATTAACGCCTGGGAGGACTTTCCGTCGGTGAACGGGGCAATCAATGGCAGTCTGGCCGGTGAGTTTGCTAAGTACCAACGGCAGCTGGTCACGGACTACCTCGCCTGGCAGGCCCGGATCGTCAATGAGTATAAGCATGAGGGACAATTCATTACCCATAACTTTGACTTTGAATGGCGGGGCTACTCCTTTGGTATCCAGCCGGACGTCAACCACTTCGCGGCAGCAAACTGCTTGGACGTGATTGGGATTGATGTTTACCACCCGTCCCAACGACAGCTGACTGGGGCAGAATTATCGTTTGCTGGGGATGAGGCCCGGAGCATTAAAATGCAAAACTACCTGGTATTGGAAACCCAGGCCCAGGCTTTTAAGACCTGGACGCCCTACCCGGGCCAGCTCTACCAACTCGCCTTTAGTCACGTGGCGAGCGGGGCTAACATGGTTGAATATTGGCACTGGCACTCCATTCATAACTCCTTTGAAACTTACTGGAAGGGCTTGCTGAGCCATGATTTTGCACCGAACCCGGTTTACAACGAGGCCAAGAAGGTTGGTCGCGACTTCCAACGCCTGTCACCTAAGCTGGTGAACCTCAAGATCAACTCCCGGGTGGCCTTTGTGGTCGACAACGAGAGCCTGACAGTAACGAGCGGCAACTGGATGGAGTTTGGAATTGGCAAGGACAAGTACAATGACGTCTTCCGGCGATTGTACGACGCCTTTTACCGGCAAAACATTCGGACGGATATCCTGAATCCGGCGACTATTGACCTGTCGAAGTATGACCTGGTCGTTGTGCCAATGCTGTACGTCACTGATGACCAGTTCTTAGAACGGCTGAACGATTACGTTCGCCAGGGGGGACACGTGCTGTACACCTTCAAGGACGGGGTGACGGATGAGCACGTCAAGGTCCGCACCTGCCAGCAGCCGGGGATTATCAGTGAGGCTGTCGGTGCCCACTACGAAATGTTTGTTGACCCGAATGGCGAGCAGCTTGCAGACCGTTCTGGAATCTTTCAAGACGTTGACCCGACGATTGACCAGTGGGCTGAACTGCTGATTTCTGATGGGGCGAAGGTCCTCGCTGGCTATGACAACCATTGGAAGGAATATGCCGCCATTACGGAAAACCAGTATGGTCAGGGGATGACCTGGTACCTCGGCTGCTGGGCCAACCCGGCTGTCATTGCTAAGCTGGTCGAACACGTTTGCCAGCAGGTAGGACTCGTACCGAACTACGATGCTCATTTCCCGGTAATTGTTAAATCTGGCATCAACGAAGAACAACGGCAAATTGACTTTATCTTTAACTATTCCGCTGATGAGGAGCAGGTGACCGTACCGGTAAAGGGAACGGAACTGCTCGGCGGGAAGACCGTGGCAGCGGGTGAACAAATGACGCTCCAGCCGTGGGCGGTCAAAATCATTGAAGAACAATAAATTTTTTTGAATGGAATTGAAAACGCTTAATAGGAGGAAAATTATGCAAAACGCACATCAAAAAGCACAAGCGGACATTTCTAAAGCTGAGCGAGTCCGCTTCTCACTATCATTCTTTGTTTGTTCATTACTGTGGATGAGTGGTTTGGGGATTGTTTCGGCAGTCCTGCTGCCACAGCACCTGAAGGATGTTGTCGGTGGTGCTCAGGCTACGACTATCTTTGGAATTATTAATGCGGTTACCGCGATTGCGTCGCTGGTTTCAAACCTGCTTTTCGGTAACCTTTCCGACCGGACCCGGTCCCGGTATGGTCGCCGGACACCCTGGATTGTTGGCGGGGGAATCGTTGGTGGTGTAACCCTGTTCTTGACGGGGGTATTTGACAATGTTTGGCTGATGGGGCTGATGTACTGCATTTGTATGTTCGGCCTGAACGCGATTATCGCACCGGTGATTGCAACCCTGTCTGACCGGGTTCCAGATGACCTGCGGGCAACGATGTCGGCCTTTTACTCCGCGGGAACGACCGTGGGGACGTCCATCGGTACGCTGGTCGGTGCCTACTTTATCACTATTCAGATCCCCGGCTTTATTTCGGCGGGAGTTCTGATGGGAATTGCCGGCCTTGCTACGGTAATCGTTTGGCCGAGTGAACAGTCATCTAAGGACATGGCGCCGGTCAAGGGTGGTTTGAAGGAATTCATGCTCTCGTTCCGGCCGCCGATGAAGGGTGCCCGGGACTTCTGGCTAGCTTTCGTTGGCCGGACCCTGTTGATCTTTAGCTACTACATGATTTTGAACTACCAGCTCTATATTTTGGAAATGTACATTGGCCAAGGAAAGAAAGCCGCCGCGGCAACAATTTCGGTAATGTCAGTGATTACAATGATCGTGGGGCTGGTTGGTTCATTGGCTTCCGGTGCCATTTCCGATAAGATTGGTCGGCGGAAAGTGCCGGTAATCGTTGCGTCCTTCCTGCTGGCCCTCGGTTACTTCTTGCCATGGGTCATGAAGTCGCCAAGTTCGATGATGCTGTTCGCCGGATTTGCCGGGTTAGGTTACGCCGTTTACGGTGCCGTCGACCAGGCGCTCAACGTGGACGTCCTGCCATCAAAGAAGGAAGCCGGAAAAGACCTCGGGATTATCAACATGGCGACGACTTTGGGCCAGACAGCGGGGCCAATCGTAACCAGCGCGCTGGTGGCTGCGGCTGGTTACCAACTGGTCTTCCCAGTAGCGATCGCCTTTGCCATTATTGCCTGTGTATTTATTCAGATGATTCGTTGCACTAAGTAATCGGGGTGAACAGAAAATGAACGAAAAGATTAAAGGAGTTAACTTAGGCGGCTGGCTTGTCCTAGAAAAGTGGATGTCACCGCACCTGTTTGATGGAACGGCAGCCGACGACGAGTATTACCTGGCCCAAGACCTGCCGGCCGCTGTCTACCAGGCCCGAATCAGCCAGCACCGGGCGAACTTTATTACGGAAGAAGACTTTTTACGGATTGCCAGTCTTGGCTTTAACCTGGTTCGTCTGCCAGTTCCGTACTTTGTTTTTGGCGACCGGGCACCGTTTATCGGGGCAATTGCCGAGGTCGACCGCGCCTTTAACTGGGCAGAAGCGTACGGAATTAAGATCCTGCTGGATTTGCATACCGCGCCGGATAGCCAAAATGGCTTTGACAACGGTGGAATTTCCGGGGTCTGCAAGTGGGCGAGTGAGCCGACCGAGGTTGAGTTTGAAAAAAGCGTCGTCAAGCGGCTCGCGGAACGCTATGGCAAGCGGCCGGGCTTATACGGGATTGAAGTCCTTAATGAACCTGCAACGGCGGCGATGTTTAATGATATGCAACGGCGCTTTCCACCGCGGGACCCGGCAAAGGCAGCTGGCAGTGCACCAATTACCTTTGACTTCCTGTACCAGTACTACCGGGACTGCTATGACTTATTGCGGCCACTCCTGCCGGCTGACAAGGTGATTATGTTTCACGACGGCTTTGACATTGACAAGTGGGAAGACTTTTTCAAGCAAAATGATTTTGAGAACGTCGTTTTGGACACCCACCAGTACCTGATGATGGCGGAAATGAAAAACCACGATCTTTCGCTGACGGCTTACGAAAAAACGATGACGGACTTTGGCAAGAAGATTGCCGCGGTGAATAAGGTTGTGCCAGTTGTGACCGGTGAATGGTCACTATTTAATTCCTATACCGCTGGGGTCGACACGAATGGCGGGATTAACCCGACCCAACAGGAATTTGCCGGGGCCACGCACTTGAGCAAGGAAGAATTGCAACATGCCTACCAAACCCTTTGGAAGACCCAGGTGGACGCCTGGAACCAGGGGATTGGCTACATCTACTGGACCTATAAGCTAAATATCGACACCATCAACGAACCGGCCTGGTACGGGTGGGACTGCTGGGCTCTCCAGCGGGTAGTTGACAAAAAGTGGTTAGCTCCGCAAGATATTTAGGTAGAGGAAACAGAAAGGATCGGTGACAGGAATGGTAAAAGTTGATTTGCAGTTTGTCCAGGGACTGACTTTAGAGGAACGGGCGGCCCTGGTTTCCGGTAAGGACTTCTGGTTTACCGCCAAGGTGCCGGGGATTAACCGAATGATGATGTCGGACGGGCCGTCTGGCTTGCGGAAACAGGACATTGATGTGGACCCGACAGATATTAATAACTCCGTTGACGCGGTCTGTTTCCCGTCGTCAGCCCTGACGGCCAGTTCCTTCGATGACCAGCTGCTTTACCGCTTAGGTCACCAGTTGGGAATTGCAGCCAATGCGGAACGTTTAGGAGTTTTGTTGGGCCCCGGTGTTAATATCAAGCGGAGTCCACTGGCAGGTCGCAACTTCGAATACTTCTCTGAAGACCCGCTGCTGGCGGGGCGGATGGGCGTTGCTTACGTCAAGGGCGTTCAAGAGGAGGACGTCGGTGTCAGCGTCAAGCACTTTGCGGCGAATAACCGGGAAAACCAGCGCTTTACCTCCTCGTCCAACATTGATGAACGGGCGTTGCGGGAAATCTACCTTGCCCAGTTTGAGCGGATCGTCAAGGAGGCCCAGCCGGCAACTTTGATGTGTTCTTACAACCGGCTCAACGGGACTCTCAATTCACAGAACCAGCGGCTCCTGACGGAAATTCTCCGGAACGAGTGGGGATTCCAGGGGCTAGTCATGTCTGACTGGGGAGCCGTGGCGGACCACGTGGCGGCAATCAAGGCCGGCCTGGACCTGGAGATGCCGGGCAAGGGCCAGGCATCGGTCGACGAGATCGTGCAAGCAGTCAAGGAGGGCCGCTTGCAGGAATCAACGCTGAATCGGTCCGTTCTCCGGGTCCTCAAGATGGTTGAACGCTGGGGCAAGGATGTTGCCCATCCAGCTGAGTACGATAAGGAAGAACAGCACGAGTTTGCCCGGCAGGTGGCTGACGATAGTATTGTCCTGTTGAAGAATACTGACCAGCAATTACCGCTGCAGACTGGCGAGTCGCTGGCGGTAATTGGGGAGCTAGCCGTTAAACCACGTTTTGAGGGCGGTGGGAGTTCTCACGTTAATGCCCATCACGTAGTTACTCCGCTGGCTGCGGCTCCTGCTGGTGCAAAGTATGCTGCTGGCTACCGCCTTGCCGAGACGGCGCCGGACCAGGAACTGACCACGGAGGCTGTCCAACTGGCTAAGCAGAGTGACCGGGTAATCTTCTTTGCCGGCTTCCCAGAGAGCATGGAAACGGAAGGCTTTGACAAGGATTCCATCGCCCTGCCAGCCAACCAAAATGAGCTCCTGACGCAAATCATTGAGGCCAACCCCAACATCACCGTAGTTTTGCAAAACGGGTCCGTAGTGGAAATGCCGTGGGCGGACCGGGTACCAGCAATCGTGGAAACCTACCTGGCCGGAGAAGCGGTCGGGGAGGCCACCTGGGACATCCTGACGGGGAAGGTCAACCCGTCAGGAAAACTTTCCGAGAGCTTTCCGCTCCGCGTGCAGGATAACCCGACCTATGGAACCTTTGCCAAGGATCATGATGAAGAGGATTACCATGAGGGTATCTTTGTCGGCTACCGTTACTATGACCTGCATGAGATGCCGGTTCGCTTCCCATTTGGGCACGGCCTAAGCTATACGAACTTTACTTACAGTGACCTGACGGTGAGTGAAGAGAGCAATGATGTGAAGGTGCGGTTTACGGTTACCAATAGCGGCCAAGTAGCCGGCAAGGAAGTCGCCCAGGTTTATGTTGCCAACCACGTCAGCCGGGTTGAAATGCCGGTTAAGGAGTTGCGGGACTTCACGAAGCTAGCACTGGCGCCGGGTGAGAGCCAGACGGTTACGTTGACCTTGCCGCGCCGGGCCTTTAGTTACTACAACGTTGCTCAAGAGCAGTGGGAAGCCGACAATGGCGAGTACGAGATCATGGTCGGCAGCTCTTCCCGTGACATCCGCCTCACTGCCCAGTTTAAGCTGACGATTGGTGTTAACCCGCTGGGGACGGTGACGGAAGATACCTACCTCGGCGACCTTTGGAATGACACGGATCCAAAGGTACAGGCCGCGTTAAAGTCCTCCGGCTTGTATGAGGTCTTGAAGCCGATGATGGCGGATAAGGATTGGGTCGCGATTTCCGCGAATATGCCGTTACGGTCATTAGCCGCGACGGGGATTTCCGAAGAGGTCCGCGAAAAGTTCTTCCAGGCATTGCGGTAAAAACGGCTCGGTAGCAGGATAGCACGATTAATAGCAGCCGGGCTGTCTTCCGAATATTGACTTTCCAACTTTAAAAATTAAAATCGTCTGCTGTGGCTTTGACCGCAGTAGGCGATTTTGTTATTTCAATCGATTTGATTTTTTCGATTTAACCTTTGACAGCGACCCCCTCGTGAACTCCCCGGACCGCGATGGCGGCACAAAAGAGCGAGAGGCCGGCAATCAGCATCATCATCGGCTGGCTGTGACCAACTAACGGGAAGATGACGAAACTGAGCAGGGACGCCACGATTTGCGGGAGGCAAATGCTGATGTTAAAGAGCCCAATGTAGGCGCCCTCGTTCTCACCGTTGAGCGAAGAGGTCAGGAGGGTAAACGGCAGGGTGTGGATCGTAAAGTAGCAGATTCCAAAGAGAATGAAGGCAAGCACGGTCAGCCACTGGCTGTGAACCAGGGAGACCATTACCAGGCCAATTCCACCGAGTACGAGGCCGGTGGCGTACCACTTTTTCCGTGTCGTCGTCTTGGCGTGGGAGTAGAGGAAGCCCCAGCAGATTCCGGCGATACTAAGGATGGCGGTGAGGACTCCGTACCAGTTGCCTGCCGCTTGAAAGCCGGCACTGGTGGGGTCAGTCGTGTGCCAGACGTTTTTCGCGAGGGTGCCGGTTGCGTAAGTCCAAACATACATGATGCCGACCCAGCTGAAAAACTGTATCAGACAGAGTTCCCAAAAGGCCCGGGGAGCAACCTTCGTGAGGTGCCAGAGGCTGACGGACTTTTGGTTGTCCTGAGGATTGATCCCGTGGTACTTAGCGTAGGTCTGGGGATCGTATTCCTTAACGTTGAAGACGGTCCACATACTGGTAATCAGCAGGACGGCCGCCGCGACCACGTAAGCGTAGATGACGGTATTCGGCACTACTCCCCGCTTCGCCGTATTATGCATTCCACAAGCAGTGAAGATAAAGGGCAGCAGGGAGGCCAGGATGCCCCCACCGTTGAAGAAGATTTGCTGGAGGGACCAGGCGAAGTTCTTCTGCTTGTTGTTCACCATGTCACCGACGATCATCCGGAAGGGCTGCATACAAATGTTGTTGAAGAGGTCCATGAAGCAGACGGCAAAGGCAGCAAAGACCATTGCGGCCATCGAACCGTAGCCGAAGCCGAGGGAGCCAGAGAACGGCAGCATTAGCAGGACCAGGGCCGCGATAGGTGCCCCAAATAGGAGGTAGGGCATCCGCCGGCCAAAGCGGTTCCAAGTCCGGTCAGAGTACTTCCCAATTAATGGCTGGACGATCATTCCCATTAGGCCGGGAAAGATGAAGAAGAAGCCGAGGCTATTCGGGTTGGCCCCGATTGACTGGAAAATCCGGCTCATTTGAGAGCTTTGGAGTGAGAAACCCATGTTGATCCCGAGAAAGCCAAAGGTAATGGAAAAGATAACCCATTTTGAGAGGTCGGGCAGGCCGGCGTCGAGGTTGACTTGTTTTGTCTTTTGCTTATTCATGACTGCCACCCCCTAGTCCTTTTCAGCAGGAACGGTGAAGTTGAGCAAACTGTCGAGGGGATGACTAGCACGGGTAAAGAGGGGCAGGGTGTCAATTGGGCAATCAACGGTGACGGTCTGGCCGCCCTGGTAGGTCTGCTTAGTGTTGACATCAATCCAGTCCTCACCCGCTGGCAGGTAAACGTCCCGCTTGGTCTGACCAGCGTGAAGAATTGGGGAAACCAAAACGTCCGGGCCGAACATGTACTCGTCCGAAATATCCCAGGTCTGGCCGTCCTTAGCGAAGTCATAGAAGAGGGGCCGCATGACCGGTGTGCCGTCTGTGTGGGCCTTCTTCATCTGCTCCATGACGTACGGGCGAATGGCCTCCCGCATGAAGAGGTACTTGCGCAGGATTTCGTAAGTTGGCCGCGGGTATTTATAGATTTCGTTAAAGGCCCCGCTACCAAATGGCTGGTTGAACATCCGGTCGGCGTGTTCAATCGTCTGTTCTGCGGGCTCCCGGAAACCATGCAAGCGCATGACCGGGCAGAAGGTCCCGAATTGGAACCAGCGGGTCAGCAGTTCATGGAATTGCGGGTCATGGACGTTGCCACCGGTAAAGCCACCGATATCGGTGGTCCACCAGGAAATACCAGAGAGGCCTGCGTTTAGTCCAGCGACCACCTGCTTTTGCAGCGACTCAAAGGTTGAGTGGACGTCACCAGACCAGAGGACGACCCCGTACTTTTGGCTGCCGGCCCAGACACAGCGGACGAGGTTAACGATGTCCTTTTGCCCGGCGGCCTTCTGACCTTCGTAAAAGGCCTTGGCATAGTCAAGCGGGTAGACATTGCTGAGCTTGAGGGCGGGACCCAGGTAGTAGCGGAAGTGGTCGAAGTCGTACATGAAGCCGTACTCCGGTTCCGCTTCGTCGAGCCAGAACATCCGCACGCCATTGTCGTAGTAGTTTTGCTTAGCCTTGTCCCAGACGTACTTCCGGGCACCCGGATTAGTGGCGTCGAAGAAGGTTTCGTTGCCCATGAAGTGGTAAGAATCCTGGTACATCCGTTCGGACCGGACGAGGTAGCCCTTGTCGTTCATCTCGTCATAGTTTTCACTGTTGACGTCGACGGTCGGCCAGATGGAAACCATCAGCTTGATCCCCATCTGCTTTAGCTCGTCGACCATCCCCTTTGGATCCGGCCAGTACTTGGGGTCAAACTTCCATTCACCCTGATTTGGCCAGTGGAAGAAGTCAATGACGATCACGTTGATGGGCAGGCCCTTGTCCTTGTACTCGTGGGCCACCTTCAGCAACTCTTCCTGGGTCTTGTAACGGAGCTTGCATTGCCAAAAGCCGCTGGCAAATTTTGGCATCATCGGGACCTTCCCGGTGGCGGCCGTGTAGTTTTCGACAATTTGGGCTGGCGAGTCCGCGGCCGTTACCCAGAAGTCGAGTTGGTCGGTGTCCCGGGCTTCCCACTTAGTTTCGTTATTGGCAAAGGTGACTTGACCGATTGCGGGATTGTTCCACAGAAAGCCGTAACCCCGGTTAGAGAGGACAAAGGGAACGGTTGCCTGGGTATTCCGCTGGGCAAGTTCGAGGATGCAGCCCTTGTAGTTGAGCTGCTTTTCCTGCCGCTGCCCCATCCCGTAGATCTTTTCGTCGTCAAAGGCCTCAAAGCGCAGGGTCGCCTGGTAGTCCCCACCGATAATCGGTTTAAGTTCCCGGCCGGGGATGCCGAGGGGGCTGGTTTTCTTACCACCCGGTTTGACCTGCCAGCGTTCTTCCAAGAGGACTTTGCCATCCTGGTTGGTGATGGTTAACCAGCCAAAGCGGTTGATGCTGGCGGTGATGCTGCCGTTGCTGATCGCACAGCTGTTGGCTTCTTCGTCGAGTTTGATTTGGTCGTAGCTGCCAGTGTGTTCCTTAGAGTAGGCTAGTGCCCAGTCTTGGTCGGGTGTAAAGTGACTGTTTTTAGTTACCCGGAAACGTAGGCTGTCCTTACCCCACGGCTGGATGAGAACCTGTTCGGCAGCGTGCTCCCAATACAGGCCGTTCGCCATTTTTTTCATTACTGCCATAAAAAAACTTCCTTTCGGTCAATCTGCTATAATAATCGCTGACAAGTTAATTGGTTAAATCAACTTACAAGAATAATTAAACCTTTTTACAGCTGAAAATGTAACCGTTTTAATGGACGAAAAGGTGGTAAAATGAATTATAATTTGGACATAAGTGTCGATTTAGCTAACCAATAGCGCCAAAAAGTAGATGAATGTGAGGGTGGATATCCGTGAAAGTGGACAAAAGTAACCATGACGTATACCTCTTTAATAGTGACCGGCCATTCCATCATTATGCTTCGGGCCAACTAGTCCTCGCCAGGGAAGAGGCGTCCAAACTCTTTGAACTGGGTGACGCCTATGAATTGCTAATCTGTGCTGGTGGTCAATGCCGGGTGAGCTGGGGGCAGCAAAGGCAGGTGCTCAAGCGGGGCAGCTGTCTGCTAGTGGCGCCCCATACCCGGCTGGAGCTAGCGGGGGGTGAGTCCCCAGTTACCTGTTATTGGATTCAGTTTTTCCCTAAGGATAGTGAAGAACGGGTTGCCTACCAGCACGTTGCGGATGCAATCCGTGACCGTTACGATTTGGGACGGTTGGCAAATAACGTGATTTTGCCCCAGTACTATCAAATTCGGGAATTTAACCGGATCAATACGATGTGTTTGCAGACCCTCCTGCTGATTCGCGGGAACTACTATACGGAAGCGCTGCCGTCGTATGCGATTACTGAGCTGATGCTTGAAATTACCAATGACTTTATTACGGGGCTGCACCATTTAACACGGGCCAACCCTAAGGCGACAGAGATTATTGACTGGCTGAGCAGTCACCTGGATGCCGATTTGACGGTTCGGGGATTGGCCGACCATTTTGAAATGAACTATCGGTACGTCAGCCGTCTGATTAAAAAGGAGACCGGGATGACGGCTTCCCGTCTGATTTTGCAGAAAAAGCTGGACATTGCCTGCGGGCTCCTTTTGAAGTCAAACCTGCCCCTCAAGCTAATTGCGGATCAGGCGTACTTCAATGATGAAAAGTATTTTTTGCGTTGTTTTAAAAAGCAGCTGGGTCAAACGCCGACCCAGTATCGGCAGCAGTACATGGACGACTTTCTCCTGAATGATACTAGGACCCGTGAGGCAAGGCGGTAGGCACAAACCTACTATAAAAAAGGCCCCCGCAAGGACTGAACTGTCACTTGCGGGGGCCTTTGAGGCAAGGGGAGTAATTCGGCTGGATAATGCTACTAGCAGGCTAGCTTCACTGCACGGTGCCTATTTAATGAGCTTAAATACCTGTTGTTCATCTAAATAATCTTTATTACCAGCGGGAGCTTCGATTGAACCGAACGGCATTTCCGCTCTGAGCTGCCACTCGGCAGGGAGGTCAAAGGCGTGGTGAATTGCGTCGTCAATCAGGGGGTTATAGTGCTGCAAACTAGCGCCGATTCCCTGCTCAGCAAGTGCTGTCCACACCGCCTGCTGGCTCCCGCCAATTGCCTGCTCTGCCCATGGAGCAAAGTTGGCAGCGTAGGCGGGAAACTGCTCTTCAAGTTTGTGCACGCTGCTGGTGTCTGTTAGGTAGAGTACGGTACCAATACCAGCCCGGAAGCTGGCAATTTTTTGCTTGGTCTTTTCAAAAGCTGCTGGGTCAGTGACGATTTTTGCCAATGTTTCCTCGACGATATCCCAAACCTGATCACTAGCCTGGTTAAATAAGACCACGGCGCGCACGGTCTGGCTATTAAAGGCACTTGGGGAATTGCGGACTGCCGTAGTTACCAGTTCGTAGATTTCCTCAGGTGTTGCTGTGACGTTCTTTCCTAAAGCGTAAATTGATCGCCGCTGGGCAGCCAGTTGATTGAATTCTGATTTCATGAGTAGTCATCCTCCTTTAGGGTTATTACTTACTAATAGTAACCTAAAATCATAGATAGACAAGGCGTGAATTATTTTTCACTAGCTAGTGTGTGCTAAAATTAATGTCAAAAGGGGGAAAAACAAGTGGCCAAAGCAATTGATAACTGCCCGATTGATCATACTCTGCAGCAGATTGCTGGCAAGTGGAAGGGACCAATCATCATGATGCTGCTGGAACACCCGAATTGTCGTTTTAACGAATTAGAAAAATTGTTGCCAGCTTGTTCCCGGCGGATGCTGGCCTTGCAACTGAGGGAGCTCGTTACAGCGGGGATTATTGCAAAGAAGGTAACGGCTACCGTGCCGGTCCAAACCAGCTACTCGCTGACGCCCCGGGGTCAACAGTTGCGTCCCGTTATTGAGGGAATGCAGGAGTGGGGACAGCAAGGTTAGCCGCACTAGTTTTAACTGGGAATTAACTCAACCTCTTAACTATTTTATAGCTCAATAATGCCTCAGCGCAGTAGCTGGCTGGCAGGTCAAACGCTGATAAATCAGCGTTTGACCAACCCCAAATAGGCTTGCTGCGCGGCGTAGCCATCCTTGCGGAGGTTCGAAGACAAACACCCCAAATCAGCTTGCTGGTTA
>SKEM01000219.1_pt1 | contig 45249 bp, 53 predicted proteins | sample 4826731 | NCBI WGS metagenome assembly SKEM01 (sample SAMN11008809, study PRJNA524170) | human gut metagenome | biome: Human fecal sample; material: Feces; isolation source: fecal sample from pouch patient p37 | host: Homo sapiens | place: Israel: Tel-Aviv | collected 2015-07-27 | reverse complement strand
TCAGGCAAAAGAAATGACCTTACCGCAGCAGAATACCGCTTCGGCAAGGCCAACTAGTTTTTATTATTTAATGTGTCAACTTGACAGGGTACAGTACCAACTAAAATCATATAAAATATTATTTTTTCTAAAAAACACTTGCCTTACAGCAAACTTTAAGGTTTATAGTACCTACATAATATCAATGAGAATCAATGCAAAATTTAAGGAGGAAGGGAAATGATAGTAAATTAATTAATTGGACTTAGTGTTTTATTTATACTGCTTTTAATCATGAGTACAGGTACGACAAATAGACGTTAGGAAGTGAACATAATGGCGCTTTTTAAACGAAATGTACAAATTACAGCTAAAATTGATGGTCAACCGATTCAGGCACCTCAATTAGGAATGCCGGCACTTCAATGGCGAAATGGCTATGGGGTTCCTTCGGATGGAAAAGATACTAATAGTCAAAATAAGCCAACTCGGCGATTAACAAAAGACGCAAAAGAGATTATTATTTATTTTTCACGATCTGGAAGTACCGAGTTATTAGCCGCCAAATTGGCTAAACTTACCGGAGCTGATATTCTAGAAATTGTAGTTGATGAACCATATTCAGGAAATTATCGACAAACGTTATCAAGAGCAAATTTTGAACGCCAAACTGAATCTTATCCAGAGTTAAAAATGTCGGTACCAGATTTAAGTCAATATGACCGTGTCTATTTAGGATATCCGATTTGGGCAATGACATTATCACATCCAATGACTTCCTTCCTGCTTGATTATGGAAATTTATTGAATCAAAAACAAATTGTTCCTTTTATGTCTGAAGGTGGTTATGGACAGGGAAATAGTGTTCAGCGAATTTCACAGATTCTCCGCCAAAAAGGAGTACAAGCTACTGTGTATTCTCGCCCATTAGTAGTGGATGGTAATAAGGTTGACCGTTCTGATTATCAAATTGAACGGTGGTTAAAAAGTTTAAATTAATATCTTGCCTTAAAGTTAACTGCAGGGTTTATAGTAGTAGCAAAGTTTAGATAAGGGGGACGAAATAATGTCAAAAGTATTAATAGCGACTTATTCCTGGTCAGGACGAACTGAAAGTGTTGCGCAAAAATTAAAACAGATAATTGATGACGCTGATATGTATAAAATAGAGGCACCTGATAATACTTTCGATCAAGATATGTATAAGACTGATGAAATTGCGACAGCACAAATTAACAATAACCAATATCCTGATTTAGTTAATGAAATGCCAAACACCGACCAATATGATCTTATTTTAGTTGGTAGTCCTGTATGGCGAGGGGCACCAGCAACTCCAGTTCACACCTTCCTTGAAAAAATCCAAAATTATTCTGGTAAAGTAGCATCTTTTTATACTGATGCCGGAATGGCAAATGGATATGAAGAAACATTTAAGCAATGGGCTGGTAAACTAAATGTGCTCCCTGCACATGAAGGATCAAATAATTTAGCAACATGGCTTAAAGAATTGAATTAAAGGAGTAAAACAATGAACATTCAACAAGTAGCGGAGAAACTATCTATTTCTACCGATACAATTCGTCGTTGGGAACGTCTCGGAATGATTCCACCTGTTACACGCGATAGTGACGGGTTAAGAACCTTTACTGATGCGGATGTTCGATGGGTTAAATACGCTAAACTACTAAATATGATGAATGTTTCTCCTGATTTTCAAATCGAATATGTCAAGTTAGCAATGTTAGGTAAAAAAGCTATTCCTGCCCGGCAATCTTTACTTCAGGAGCAGTTGAACCAATTAAAGGAAGACCATCAATGCTTAACTGATTGCATCAACGAGATGGAAAAGATGGTTGAGAAAGAAGAACTTGCTTTATGTGTTAGAATTAAAGAAGGTACAGGAGGAATGTAAATGAACATCAAAGAAGTAAGTGAACGATTGGATATTCCAAAAGAAACCTTACGATATTGGGAAAATAGCGGATTGATTCCAGAGGTCCCGCGGAATGCCAGTGGTTACCGCAACTATACAGAAAATGAAATTAAGTGGGCGCTGTTTATTAAGGCAATGCGTAATGCGGGAATGTCAGTTGAATCATTGATTGACTTTGTTGGATTATATCGTGAACATAGTGATAGTCGCGATGCCCAAAAGTCACTAGTCAAGGAACAGTATGATATTTTACTGGCTAAACGGAATGAACTTGATAAGACTTTAAATTACCTATCTTATAAGCTTGATCACTTTGAAGATCACGTGATGCCATTCTTAGATGAAGAAGAATACTATGAGCTAAAGAAGAAAAAGATGCTGGATGAAGATGAATAAAGATATTACTAAACCATGCTCCCGTTATTATAATCCGGGAGCGTGGTTTTGTTTTTTATGGGGCATTGAATAATTCAACGAGGGCAGATAGAAGTTCACTGTATTCGGGATTATTAAATTTATCCTTGTTTTTCTTTTCACAGTTTGGTAGCCTATACTAATCTCATTGCAAAGGATTGGATTATGTATGGCTAACACCATGATTAAAATAGACCTGAAATGTCAATTTAAATTAGAAAAAAGGTGAAAGTTGTTCTTCTGTGACATGACTCAAGAATACTTCTAATGGTGTACGATAATTAAGAGATTTTCGTGGGATATTGTTGCGACAATGCATTAGCTGAGTGACTAGTTCGTCTGGTAAATCGCGAAAATCTAGCTTTTTACTAAGACCATCACGACGCAAGAGGCCGTTATTATTTTCGTTTAACCCTCGTTGATTGGGAGCACCGACTTCCGCAAAATAGGTGTGAAGATCATACTTATTGGCTATTTCTCGCCATCCAGCAAATTCTTTTCCGTTATCAAAAGTAATTGATTTAACAAAGTGACGTGGCAGTTTAGCGAGCCATTGATCAAGCTGGCAATTCACTGCTTCGTCTGTTTTATGATGAATATTAAGGACAATCATTACTTTGGATTGTCGCTCTACTTTACCACGATGTTCCACATAGCCATTGGGATGGCGTTTTCCTTTCATCGGTAGCTGTTTAACGGAAAAGCCATACTGATTGCGGGCAAACATGCGATAAAGGGTGCGCATACTGCAGCTAATTGGGTGTTCATGACGACCAATAATAGTATCAGGAGTCCAACCTGCCTTGATTTGCGCATGGATATAGTTAACTTCGATAGTTGGCAGTTGGGTCTGCTTCCGACCACAACGACGCTTATGTCGCTGATAAGTCTGAAGATATTGGTCGATGGTTTTACCGTCGTTGAGGAAACGATAAACACGATAGATGGTTTCTTGACTACGCTGAAGTAATTTAGCAGCCCGATAAGCTTTAGTACCTTGATACCAAAAATCAGCTATGAGAGTTAATTCACGTGTGGTAAGATGTTTATAGGTCATTTGTGATTGTCTTTCTTTTGATTAGGGATATTCAAAAGTCTATCACAAATGGCTTTTTATTTTTTCTAACTTAATTTTACAAATGACGAAAAAAAACATGCTTAAACTACATACTAGCTAAATTTTTGCTTGCCTTATAGTCGACTTCAAGGTTTATAGTAAGAACTGTTAAGTTGATACAATGCAAAAAACATTAAAGGAGCGGATATAAATGAAAGCAGCCGTATTTATGGAACCAGAAAAAGTTGAAATTCACGATATTCCTAAGCCAACAATTGATGGTGACAACCAAGCCATCATTCGAGTAGTCCGGGCGAGTGTCTGTGGCTCTGATTTATGGTGGTATCGGGGAATTGCCAAACGGCAAGCAAATTCCTTAGTCGGCCATGAAGCCATCGGAGTGGTCGAAAGTGTTAGCGATGATGTTGATCAGATCAAGCCAGGTGACCTTGTAATCGTACCGTTTACTCATGGTTGTGGTCACTGTGTTGCTTGTGTGAATGGCTTCGAAGGTAACTGTCTAAACCAGAAACCAGGGACAAATGGCGGTTACCAAGCAGAATTTATGAAGTACGAACCAGCCAACTCCGGCTTAGTTAAAATTCCGGGTACTCCAGCAGATTATACTGCTGACCAATTAGCCTCCTTACAGACCCTTTCTGATGTTATGGCTACTGGCTTCCATGCCGCTAAGAGTGCTGAAGTAAAGGAAGGCGACACGGTTGCGGTGATTGGTGACGGTGCTGTTGGCCTGTGTGGGGTGATTGGTGCCAAGCTCTTAGGCGCCGAAAAGATCATCTTGCTTAGCCACCATGAGGATCGGGCGGCATTAGGTAGAGAATTTGGTGCAACTGATATTGTGGCGACAAAAGGCGACCAAGCAGTGCAGGATGTTCTGGCATTGACCAAGGAGAATGCCGGTGCTGACGCTGTGCTGGAATGTGTTGGTGCCACTAGCGCGATTGACCAAGCTGGTCAGATTGCCCGTCCTGGTGCCGTCATCGGCCGGGTTGGTGTTCCGCAAACTGAACCAAAGTCCAACCAACTCTTCTGGAAGAACGTTGGTCTCCGCGGGGGAATTGCCTCCGTTACTAAGCCAGATAAGGAAGTCCTATTACAGGCAGTCCTCGATGGTAAAATTAATCCTGGTAAGGTCTTTACGAAGAGCTTCTCATTGGATAACATCCAAGACGCATACCAGGCAATGGACAAGCGTGAAGCAATCAAGTCATTATTGATTGTTAGTAAATAAACCAATGGGGCGTAATTAAGATTAATAATGAAGAGGAGGGAAATTTCCGTCCTCTTTTTCATTATCTAGCTTTATAATAGGAAGGAAACAAAATTGGAGGTGCCTCATGGGGAAGAAGCGACGGTTTGTCAACTGGGCGACGTGGTTTAACGAGCGGCCATTTGTCAAAATCATGCAGCAAACAATGATTATCCTGTTTCCAGTGGCCCTGATTGGGTCCTTTACCTGGATGATTAGCGATAACTTATTAGCCACTAACGGCTTTTTAGCAAATATTTTTCGGGTTCGTCAGTGGTTGCCCTATATGCAGTTTTGGCGGCAACTATTCAACGACATCACTTTGGCGACGATTGGTTTAGTGTCGCCATATGCAGCCTTCACGAGCGCGACGCTAACAACTTATCACTATAAGCACCCCAACATTATTGCTGGTTTAACAGCTGCGGCCACGTATATTTTAATTTTCTTCCATAGCCAGCGGGGGGCGCAGACAATCGAAATGCGTTATTACAATGCCGGTTGGCTTATAGTTGCCGTTTTGATTGGCTACGCCATTGGCCTGATCTTTGCTAAGTGGGGTAAAGAATTCAGCATTGCTGATGTTCGGTTAAGGGATCAACAATTAATGAGCAAGAGCCTGGCAAACCTGCCCTTAGTCGTGGGAATCCTTAGTGGGGCGTTTGTGCTCCACTTGGGCTACGCCTTATTACGGATCTTCAACCTCGACGTCACCGCCAACCAGATTTTGACGTCTTCGATTAGCAAAAACAGTAATTATTTATTAAATGGCTTTCTTTCACTCAATAATACCGTGTCGGTTTGGCTAGGGTTTGCAGAACCAGTTCGCTTATCATCCGGGGCCTATAACAACGAGGTGACGAGCAATTTGGTCTATGCACTGACCCATAAGACCCTCGTCAATGTTCCGTACCCCTTTACCCCGTCCTCGCTCTACAACGGTTTTGCCAACTTTGGGGGTGTGGGGGTTACGTTAGCACTGGTAATTGGGATTCTGTGGATTGGTCGACACAAGAACCAGCAAACGGTGGCCGTGTGGAGTGCCCTACCAGCAATCTTCAATACGGGCCTGCCAATCATGTTCGGGGCGCAGGTATTTCTCAATCCTTTCTTTGTCCTGCCGTTCGTTTTCTTGCCGGTTCTTAATATGGTGATTGCCAGTGGCTTCATTTTCCTGCACATCATTCCGCCAATTGTTTACCCGGTTCCTAATGGGACCCCAGGAATCCTGGTTCCGTTTATTGGGACGGGTGGCGATTGGCGAGCCCTGGTGCTTTCGATTGCCTTACTGCTCCTTGATATTGCCGTCTATCTTCCCTTTATTAAGTGGGCATTTGAGCCCCACCAAGCAAACGGCGGAAAGGAAGCGTCTCAAAATGAAAATGACTAAGCGGCGCAAGTGGATTATTGCTGTCTTTGTGGGGATTTTTACCATCCTGACCTTCTTTTCCTATTGCTGGTCACGCCAGAGCATTGACGTCCTCGAACGGCGGCAGCAATCACGGATGTCACCAGTAATTATGATTCCCGGAAGCAGCGCGACCGTAAATCGCTTTGATACACTGGTTGCCAAGATTAACCGGATGGACCACCGAAACCATAGTTTGTTAAAGGTGAAGGTCTACAATAACGGTAAGATCACCTATACTGGACAAATTCGCCAAAACGATAACGAACCATTCATCGTCGTTGGCTTTGAAAATAACCACGATGGTTATAACAACATCAAGAAACAGGCTAAAATGTTTAAGGCGGCGTTTAACCAACTGAAAGTCCGCTATAATTTCAATAATTTTAAGGGGATCGGTCACTCTAATGGGGGACTGATTTATACCTACTTCTTGGAACACTACTTCAGTGAAAGGCAGATCAAAATCAAACGCCTGATGACGATTGGGACACCGTATAACTTTGCGGAACCGGCCAACCGACGGACCCAAATGCTGACCGACTTCATTAAGTATCGGCAGAACCTGCCCAGCAACCTGACGATGTACTCGGTAGCCGGTTCGGAAAACTACGTCGAGGACGGTCTGGTCCCACTCAGTAGTGTGATGGCTGGCAAGTATATTTACCAGGGGACGGTTAAGCATTACACCCAGGTAACGGTGACCGGGAAACTGGCTCAGCATTCGGCACTACCCCAAAACCAGGAAGTGTTGGACCTGATCCAGCAGAACATTCTTGAACACGACAATCCGCAGCGACTAAATGGCAGGAGACCGGCAAGGCTTGCAAATTAACCGTTGGCTGCGAAATAATAAACGGCAGGGATTTGATTTTTTGATCAGATTCCTGCCGTTTATTTTAGTGGCCCGCCGTTAGCTTAATGCCGATGATGGCAACGATTAACAGGATAACGAAAACCCAAGTGATTGCCGGTAACTGGTCGTGAAAGAGGACCACCCCAACAATGATTGAACCAACCGCGCCAATTCCTGTCCAGATGGGGTAGGCGAGGCTGAGCGGCAGGTGCTTGGTAGCCATTACCAGGCCGGCAAAGGAGATGATCATCCCCACCAGCGTTAGCGCCGCGTAAGGGAGGTTACTAAAGCCATTGCTGAGCTTCATTGCCGTTGCCCAAACCACCTCAAAAATTCCCGCAATCAACAAGTAAATCCATGCCATTATCATTTCCTCCTAAAATAAAAAATGCCGAATAGTTATTACCATCTTCAATGACCTAATGGTGGTAATAGTTGTTCGGCTTCCCCGGTGGGAATATTGGTATTTACCAGTTAGCTTACCAAAGTTAATCGTTAATGGCAAATGGTGGGTATTTCAAGACCGGCTGAATATAACGAGGTAATTTAATATAGGACTAGGTACAAAATTTTTGAGCACCGGCAATTTTAGGGATTTTGTAGAATCAAATTAGATTTTAAGGAGGATAATACCGTGACCGCTTTAACAGAAGAAATGTATGCCGTCTTTGACCAGCCCGAATTTTCTTTCAAAAAGATCAAGGAGCAACGCACGCCCGCTGAGGTTGACCAATTAAAGGCCAAATTTAAAACCGTTTGGCAGACTTGGAAACAGGTTCAGCAAAACGTGGCAAAAGAATTACCAGCGGGCAAATTTGCAAAAGTCCACGTCGAGAGCTGGACTAATGGCTGGAACTTACGTGACCACTACTGGGCCGCTTACCGGCTGGCACGGCTGGCCGATGCCAATCCCTGTGTTGGGGTAATGCTGGACCGCAAGCAATTTCAGGTTTACCTGATGTTTCAGCATTACAAGAGCGACCAGCGGACCGGCACGGCGGCAGAGTATAACCAGCTTTTACCCCAGCTGCCAGCCTGGGCTGACGGAATCGATCCTGCTCACTGGTATCTGTGGGACAAGGATGAAATGGAGTTTGCTGACCATTTATCACTAGCAGAGTACCTTGATGATCAGGAGAAACGACAGACTTTTAATAACACAGCTTTGCAGACGAGTTTCCTCCTGGGAAAATTTGCTTTTCGGCGTCAGGACACCGTTGACGATTTGGAAGAGTATATCTTGACGGCCATTAACGACTTGTTGCCGTTATATGAACAGCTTTGATATTCACTTCTTAGATAGGTTGCCATCAATGATAAGTATTTAACATTGGATCCGCCCTTCTTTATACTGAAAATTAGCAAGAAGACAGGAGGGTGCCAAATGAAATACAGTCATATTCCAGGAACAGATATTAAAATTTCTCAGTTAGCGGTCGGGGGGATGAGTTTCGGGATCCCCGCAGTGAAAACCTACCGCTGGATTTTGGACGAAGACCAGACTGATCAGATGGTTCAGCACGCCCTTGACTTAGGGATTAACTTTTTTGACACCGCCAACGTCTACGGTGCCGGGACCAGTGAAGAATTTATCGGCAAGTCACTAAAGAAACACCAGGTTCCGCGAGACCAAGTGGCGATTGCCAGCAAGGTTTACTTCAATGACGGCCGTCTCTCCAAGGAGGCTATCAACCGGGAAATTGACGGAACCCTAAAGCGGCTGGGAACCGACTACTTAGACCTCTACATCATTCACCGCTTTGACTATGACCACCCAATCGAAGAAACAATGGAAGCTCTTAACAACCTGGTTGAAGAAGGAAAGGTTCGGGCAATTGGTGCCTCCGCCATGTACGGTTACCAGTTCCAAAATATGCAACACGTTGCGGAAAAGAATGGCTGGCACCAGTTTGTTGCAATGGAAAATCACTACAATCTCCTGTACCGGGAAGACGAACGGGAACTGCTCCCGATTTGCAAGCAGGACGGGGTGATGCTGATGCCGTACAGTCCGCTAGCTAGTGGACACCTGGCGCGGCCAACCTGGGACAGTTCATCGAAACGGAGCCAAGTCGACACTTCGGCCCGGTCCAAGTACGACCACGCTGAACAGCAAGACCTGCCGATCATCAAACGGGTGGCAGGATTAGCGGAAAAGCATCATGTTAAGATGTCACAGATTGCTCTTGCTTGGCAGTGGGCGAAGGGAGTGACGACACCGATTGTCGGAGCGACGAAGGAACAATATCTCGACGACGCGGCCCAAGCCACTGAAATTGTGCTGACGCCAGAAGAGGTTGCCTACCTTGATGAACCTTACACTGCCCATGAGATTGTCGGTGCGCTGGATAGCAATCCGACGGGCCTGTTGCCTAAGGATGTAAGGTAATGACATACTTATGTGCGAGATGAGTGGATGAATTATAAAGCGGCTGGAGGGACAAATCAGGATCGTTTAATTATAAGATCAGCTGATGTTGAACATGATTGGCACCTGGTTGAACAATCTTTTGAGTATGATCTACTCCTTAACGAAGAAGATATGAAGAAACGCTTTGGAAAATATGGCTGGGGGACAAGATGAAGACTAAACATCGGCCAAACTTTCTTATTCCCTAGTAAGCAACAAACGACCCAAATCGACGGTAATAGCTGATTTGGGTCGTTTGTCTTTCAATGCTAGTTTTCATTTTTGATTAGTCGAGGTTCAAGAGAAAATCAACCAACGGAACTACTTTAATCTCAGCGCCGTCTTTGGTAATAATTTCTTTTCGATCATCCTTCGTCACAATTACTAACTGCTGGGCGTCCTTGAAACTGTGATGCAATTTAATCAGGTTATTAACTTCTCTTTCTCTTGCTTCGTCTTGAATGGTCCAGGCAACTTGAATTGCTGTTTGTGCTTCGGGAACATAAAAGTCGACGTCGATCCCTGTCTTATTAGATTTAAGATAATAGATTTTATTTTGGTATTGGTTAAAGAGTTTAACCGCCACCTGATTCTCAAGTAATGATGCACTTTTATTTACGAGAAAAATATTTAGAAGGCCATTATCAGTAAAATAATAGCGAGGAATGCTTTCCCGACTAGTAAATTTATTGAAATAATTCTTGGTAGTGAACAGTAAATAAGCATTCTTGACATTTTCAACATATTCAATGATCGAATTCTTACTAACCGTAAGGCCAACGCTTTTGACAGCATTATACAGCTTACTGTAAGAAAGCTCGTGCATGACAGTATCGGCAATTTTTCGAATCATGATCCGTAGTGCCTCGGGATTCCGAATTCTGTTGCGGACGATGATGTCGGCGAGGTAAATGTTCTGATAAATATTATTGAGGTAATTTCGTTTGTCTTGAAGCTGAATTGCTTCGGGAAGGCCACCGTATTGAAGATATTCATTTGCCTTTGCCCTCACTCTGCCCTTAATACTTGTGAGTAGTAAGTCGGTTTGAGTGTGAGGAATTTCATTAGCGGTAAGGAATTCATTGAAATTAAATGGTGAAACGTATTTAGTTAGGTAGCGTCCACCAAGTCGCATGATAATATCGTGTCCCAACATTTTAGAATTACTTCCGGTAATGTATACAATTTCTTTTTGATCGGCCATCCGCCGGGCAAAGTGCTCCCAACCGGTGATGTTTTGAATCTCGTCAAAGAAAAAATAGTGTTTCTTGGTGGTAATTTGGTTAGCTGCCACCAGGATGTCGTTAAAGTCTTCTAACTTAAAATTGATTAGGCGCTCATCTTCGAAGTTGATGTAGATGATTTGTTCTAACGAAATTCCTTTTTTAAGCAATTCTTGTGCTCGTTGAAAGAGCAAAAAAGACTTTCCCGCCCGCCGTAAGCCGACTAAGACATAGTCCATGTTGTCTTCAAAGTTAAATTCGCGAGGAACTAATTGTATTCGTTTAATAATTTGTTGTTGGTCAAGAATTAAACTAGCCAAGGTATCCGTATTCATGTTAGCTCACTCCTTTTTGCGTCTATATGTATTGTTTTAATTGTAATATTGTTCTATATAGAGGTCAATAATATTAATAAATTGTTCTATGTAGCTTACAGAAAATAACTGTTCGCATTTAGCAATTCACCTTATTGATAATAAAGCGCTTCTCCCCCCCCCGGTAAATTTAGTGCTAACTTTATAGTAGAAACATAGATAGGGGGAGTGCAATTATGCTGAATGTCAGTCATTTAAACGTGTACTACGGCCGAAAAAAGGCAATTAATGACGTTTCATTTACAATTAAATCAGGAGAAAGAAATTTTAGAATTTAAAAGCCAACAGCTTAACGGTTCACCAAGCTGTTGGCTTCCTTATTATTAACTTGTTATCGGCACTTACTTCACTTAAAAGTTAGGCTAGCGATAATTTGCTTGACGATAACTTGGCGGTCGGTTGGCGTGCCGGGGATTTGAAAGATCTTTCCCTGAACGACGTAGGTCAGAATGGGACCGACAAACGCCCGCAGCAACTGGCTCGGGGTGAGTTGCTGATTAATCTCCGGGTAATGGCTTTGCAACTCCCGGACCCGGTCGAACATCCCATTATCGCCATTGAAGAAAGCACCGTAATACTGGGGTGCCAGCCAGTTGGTTAAGACTTCCTGGATAATTAGCCGGATGAAAGCAAAGTTGACTTCGATAAATTCCAGACGATCGGCGACAATGAAGGTTACCAGCTCTTCTAACGACTGTGAATCGTCAATCGTCGCGAAGAAGTTATCTTTGATTTCAAATAGGATCGGTTCCAGCAGCTTACCCAGCAGATCGTCCTTCGACTTGAAATACTTATAAATTGTTCCTTCACTAATCCCGGCCTGTTTGGCAATTTTGGCGGTTGTAGTGGCGTGGAAGCCGTAATTGGCGAAGAGGTTCAGAGCAGTTTGAAGAACCTTTTTCTTGCCGGCCGGCATTTTTGCTTGGTCAAGCTGGGCGGCATAATTATTTAATACTTGTGACAAGGGTGGCGCCTCCTTTTTTCCTTATTGTACTTTGCGGTAGCGTTTCAGGCCAACGATATTCAGCCAGAGGAGCACGACGAGGAAGATCAGCAGGGCTAAAATATCGCCGCCGAGACTAGTTAATCCTTTCCCGTACATTACGATTTGGGTTAACGCATCCCCGGTGTAAGTTAGGGGAAGGATTTTACCAATGTACTGGACCCAGGAAGCCATTGAATCAAGTGGAATGATTCCCGAGAAGAAGACCTGCGGCACCACTACTAGCGGGATAAATTGCATCATCTGAAATTCAGAGTTAGCTAAGGTTGACATCAAGATTCCAAATGCAAGGGCGACAAAGGCCAGCAGGACGCTAATGATAATAATGTTGAGGATATTACCAACCACTTCGACCTTTAATAGCCAGATGGTTGCCATCACGATGACCGTCGATTGCAGGATAGAGAGGATCCCATAGCTGAGCATGTAGCCGAAAACAATTTCACTCCTTTTAACCGGTGTCGCCAGGAGGCGGTCAAGCGTACCAGATGTCCGTTCTTTGAGCAGGGCCATCCCAGAGATAAGGAAAACAAAGAAGAAGATGAAAAAACCCATGAGGATTGGCACAATCTTAGCGAAGAAGCCGGTATCAGCGTTTCCGTATTGGTAGTGGTTGCTGATTGATGGTGCCTTATTACTTTGCTGTGGAGCGCTGAAGCTAGGGTTAGTGGCTTTAATCACTGACTGCAATTGCTGGACTCCAGTGGAAAGGGTCGTGATGGTTTGTCCGGTGATTGCTGCTTTAAGCGCTTGCTTAGTCAGCGCAGTCTTGCTGGAATCAGTATTAGCATACGTCACGTTGAAGCGGTTTGCTTTCTGTTGGTATTCGATTACCGCGTCAACATGGTCACTTTTGAGCTTATCTTCGGCTTGGCGGACCGTTTTTGTTGGCGTAACCGTAACCCCATCGACCTGAGCGAGGTTGTGGCGAATTGTTTGGCTGACGTTGACAGTTGCAATCTCAACATCCGTCTTTGAATTAGCGGAGAACATGACGTTCATTAACCACATAATCAAGATTGGCGCGAGAAACATTAGAGCGAGGGTCCGTCTGTCCCGGAGCAGTTCCTTCAAAATTCGTTTAGTAATGGCGAGGGTTCTCATTTTGTTCTTCCTCCCTTTCTGCCGTTAAGAAGACATCTTCAATCGTTGGTACTCCATACTGCTTCTCTAACTCTTGGGGCGAAGCAAAGGCAATTACATCGCCATGCAATAAGAGGGCGACCCGGTCGGTGAGTTCCGTCTCATCCATCACGTGGGTTGTGATCAAAACGCTTTGTCCACGATCACGCAACGCCTTTAGCTCTTTCCAGATTTTTCTCCGCAATGCGGGGTCAATCCCGACCGTTGGCTCATCTAAAATTAATAGTTCAGGATGACCGAGGAGGGCAATCGCCAGTGAGAGCCGTCGCTTCATCCCACCTGAATAACCGCCAACCCGTTGATTGAGGTAATTTGTTAAATCGACCACTTGGCTGACATGGGCGATTTCCTGTTTTAGCTTTTTACCAGTAACACCTTTCATTTCACCAAAAAATTCTAAGTTTTCCCGGGCTGATAGGCTTTCATATAAGGCATCTGACTGGGCCATGTAGCCAACCCGCCCAAGGATCTGCCGATTAGGCATTTGTTGACCCAAAACGAGGGCCGTTCCAGAAGTTGCCTTTTCCATCCCCAGCATTGTTTTAATGGTCGTGGTTTTCCCGGAACCAGATGGGCCAATCAGGCCAACGATTTCCCCGCGGTTGACAGTTAAATTAATATCGTGAAGGATAGCACGGTTACCAAATGACTTGGCTAAATGATCAAGCTCAATTAAGTGTTGCATAATTGTACCTCCGTGGTGAGTAAACACTCACTTAGATTTTATGGTTATTATAGTGAGTGAATACTCACCTGTCAACCGTAAAAAGAGGGAGTGGGACAGAACTAGCTTAACTAGTTCGTCGTCCCACCTCCGTCGACGCGAAGCTAGCCTGTAGGAAGGATGGCTACGACGCGCAGCTAGCCTATTTGGGGTTGGTCAGCGTTTGAACTGCCAGCCATCTACTGCGCTGTTGCATTTTTAACTTTAAAATATTAAAGAGACTGAGTTAATTCCCAGCCTCTTTTTATAATGTTATGCGCATGTGTCTAGCGATGCCAAGAGGCGCTTCATAAAAAGCTGGGCGGCTTTAGATTGAGTAACATTCTTTTTCCAAATTACACTGGTAGTTTCAGTTAGCGTAGGTGAAAGAGGGCGGAAAGTTAGCTGACTGTTGTTAGAATTATTAATCAGGTTGTCAAAAGAAATCATATAAGCACTTCCTTGAGCGACCATTAATTGAGCGTTAAATAATAGGGAATAAGTTCCGATAATATTCATTTTTCTGTCAAGATTACCCCACCAACTTTGAAAACGGTGTTCCTCGATTGCTTGCTCTGACATTAAAAGGGGTAGCCCAGCAATGTCTTCAGGCGTGATCTCCACTTTATTTGCGAGAGAATCATCTTTTCGCATTATTAACCCCCACTGGTCTTTTTCGGGGAGTTGGATGTGATGGTAATTATTAAGGGAGCGGTTCCCCATTAAGACTGCAAAGTCAATGCTTCCGTGCTGGAGGGCCGTTTCCATCTCGTCAGCATTACCACTGATTAAGCGAACTTTGACATCAGGATAGTCCTTAACGATTCCGCTAAGGATTTGCATAATTCGATTCATGGCGATACTTTCTCCAGCTCCAATTGAAATTGTCCCGCTGATGACTTCCTGTCCTTTAATGTTTAGGGCGGTTTGCTCGACTAGCTGGATAATCTCCCTTGCCTGAGTCTGTAAATATTCTCCTTCATCCGTCAGGGTAATTTGCCGGTGTCCACGGATAAAGAGTTGGACACCGAGCTCGTCTTCCAGGTCGGCGAGTTGCTTAGAAAGTGTCGGCTGCGAGATAAGTAATTCTTGTGCGGCCTTAGTGATGTTCCGTTTCTGAGCCACGGCGAGAAAGTAGCGCAGTACTCTTAATTCCATTTCACTTCCTCCTATAACTAAAAGCTATTGTTATTGATATTATATAAGTATTTCCGATTATAGGCTAGGGTCGATATAATAGAAAATATTAGATAAGCGGCATTTATTAAGTCAATGGAAATCAATAATTAAAGGTGATAATAATGCAAGAATTACATTTAATTCAAGAATGGGATAAGGTATTTCCTAAAAGCGATAAAATTGACCACAAGAAGGTCACTTTCACCAATCACTTTGGGATTACACTGGCAGCTGACCAGTACACACCTAAAAATTGTGAAGGTAAATTACCAGCGTTAGCAGTTGCCGGCCCCTTTGGCGCAGTTAAGGAACAGTCGAGTGGTTTTTACGCGCAAACAATGGCTGAAAAGGGTTATTTAACGATTGCGTTTGATCCATCCTTTACTGGTGAAAGTGGTGGGGATGTCCGCGACGTTTTTTCATTGGATATTAATACTGAAGACTATCAAGCTGCAGTCGATTATTTAAGCAACCTCGGTAATGTTGATCCAGAAAAAGTTGGAATTATCGGTATTTGTGGTTGGGGAGGCATTTCGCTCAACGCCGCCGCAATTGATCCCCGGATTAAGGCCACGGCAGCAGTGACGATGTATGATATGCCACGGGTTGGTGCTTGGGGTTACTTTGATCAGGGAACTGCTGAAGAACGCTACGCAAGTAAAAAGCAAATTGCGGAACAACGCACCAAGGAATATGGTCAGCAGGATTTGGCGAAGGCGGGTGGCTGCTACGATTATCCGGCTCCTGATGACCAACCAGATTTTGTTAAGCAGTACAGTGCTTACTACAAGACCAAGCGCGGTTACCATAAGCGTTCCGTTAACTCCAATGAAGGCTGGGTTTTGCAGAGTCAGCCAGCCTGGATGAATACGCAGATCCTAGTTCACCCAAAAGACATCAAGAATGCCGTTTTGATTGTTCATGGTGAAAAAGCTCATTCACGGTATATGGGGGAAGACACCTTTAAGAAATTGAAGGGTGACAACAAGGAATTAGTAATTGTGCCCGATGCAAACCATACTGATTTATATGATGGCGGTGAACATGATTACATTCCGTTTGGCAAGATTGATAGTTTCTTTAAACAAAACTTGTAATAAAAATGAAGCCTGCCACACATTGCTGTGCAACAGGCTTCATTTTTAATTTTCATAAACTGAGCGTTTTAGGATTCCAACGTAGGGGAGGTTGCGGTAAAGGCCGTCGTAGTCTAACCCGTAGCCGACGATAAACTCATTTGGTACCTCAAAACCAACGTAATCAGCGTTGACTTCGACTTCCCGGCGGGCCGGCTTGTCCAGGAGGGAGCAGGTTTCAATACTCTTGGCACCCCGGCTGGCAAACAGCTTATTCAAGAACTGAAGAGTGTGACCGGTATCCACAATGTCTTCGACGATTATAACTGGCCGTCCATTCACGTCATGGGAAAGGTCCCGGAGCAGGCGCACCCGTCCTGATGATTGGGAGTTATCCTCATAACTGGATACATCAACGTAATCAACGTTGAGCTTGACTGGCAGGCGCTTCATCAACTCGGTCGCAAACATCATTGCCCCAGTCATTACTGGTACGACAACTGGAAATTCACCCTGGTACTTAGCGGTGAGGGTCGCCGCGAGTTCGTCGATCCGCTGGTTAACTTCTTCTTGACTGTATAAGACCTGTTCAATATCGTTATTCATTCTATTCTCCCTATCTGATTAGCAAAAGCCGAACATTATTGTCGGCTAATCCGTCTTGATAGTAGCATTTTATCATATCTCGACTAGAATTAAAGGGTAAATCCGCCAAATATTCTCAATTATGTTTTTTTGTTGACACGCAACAAAATGGTGGTAAACTGTATTTAATTTATGTTGCCAGTCAACAAAGGAGAGATTAATTATGAGTACGTTATTAGTAATCCAAGCCCACCCGCATACTTCAAACAGCTTATCACTGACGGTTGGTCAGCATTTTATTGATTTTTACCGGCAAAGTCACCCCAACGACCAAATCATCATCCGGGACTTGTATGCTGCGGGCGGCGTTCCTCCGCTGAACGATGTGACGATGGCAGCCTGGCGAAAGCAAAAGTTTGATGAGCCAATGATCGGGGAAGAAAAGGCGCTACTAAAGCGCCACAAGGAATGGCTGGACGAGTTTATCAATGCTGACAAGTACGTTTTTGTCAACCCGATGTACAATCACTTTCTGCCGGCTGAAATGAAGCAGTACCTTGATTTGACCGCAGTTGCCCACCAAACATTCAAGTACACGTCGAAGGGTCCGGTCGGCTTGCTTGAGGGAAAGAAAGCCCTGCATATTCAGGCGGCGGGGAGTGAATACCACCGAAGCGGTAAGTGGGGGATTGTCAAATTCTTGGTTCGCAAGACCTTGGGGATTCAAAGCAAGGAAAGCTGTGCGTTGCAGGACCTGGGTGATACTTACCTAACTAACATGATGAAGTTCTACGGTGTTAAGGACGTTACAAAGCTCTTCATTGAAGGCGCTGACGCCCACCGTGACCAGCGAGCGGCGATTTTAAAGCAGGCGCTCACCCAAGCTGAAACGCTTGCCCAGCATTTTTGATATAATCAGTAAAAAAGGCTGGTGAACGTACTTTTATGACTACTGCTACTGATGAAATCTATCGGGCTATTCAGGAGCTTCGGGCATCCCATGAGAATCCACGGGGCTCGCACGAACAGCAATGGCTCCAGCACCATCTAGCTAACGAGAATCTTCAGGAGACCGTAACCAGGCTCTCGTTAGTTGCCCTCCACATCCTTTCGGCCCTGGAAGATGCTCCGCTGACCGGAATTGAAATTGCCCAGAAAATTAGGGTTACCCGCGGTGGGGTTACCCGGGCGGCCCAAAAGTTATTGGAGTATGATTTGGTACGGGCCAATAAGCGACCAGAGGACCAAAAGAAAATTTACTACTCGCTGACCGCCCAGGGAAGACAGGTGGCTGCTGCCCATGACGAAATGCATGAATCGATCAGGACAAACATTGAAGCCGCGCTACTAAAGAAGTATTCTTCCCAGGACTTGCGGATCGTTGCTAGTTTCCTGCGTGACCTGCAACAATTAGAGGAACAGTTTGGCAGGGGGCAGAATAGCAAATGAAGAAACAGTGGAAACGCCAACTCAACCTTGGAATATATGCCATCGTTTGGAGCTTCGTAATCGGGGTTGCCACGGCAAGCTACCTTAATTTTGTCAACTGGTTAATCGAGCTGGTCTGGCACTCCTACCTCCACGGTGGAAATGTGCTTGGTCGTTGGTACCCCTTCCTGGTATGCGGGCTCGGTGGGGGCCTGGTCGGCTGGCTGAACCGGCGTTGGGGAAACTACCCCTGGACGATTGAGCAGGTGTTGAGCAAGGTCAAACTCCACGGCAGGCTGGATTACCACCAGTGGTGGAAGTCTTTGATCCTTGGTCTCCTAGTCCTGGGGCTCGGTGGAAGCATTGGTCCCGAAGCATCCACGGCGGTTCTGACGGGCAGTATGATTAACTGGCTCGGTGACCGCCTGCGCTGGGAAAAGGTCAGTTCTTCCAGCCATTCCGCCCGCCACTTATGGAGTGGACGAATGGCACCAGCACAGTTAGAGCAAGCACCGCGCTTTTCGGTATTATTTCATTCAAAGGCGGAGCGCTTAGCGACGGTGACCGCCTTGACCATTGTTGGGGTCGTGGGCGCCGGTATTATTTTTAAATTATTTCCGGAAGAAGGGGCCTTTGGTATTCACCACCAGGCTATTCAATGGACGCCAGCCAACCTGTGGACCTGGCTGCCGACAATGGTCGTCGGAGTTGCCTTTGGTTGCTTCTTTGTCTACCTTGAAAATAGTTTCGCCAAGCTGATCAACATTCGCTTGGGGCCAATCGCGCAGGGAATCGTCTTTGGCCTGACCTTAGCACTAGCTTCGCTGGTTAGTCCCGACGTTATGTTTTCCGGCGAATTCCGGATTGTGCCGTTTAGTAACGAAGCTCTCAATTTATCAGTTGCCTTCCTGATCCTGCTCGCCCTGCTCAAGGCGGTGCTGACTAACCTAGGCTTCGTGATGGGCTGGCGCGGGGGAATGATTTTTCCGGCAATCTTTTCGAGTGTAGCAGTGGGAGTTGCCTGTGCAATGCTCCTGCCAGGTAGTCTGCGGGTTAATGCCATCGTTGTGGTAACTGCTAGCTTGACCAGAATTTTGGGAAAACCGATCCTGGTAATCGTCCTCCTCTTTTTCCTGGTAGCGGTTGAACTATCACCGGTAATTATCGTCATTGCCCTGCTTGTCAGCGGACTAGCAAAACTCCCGGCAGTCCTAAATAAAAGTAAATAAGCTAGGCTTTCGTTCACCAATTGGACGAAAACCTAGCTTATTATTTATATTAACAATTAATTACTTGCGTGGGGCTCTCTTCTGCCGGCCGGCCAAGCCGAAGAGAGTCAGGAGGGTTAGTCCGCCAAGTGCTACTAGCCCCGCAGAAGATTGATCCCCCGTTTGTGGGAGGCGGGCCGTAGTGCCTTGCTGGTTAGAGGATTTAGATACTGTCTGACCAGCAACATTAACAGATTTGGTGTCTCCTTGACCAGCAGCATTGGCTGATCCTGAGTGACCACTTTCCCCTTGATCAGGCTGGGCAGGGGAGATAGGCTCAGCGTTGGCGGTGTAGTAAATATTAATGGTTTGGTCTTGACTGCTATCGGTAACAGTTTTCGCACCCACCTGGGTTAGGTTTGGCGTATAGCCTGCAATCGATGGGACGATGAAAGTTTGCCAGTTGTGATTACCAGCCGTGAGCGTTTCCCAATCATCATTACTGTCCGGCTCGTTACCGGTCAGAACCTTCCAGGTAGGGGTACCAAGCTCTTCACCAGTAATGCCGTCGTAGTCAGCAAACTGGGCGAGGGTTACTTCCTGGATAGTTTGTTCCTGCCTACCATCTGGCATGTTAACGATGATTGTCCGCGTTTTGGTCACAGGGGCATCAACTTTGCCATACCGCCGGTAGATAATCGCCAGTTGATAGGTCAGCCCGTCGGAGCTAGCCTGAGCGTCGGTAAAGCCGGGGTAGTCGGCAGGCGACTGGATTGGGTGGAGCTTGCCAGCAGGATCGAAGTAGCCGTAGATTTGATAATTGCTGTCGGGATCATCAAATACACTGGTGACGTATCGGTTCAGATACTTTTGCGCGTCCGCGTACAGCTGGTTGACACTCAATGTTTGTCCGTAATCGACCTGGGCCACGTTCTGGTAGCTGGCCGCATAAGCAGGATATTGGTCGCCATAGGCGTTGTAAACCTTGCCGCTGAGGTCCTGGTAGACCAAGTTAATTGGTGCGCTAAAGATGACTAGCTCACTAAAGCTAACGATATTGGCTGCAGTACTAAGGTTAGCACCATGGTAAATAATGCCAGCAGTATTATATGTGAGTGTCGCACCTGTCAGGTAATAGTAGCCGCCACGTTCGATAACCTTATCATTCTGGATTCCCAGTGGACTTATTCTAGGGTGGTAGGCTACCGGAATACCAGAATCTTGAATTTCCATTTCTGGAATGTCAATAGTTTGTCCATTGTGAATCGCGTAAACCTGACTAATAATCTGGTGACCAGTAGCAGTTTGAAGGTCGATTGAACGCATAACGTAACTAACTTCCCATCGCTGGTTAGCTGCTTCTGTTGGCGAGGCAGCAGCAAAGTGGACTGGGGGAACCTTAACACCAGGCGGGAAGGTCCCCTTAGGAGGATACCAATTGACTTCTTCCCAGCGACCGTTCTCTGCCATTTGAATAATTTTTTCACAATGATAATTACTGCTTGCTCCACCGTTAGTATCGTAATGGTCTTGGTATGTAATATTGATAATACGCTCGTAATTATAATCCCAATTTGCTGGTGAATCAGAAGAGGATGGGCCGGTAGAGCTAGCTACTGGGGTAACAGGAGCGGTTGCTTGAGTAGTATTGTTGGCAGCCTGCTGTGGAACAGCGCTTGGGGTGGCTTGACTGGTTACAGGATTAGCATTAGTTTGTCCCTGCGGCTCAGTAGTACCCGTTGAGCGGAGAGGGACTGCCGTTGACGTTTCAGGTGAATTTGCAGTGGCCAATTGGGCATCGTCGGTTTTCTCAGTGGTCGAATTGTCGGCAGCCTGAACATCAACTGCACCAAGCGTTAAGGATAATAGTAGTGTTGAACAGCCGATAACCCATTGCTTCTTTTGCTTATATAATTTGAACTGCTTCTTTGCTGTCATTATCACCGCTCCTTTCGGCTGCTGTATTGGCGTTTATCTTATAATCATTTTCATTATAGCAAGTTCATTCATATTTATAAAGTTCCTTGATTATCAAAAACTAGATTCTGCTTTTAGAGTGATTAGCCATTGTTAACGACCGATTAATAGTTGATTATTAAGTCTTGTCTCTCCACTAGTGCCGGCCTGGTCTGACTAATTAGCCAAGCTAGATTTTTTTAGAAGAGCTGATAAATAAGTGGGAACGGAAAAATTTTACCTTAATAAAAGGACACAATGAGCCCCAGTGCTCAGCTAAGCCGAACTCTGGGACTCTATTTATGCCTGTGGAATGTATAATTGACGGTATTGCTGGACATTCTCACTGGTCCAGGCATAAAAGCCCGGAGGAAGGAGTTCGTTTCCTAGTAAGCGAGGAGAAAGGCGATGTCGTCAGTTGACATCGTTGTATTCAGTATAATTTTTAGCAAGCATCTCTCGGGTGGCATTTAGCTGCTGCTGAAAATTAGTTTCTTCTGCTTTCAGTTTCCGCTGGAGGGTGCGCTTGCTAACACCGAGTGCTGGAGCAACGTCGTCAATTGTTGCCGCGCCGCGGGGAAGAAGTTCAACCAAGGCGTTCCGAACCCGTTGACTAGCCGAGTCGTCAACGTCTAATTCTGCCAACCGCTTCTTTAATTCGGGTTCCAGATATTCAAGCAGCGAGTGATTTTCACTGATGAACGGCAGTTGTAGATCCGCCTTTCGAAAGCTGATGGAATTCCTGCTTCCCCGGCTGAAGACAATGGTAAAGTATTCTTGAATTTCTGGAGCAGTTTCGTCAAAGGTGGTTATGACCTTTGAGGGCTTGATTTCCCTTCCGGTTGCTTTCGCGAGCAGGTGAACCATAAAGGCAAATTCCCCCTTTACAAAAAACGGTGGGAGGAGGCTCATGGACGTTGAGGGTTAAAAGGGTAATCGTCGTGTTTTCTTCCTCCTGCAAAATCCGGTAAGTAACCGGGCCAACTAATTTTTTATAGTGTGCTAGTCGTTGTAAGAATTGCTCACCGTTTTGACTGCAATAGGCAGCAAAAATTGGTGGCGAAAAGGTTTCAGTATTATCTATAGCAACCAATTTAGTTGGGAGTAGGGGATCGTCAGTTAATGAGTCAATTGAACCAATCATCTTAAAGTAATCTGTTTCGGTTAATTTAAGTGTTTGATGAGCAAAAGTATCAATCGGCAAACCTGCTACTCTTAGAACTGCAGACGGGTCGACCCCGTTTGCCATCAAGAGTTGCACATAGCGACCATCAATAATAAATTTTTCCACCTAATCACATATTTCTGATTTGATTGTTGATCAGCGACAAAGCGCATAGTTGTCTTTTTCGGCATCATTGGCATCATGCTGACGAATGGTCGTTGTCAGCCTGGCAGGCCAGCAAACACATTCATTTTACCATCAAGCATTGACTGGTAGCCTTCTTCAGCCACTTTCTTCGGGCTAACCCCATTTGCAAACATCTTAGTATCAGTAAGGCCACCAGCCTTAGCAAAGCCCGTATCCATTGCCCCGGGTATTAAAGTTGTTAGTGTTACCCCAGTGTCTTTCAGTTCATACCAGAGGGCATCACTTAATGAAGTGAGGTACGCCTTAGTTGCATAATATTCTGCTTGGAGCGGCCCTGGGATTAGGGCGACTGAGGATGAGACGTTCAATACGCGTCCCACGCCCCCGTTTAACCATTTGTGGGAGAAGCAGCTTCATTAACTTCGTTGGCACGATCATGTTTACCTTTGCCATGTTGATATCTTCTTCCATCGTTCGGTCAAGGAAGGTTCCCTAATCACCGAGGCTAGCGTTATTGATTAAATAATCGACCTGAATGTTAGCCTTTTGTAATTCAGCAAAGATTTGCTCGGTAGCATCAAATTCGGTAAAGTCAACCGCAATTGTTGTTGCTTTAACGTGGTACTTATTTTGGACTTCATGCTGTAATTGCTCCAGCTTCTGTGGGTTCCGGCCAACTAAGATCAGGTCACCACCGTTTTGGGCATGAATCCGAACAAATTCTTTTCCTAAGCCGCCAGTTGCACCAGTAATCAAAGCAGTTTTATTTGTCATTATTAACTCCTCCTCAAGTTTATCTTTCGTTTGATGTTGTGATTATTATATGAGGAGGCGAGAGTGATTTTAACACCAAATGGAGCCAAATGATTATCAGATGACGCCAAAAACTAGGAAAGTACAGATAGCCCTCCTTTGTGTAAGCGCTATTACACCACACAATTTTTTGAAATGGCAGATTGTAAAATTTAAGTTGAACATTTAAGTGGACAGAAAAAACCATCAAGGTCTTTAATGGTGTTACCTCAACATTCCATTAGAAAGAAGGACCTTGATAGGCACCACTATTTTATCATTCCAGCACCGCGTTGTCATTGAAATGTTTCATAATGAAGGACGTTCCTTGAGATATATCGCTAACTACTTAGGCTTTAGTAAGGCCACGATCTTTAACGAACTTCACCGACTAAATGGTGAGTATCAGGCTGAGCTAGCGCAATCTGACTGCGAACGAAAGATTGGTCAACGTGGGCGAAAGTCTTCGCTCACTAAAAACCTTAAGCACTTGATTGAGGAAAGATTCAAACCCAGAAATGGTCACCTGAACAAGTTGCCCCTGTGGTTGGGATTGCCTACAAGACGGTTTATAACTGGATTGATCAAAAATGGCTCGATGTGCAGTTATCTGATTTGCCTGATCATGGAATACGTCGCCATCGCGCTAAAGAAAAGCGTGGTACATTCAGTCACGGCCGCTCAATTGAGGAGCGTCCTCATAAAATCGAAACTCGCCAGGAATTTGGCCACTTTGAAGCTGACACCGTGCTTTCTGGCAAGCATAAAGGTCAAGCTGTGGCTACTTTGTGGAGCGTAAGAGTCGCCTGACAATTGTTAAACGGCTCCATGGTCGCGACAGTCAGTCCATGACTCAAGCCGTGCTTGAACTAGCTAGTCAACTTCAAGACAAACTCAAGACGCTGACCGTAGATCATGGTAAAGAGTTCGCTAATTACCAGGCAATTGAGCAGCTAACTGGTACTCCGGTTTATTTTGCCCATGCTTATTCACCACATGAACGAGGCAGTAATGAGAACCGTAACCGAGTTTTACGGCGCTTTATTCCCAAAGGCCAAGCTAGTTCAAATTAATTGGTATCTGAATTCCCGACCACTTAAATGTCTTAACTGGCATACACCAATCGAGATCTTCTTGCTTAATCTGCGTCACTAAATTCGTTCAAGTTATTTCTTGCAATCTGCCGTATATAAAAGTAATTTTGCATTTTGCGAAGTTCATTGACTTGTGTAAAAGTACCTTTATACTCTGAATCATAAATAAAGCTCCAGGATTTTCGGTTTTGCCGGTCACTGGAGCTCATTTCGTTTTAATAATGATACTTTCCTAATCGCCCATATAATTGTGCAGCAGGTCATCGGACGTTGACTTGAGAGTCAGGTAGTCGATGTTGTTGGTAAAGAGCATTACCATTTTCTTGGTTTTGTAGTTGGCGATGAAGCAGCAGTTATAGCCGGGGACACTGCCGTTGGCGCGGATAATGTCTCCGCCAAAGTATACTCCACCGAAGTAGGCAACTTCTTGCTTGGCCGCCTGCTGGTAAAATTCCGTAGTCATCGTTGGGTTATTTAAGACTTCGTTGTAAATAAACTTCCAATAATCATTTGGCGACATAAAGAGGTTTCCCGCCCCGAAGTCCGAGGAGGTCGTGACCGTCACTTGCCGCCAGTCAACAGTCTGGTCCATTGTCTGGGGAACTTCCTTTTGAGCAACTTCGGAAAAGTCCTTCATTTGGCGAAGCTGCAGGGGTTGGGCGAACTTCTGGTGGAGGTAAGTATTGTAGCTGGTGTGGGTTTGCTTGCGAATGATGGCCGCTAACATTTCATAATCCACGTCCTGGTAGTCCCAAGTATGGACATGGTCGTTTTTCAGGTGCTTCAGCATATAGGCAATTTGCTGCTTTTCACCCTTTAGCGGCATTACTGGACGGTCGTTATTGACCAATCCGCTAGTGTGGTTCATTAATTCGCGAACCGTAATATCCTCACTGCCCGCAACTTGGGGGAAGTATCTATTCAGCGGCGTATCCCAGTCAAGCTGCTTTTTCTGTCTCAGTTGGTAGATTGCCGTTCCGGTAATGATTTTTTGGAGGGAGGCAATCGGAAATAATTGGTCAGCCTTGACGGTCTGTCTATAGTTAGCGTTTTCGTTATTCGTGATGGTTATTGGTTGGCTCCCCTTGCCATTGACCAGCATTACTCCGTTGATGTGGTGGGCTTTTAGGTAGTCCTGAAGGTGTTTTTGACTCTGCTGATCAGTTGGGGCGGCTTTGACCTGCGGTTGTTGAATTATTAGCAATAGCCCCAGGGAACAAAGCATTAGAAGGAAAAATAAGTTGATTTTTTTCATAATTGATACCTACCTGTAATTGAACCGATACTCTCTGGCTCTAAGTTAGTGGGAGATTAAATTTACCCATTTTTATTTTAAACCGCTTCCGACAATTGGGCAAGAACCCAAGCTGCCCGCTTTTGGTCGCTTTGCTAGCGGAATAGGTAAAGTGGTACAGGGCATGTCGTGCGCGCGAAGTAAAGCTCTTTTTGAAATAGTAGTTGACTTTGACAACTATATCGCTATAATGGTTGCTAAAGTCAACTAAAGGAGAAGAGCTTTGATGAGAAACGAATACTTATACAACGCAAAACTAATTGAAGAGTTAATCGAAGTTATTCATTCATTGTTTAAACATTAAGAGGAGGACTAGCAAATGTTATCTTTTGAGAGTGACTACACTGAGGGTGCGCATCCCAATATCTTACGGCAGCTAATGGCAACCAACATGGTCCAGGAACCGGGTTACGGTTTTGATGAATTCTCCCAGCTGGCAAAGGAAAGAATTCAAAAGGCGCTGGGGCACCCAGAAGCACAGATTGAATTTCTAACTGGGGGAACCCAGACCAATCAAGTTGTCATTGATGCGATGCTGACGCAGTACCAAGGCGTCATCGCGGCTGAAACGGGGCATATCAACGTGCATGAGGCCGGAGCCATTGAAGCAACCGGACATAAAGTCTTGGCCCTGACAGCTAAGGATGCCAAGCTCGACGCCCAAACCGTTGACCAGTACATCCAGACCTTCGACCAGGACGAGAATCGTGATCACATGGTTTTCCCAGGAATGGTTTACGTTACCTACCCGACAGAATTCGGGACCTTGTACTCGCGGGAAGAATTGGCCGCCTTGCACGCGGTTTGCCAAAAGCATTCCATCCCACTGTACATTGATGGTGCGCGGCTCGGTTATGGCCTGATGAGCGCGCAAGCTGACCTCAAATTTAGTGATTTACCCGACTTGTGTGACGTCTTTTACATCGGCGGGACCAAGCAGGGAGCCTTATGCGGGGAGGCAGTAGTCTTTTGTCACCACAATGAGCCCGACCATTTCCTTACGATTGTCAAGCAGCACGGGGCCCTGTTAGCAAAGGGGCGGCTGCTCGGCGTTCAGTTTGCTGAACTGTTTAAGGACGACCTCTACTTCAAGCTCAGTCAGCACGCCGACAAACTGGCAGCAAAAATCAAGCGGGGCTTCCTGAATAAAGGCTACCGGCTTTACCTCGACTCGGTCAGCAACCAGCAATTCTTCATCGTCGACAACCAAAAAATTGCCGAGTTAGCAAAGAAGGTGCGCTTTGCCCGCTGGGAAAAGTATGATGACCAGCACTCGGTCATCCGTTTTGTCGCCTGCTGGGCCACCCCGGCGGAGAGTGTCGACCAATTACTGAAGTTGATTTAAAACTAAAAAGCTCCAGCTTGCCGTGAATGTAACGGCGAGCCGGAGTCACTTCATTAATCGTCCCAGACCTTCTTGGCAACGTTGAATGCTGACCAGGCATTCGGCCAGCCAACATAAAAGGCGAGTTGGGTAATCATTTCAGCAATTTCTTCCTTGGTAATCCCATTTTTCTTTGCGGTTTGCATGTGGTAGGGAAGCTGTTCAAAAGCGCCCTTAGTGATTAACGCAGTGACGGTGAGAAAACTCCGGTCACGGGGACTCAGTTCCTTTTCCCGGGACCAAACCTGTCCGAAGAGAACATCATCATTCAGTTCCGCAAATTTCGGAGCAAAAGCACCCAGTTGATCACGGCCAGCAGTTTGTTTCTTTGCCATAAGAAAAACTCCCTTCAAAACTATTTCTATACTTTTACTATAAACCGCCAGGTGCAAAATGAAAAATACCAATATCAAGTAATTACCTATTCAAAAATTGAATTTTAAACCAATAGTGGACAAGAGCCACAACAAAAAAGGAGGAGATCCTATCGAAAACTTATACTTGAATAACAGCTACCTACGTGAGCAGGGATGTACGATTACTCACGTATCAGCGGACCGACGGTGGATCAGTCTTGACCAAACCATCATCTATCCTGGTGGCGGTGGGCAACCTGCCGACCAGGCGAAACTGTTGATTAACGAAGAATGGTACCAGGTAGTTGAAATCAGACGCGGCCAGGAGGACGGGATTAGCTACAAGCTGGACCGACCAATCGTGGGTGATGACCAGGCGGCGTTCATCCAGATTGACTGGGCCTTCCGCTACCAAAACATGCGTTATCACACTTTACTCCACATTATTTCCGGCTACTTGTACCGCAAATACCATGCGTTAGTCACCAGTAGCGGGATAATGTCAGACCACGCCCGACTCGAAGTCGAATTTCAGGAGGACAATGTCCCGAGTGAGTTTGATCCGGAGCTAATTACGCAAAATATCCAGCAACTAATTAAAGACGACTTCCCGGTTACCACCGCGACAATTGACCGAAATACTTTGAACGAAGAGGACCTGATTAGGACGTACACCAACCTGATTCCTAAGTCAATTACAAACGTCCGCCTGGTCAAAATCGGTGACTTCGATGAGCAAGCATGTGCTGGCACTCATGTGGCTTCAACCGGAGAGGTAGGGAACTTTAAGTTTATCCAGTTAAAGAACAAAGGGCGGCTAAAGAAACGCATTAAAGTACAAGTTTTATAGGGGAGGAATGTGAATGGCAAAAAACGTTGTAAGTAAAAAACTTCGCCGGTCAATGACCCCGCTGCAAATGGAAATGATCGGCATTGGCGGCTCTATCGGGGTTGGCCTCTTCATGGGTTCAACCTCAACGATTAGGTGGACTGGTCCTTCAGTAGTGCTCGCCTACCTGTTTAATATAGTGGCTAAAGTAAACTAAATCAGCTATAATGTTTAACAATCAGTTATTAGGAATACTTTTTAATGTGTTCACTAATTTCTTTGCAAATTTCTTCACGGTTGAATTCCATGAACCAGTGACTAGCGTCTAATTCGACAAATTGATATGGGCCACTGATATATTGGCGGTTTCGCTCAACACCACTCCTAGCAATTGCCAAATCTTGATTGCCCCAAATAAATTTGGTTGGTACAGTGATCTGTTTGTAATTAATTTGCGGTAGTTGGAGAAGAGCGCGATACCAGTTAACAACTGCTGTTAACGCGCCTTTTTCTGAAAAGAGATCTAGGTAAGTGTCAATCGTTGTTTGTGGGAACCCGGTCCATAGTTTTCTTAATACTCGGTAGTGAAATGCACGAAGAATTAGTTCTGGAATGTACTTATGCTGGAAGGTATGAACATAATGCCCCTTTTCCTTTTGGACAGGATCATTTTCTAATGCCCAAATGTATGCTGGCCAATTAGGGACAGAAAGAGCAGTCCAGGACTTCAATAGTTGTGGATAGAGGGTGGCGGTTGTCCAACCAACAACTGCTCCAATGTCATGACCTACTAGGTGAAATTTTTGTTGAAAACCGAAAAAGTGAGCTAACGCAACAACATCAGCAGCCAGTAACTTCATCGTATAATTTTGGACACCTGCTGGCCTAGCCCCAGCAGAATAGCCGCGTTGATTAGGGGCAATTACCCGGTATCCCTGATTTGCTAGTTCAATCATTAATGGTTCCCACATTAGTGAACTTTCGGGGAAACCATGGAGTAACATCACCAGGTCACCTTTATTATCCAGTCCAGCTGTCCGAACCGTGAATGTTTGCTGATTGACAGTGATTTGTTGGATTGTTATTTGATTCATTTTAGACACCTTTCTAACATTATCTTTATAATCATTTTAGTGAGAAATAATTAACGTTAGTCGGACAATGAAGAGGGAATTGTCTATGCAAAAACGAGCCGAAGAGAAATAAGTGATTTTTTCTTCGTTAAAGGAAGCATTATTACAGTTATTAGACCAAAAGAGTTTTGAAAAAATTACGATTAGCCAGTTGGTAACAACTGCCGGTGTGGCAAGATCAACTTTTTATCGGCACTTTACAGATAAATTAGATTTTGTCCGTTTTTTAATCCAACAGGAATTAACTGCCTTTGATCAGCAGTATCATCCCCAGACAATTAAAGAACGGTTTCAAAAGGAGTACATGCGAGAAGTGTGGCGTTACTTATTGCGTGACCAACGAGCAGTTTTAGGGCTTGAAAGGGCGGGGCTTTCATACCTCTACTTGGAAGAGCTGAACAAACATTTATTAACTCTATACCCATACACCATGACGACAGAAGAACAGATTGAGCTATTTGGTCTTGCAGGCGCCCAGTACAACATTATCTTTAATCTTTTCGTGAAAAAGCATCATTAATCAAGGAGGAAGATGAACTATGCTAACTGACCAAGAAATTGATAGTATCCGGGCATTTAACCGGCACTACACCCAAGTCTTAGGAGTATTGAACAAACGGACCTTCGATACCGATCTGACTTGGCCGGAAGGGCGGATCTTAATCGAAGTAGCGGTTAACCACCTCGATACCCCGATGGCAGTCACCCGGGCCCTGCACCTGGATAAAAGTTATGCCAGTCGGACAATTAAACGGTTGACAGACAAGGGGATCTTACAAAAGACACCGTCACCAACGGATTCACGGTCGATTAATATTTCACTGACTGAACATGGGCGTGCGGTATTTGAAGATATTAACCAGAAATCTAACGACCTGATCAAGAAGATGATTGAAGACCTTTCGCCCGCGGAACAGGAAGAATACTTTCAAAGCATCAAGGCCATTAATAGGTTACTTTTCAAGAAAGGGATGAACTAGGCATGTGGCAGACGAAACGATTCAATGAATTAACGGTAACTGATCTTTATCAAATCCTCGCATTACGAGCACAGATTTTTGTGGTTGACCAACAGCGTATTTACCAGGATCCTGATGATCGGGATCAAAAGGCAATTCACATTTTTAACCGTGACGAAGACGGAGACATTGTGGCTTATGCCAGAGTATTTCTGAAGGATGATTTGGTATCGTTTGGCCGGGTGGCGACGAGCGCTAAAGTTCGTGGTCAAGGGATTGGCGGCCAGTTGTTGGATAAAATTATGCAAACAATCCAACAAGAGCTCCCAGGTAGACAGATTGAAATTGAAGCCCAGGTCCAAGTTGAAGATTTTTATAAACGAGTCGGCTTTGTTAGTGAAGGTGAGCCGTTCATTTATAAGTCCACGCCGCATATCAAGATGGTGCATGAGCCGATGTAGCTACTTTAGCTCTACCGTCGAACGGTTTTTGAGCTTGAATAGGAGCGCAAAGGCAATAATATTGAGAAACGCAATCGACCAGAAAGACCAGTGAAAACCCTGGAGAACTGAAGCGGGCATCGAAAGCTGGTGGGCGATGCCGTGTTTTTGGCCGAGTGCTTGCAAGCTAGCAGCCATCGCATTAGCAAAGGCATTTCCAATTTGGTTCATGTTGACCATCAGGGTATTACCGAAAACCACGTACTCCTGCGAAAGGGCATTTAGGCCGTAGACACTGACCGGAGAGTAAGCTAGGTTAATCCCTCCGCAGCGAATGGCATAGAAAGCCGTTACGGTGAAAATACTGGTAGTTGGTGAGTAAAAAGCCATTGGGATTGTTGTCAGCAAGCCGATCCCAAAGCCGAGGAAGGCGACCCTCTTAATCCCAATTTGGTCATAGAGCCGTCCAGCGATTGGCGAAACCACCATCATCACGAGGGCGCTCGGGATTAGCATCAAACCAGAGACGGTTGGCGTGACCTTTAAGACGTTCTGGTTAAAGAGCGGCAGCATCAGCTCGGTTGCCATTAAGGACGAGGTATTAAGGAGGGCCAGGGTTGCGCCAAGCCGGAAGGAAGGTGCCTTGAAGACCCGCATTTCCAGCAATGGCTTTTTGAGCTTGAGCTGGCGTTTGACAAAGTAAACCATGATGGCGATTCCGGCTACCTGGAGAGCCACAGTCAGCCAATCTAGCCGCCCAGTTTCGCCAACGCGGCCTAGACTGTATAGCAGCATTGCTAATCCCGCCATGGAAACTAAAACGGAGGGAACGTCAAGAGAAGAAGGCTTAGCTGGGACCACGTTTTTAACGAATAATTGGGTGGCAATCAGGACAACGATGCAGACTGGAATCAAGATAATAAATAGCATCCGCCAGCTAAAGTAGTCGACGATGATTCCGGAAACGGTGGGGCCGGCAGCCGGTCCGAAGTTAATGATAATTCCTGCCAGGCCCATCACGGTTCCCCGGTGCCGCGGTGAGAAAAGCAATGCCAAGACATTAGGAACCAGTGGCATGGTAATACCAACGGAAACGCCTTCAATCAGCCGCCCAATTAGTAAGAGGGCGAAGTTCTGTGCCAGTGCTGAGATAACGGTCCCAACGAGGAAAATCAGCATCGTAATGGAGAAAAGCGGTTTTAACTTAACCGAATTAGTGAGATAGGCGGCTAGCGGCATGGTAATTCCAGCAGCTAGCATATACCCAGTACTGAGCCATTGAACGGTCATTTCGCTAACGTGGACTTCAGCCATAATTGTCGGCAGACCATTATTGAGCAGTGTTTCGGAAAAGGCAGTGATAAAGCTCCCACAGAGCAGGGTAATCACCATTAGAATCTTATTTTGACGAGACATAATAACTCCTTTCAAAGAAAAAGAGCTGGACAGGAATTAACTTCCTTATCCAGCTCTTATTTTTTCGCCCGCTGTTCTTGAGCGCCTGTTATTAAATTATCAGTATCATAGCAAAGAATGGTAGAGATTGCAAACTGAATTTGGGATAAGAAAATCAGCAACTCACCCGCCAATGTTGACCGCCCATTGAGAAAACAACGTATTAGTGACCCCAAGTTAATACAATGCTAACTGAGGTGAGAGAAATGTTAATAACAACCCAAAATTTAACTAAGAAGTATGGTAACAAAATCGCTGTCGATCAGCTGGATTTAGCGATTCCCCAAGGAGCATTGGTTGCATACTTGGGAACAAACGGCGCTGGCAAGTCAACTACCATTAACATGCTGGTGGGCCTGCTAAAACCGACTGGCGGAATCATTTCCTACGCCAAGGACTTAAAAATCGGCGTTGTTTTCCAGAATAGCGTGCTGGATGATAACTTAACGGTCAGTGAGAATTTACAGAGCCGGGCGGCAATGTACCAGGGTATTGAGCAAGGCTGGATTGAGCGCCTAGCAAAGATGATGGGGCTGACTAAGTTCCTTCACCAGCGGTACGGAACCCTGTCCGGTGGTCAGAAAAGACGGGTCGATATTGCGCGGGCACTGTTAAACCATCCCAATTTGCTGTTTCTGGATGAACCAACAACGGGTCTTGACATTCAAACGCGCAACGTCATTTGGGGGCTTTTACAAAAACTGCAGCACGAGCAGGGGCTGACGATTTTTCTGACGACCCACTACTTAGAAGAGGCCAGTAACGCGGAATTAATCTATATTCTGGAAGAGGGTAAGGTACTGGCAACCGGTTCGGCAGCGCAATTAAAACAACAATACGCGCAGAATTCATTGCTGATGACCTTCAAGGATGACACAGTACCTGAAAGAGCCAAGTTGGTTGACCACCGGCGCTATGCAATTAACGGAATTGACCATGAGCAAGCTCTGACGCTCCTCGACCATTACCGGAGCAGCTTAGAAAATTTTGAATACCGGCAGGGCGACCTGGATGACGCTTTTGTCAACATTACCGGAAAGGAGATTCAATAATGGCAGCTTTAATTTACCGTAATCTCAAACTATATTTTCGTAACCGCATGGGTGCTATGATGTCGTTACTAGGAGCTCTGATTGCATTCTTTATTTATATTGGTTTTCTGAAAGAAAATTTAGTCCAAGAATGGCAAAGAGTCGCTAATGCAAATCAGGTCTTAGATGCCTGGATGATGGGTGGTATTTTAACAATTGCCGGGGTCACTACGGCCTTTGGCGCCTTAGGGCAGTTAGTAAGCGACCGGGAAGGTAACCGCTATCAGGATTTTCAGATGACAGCACTGAAGCAGTGGCAGCTCGCGATTAGTTATTTTATCAGTGCCTTTTTAATTAGTTTGATTATGCAACTGGTGTCTTTTGTCATCATGGCAGTCTACTTTAAAGTGACTGATAACTTGACGATCAAGTGGGAAGATAGTGGTAAACTCCTGCTAGTTTCGCTACTGGGCACATTTGTCGCAACCGTCTTTTGCCAGATTATTATCGAATTCATTCACAGCCACGTTGTCTTTAACCGAATGTCGGCCTTGATTGGAACTGGAATTGGGTTCGCAATTGCCACTTATATGCCAGTGGGCGCATTATCAGCGTTTAGCCGCCATTTGGTCAAGGTCTTTCCAAGTTCTTACATTGCCAGCAGCTTTCGTGAACTGCTGATTGGAAACAAAATTCCGGCAGTAGTTCGGCCAGAGCTCAATGACTACTTAGGGATCAAGCTAACGGTGTTTAAGCATTCTTTGAGCCTGTCACAAAACCTGCTGTTGGTCACAATCGTAAGTTTGCTTGGTCTTGGTTTGCTAATTATCGTTAATCATTTAAAATATAAGCAGCATTAACTTATTCAGGAGGTTTCCGTAAATTGAAAGTTCGGTTTCAAAAGGCGGACCTAGAGCCGGGAAAACTTACAGTAATTGTCGAGAGTTCTGCTAAAACGGCACGCGTTGACCACCTTCTTAATTATTTAAAAGCGTTTGAGAGTAACTCAGCAAAGAAGCTGCCAATCAAGACGCCTGACCGCTTTATGATTATTAAGACGGCCGACTTAGTGATGGTCGAAGTCAATCAAAATGAGCTCTCATTTTATACTACCGCTCAAGTTATTAAGTCGGTGGGCAAATTGAAGGATGTTCACACCCGGCTAACAGCGCCTAACTTTATCCAAGTTTCGCGCTTTGCCATCATCAACATGGATTACTTGCAGGCAATCGAGAACGGCTTTTCGGGAACGTTAGTAGCCAGACTCGAGATGGGTGTCAGAACAACGGTTAGTAGACGGTACGTGCCGGTAATTAAGCAATACTTAGGCTTGTAGTGGGGATTTCACAGATGAAGAGAATTTTAAAACGATTTTTAAAAGGTTTGGCGATTGGGTCAACTACATACTTAGTGCTTTTAACCATTCACTTCCAACCGATGTTGCCAACGGCATTTAATACTATCAGCGTCATGGTCATCAGTGGGCTAATTGGCGTGGCAACGTTTATCTTTCAAACGGACTTAAACTATTTTGTGGCGTTAATCGTTCATTTTATAATTACGGTTCTGCTGGTGGCAGTTATGATTGTCGTCAACCACTGGGGAATCACTTTACAGTCGTTGTGGTTAATCGTGATTGCCTACGTGGTTATTTGGATTGTCCTTCGGCTCCAGCAAGAGCGTGATGTTCGAGAGATTAACGCAAAGTTGAATAAGCGGAAATAATGGCAAAGATGAGAACGAGAAATAGGCCCGAAATTAGCTGATAGGCTGATTTCGAGTCTTTGTCTTTTGACGCGGAAGAAGTTGGTTAAAACGGTTGAGTTAATTTTTAGGCCCTTACTTATACCGCCTAATTTATTTTAAAATTACCGAACTCTCGGTTGGTACCTCGGAGCTAAAAGGGTTTACTAAACGAATAATAAAAAATAGTCAAAATAGTTCGTTCGCAATTATCTTTTTTATGCTATTATCATAACAGCATAAAGGAGGAATTAAACTTGAAGAATATTTATTTTAATCATGACGGTAACGTTGACGATTTGGTTTCCCTGTTGCTGCTGTTGCAGGCGCCGGACATTAAGCTGTTGGGGGTCGGCGTGATTGATGCAGACTGTTACGTTGATCCGGCCGTCATGGCGGCGCGCAAGATTATTGACCGCTTCAACCTGCGCGGTGACAAGCTGGAAGTTGCTAAGTCAGATTCACGTGCCCACCACCAGTTTCCGTCCAACTGGCGGCTGAGTTCCTTCTCGTTTAACGACCTGCCGATTTTGAATGAACCAGGGAAGGTAGAAACGAAGCAGGCGGCCAAGCCAGCCCACTTGGATATGCTGGACAAAATTAAAGCGGCCGATTCTCCGGTTACCCTGGTCATGACGGGTCCCCTGACCGACCTGGCCCGGGCCCTGGAGATTGACCCATCGCTTCAGGACAACATTGATAGACTGTACTGGATGGGTGGCAGCTTAGATGGTCATGGCAACGTCAATGAACCTGGCTTTGACGGGACCGCGGAATGGAATGCCTTTTGGGATCCCGAAGCGGTCAAGACGGTCTTTGATTCTGATTTAGATATTCAGATGGTCGGCTTGGAAAGCACCGAAGAGCTGCCATTAACGCCAGAATTACGCCGTCATTTCGCAGTCAACCGGCGTTACCCAGCATTTGACCTGGTAGGGCAGGGGTACTCGCTGGTTTTAGCTGACGAAGCGGACTCGACCTACTACCTGTGGGACGTGCTGACGACCTTGTCGAGCTTATACCCTGAAATTGTCGAATCGACGGTAGAAAAGGCCGCGATTGAAGTTAATGGACGCGGCGCTGGTCGGACATACAAAAGTGTTGAAGGTCGCGAACTGACATTGGTTACAAAGGCCGACCAGGAAAAATTCTACCAGCACTTCGATAAACTGCTGAAGAGTGCTCAGATGAAGTAGTGGTTGAACTGACTGAATTACGAAAATTAACTACCCTGTTTGTCAATGGAGCATTGATTTAAAGAAGTGGTCTACTAATCAGCTTTTAAGAGCTAGTTTAGTAGACCACTTTTTGGTAATGAGAGGATTAAGATAACAGCCAATCGATTACGTTAATTTGTTCAATTCCATTGTCATTGTAGTAACCATGATCTTCAGTTAATAACTTTTTGGGGAAATTATCATTAATCTGTTGAAACCCTTGTATTTCACGTTGATAGGTGTGTTCATCCTTAACGGAAAGGGAAACCTGATAATACTCCTTGATACCATCCTTAATTGCTACAAAATCAATCTCTAAATTACCTAATGAACCAACGTAAACCTCATATCCTCGCCGCAGTAGTTCTAGGTATACGATACTCTCTAGACGACTACCAAAGTTGGGGCGTTTAGTCCCTAATAGGTCAATTCGCAACGCTGGATCGACTGGATAATATTTTGAATTGATCGTTAAGTATTTTTTACCGTTAATATCATAGCGATCACATTTGTAGAAAAGATAGGCATCAGTAAAGTTCTTCAGATATGAAGTAACGGTTGCTGAGCTGGTTTTGACACCTTTAGAAGTCATTAACCCTGCTATTTTTCTTGGTGTGACCAAATTTCCAGCTGTATCCGTTAAATATTTAGCCAATTCTTCAACAAAGGAGGCGTTACCTCGTTCACGACGAGCAAGAATATCTTTGATTAACACGGTGTTAATAATGCCATCAATATAGTCGTGATAAGTTTGACTATCATTCAATTCAATAGCGAACGGGAAGCCGCCTCTTTCTAAGTAACGATCGAATGCTTGAACTTTAGAATCGTTATTCATGGTTGGTAAAAACTCTGCAAATGACAATGGGAAAACGTGAATTTCAATATAACGCCCGGACAACAGTGTCGATAATTCTCCAGAAAGCATAAAAGCGTTTGAGCCGGTCACATACAGGTCGACGTTCTTTTTAATAAATAAGCTATCAAGTATTTTTTCAAAGTGGGCGACGTTTTGGATTTCATCCAGGAAAATATAATTCATTTTATCTACAACTAGATGATTATTTAAGTAGTCATATAGCTCATGGTAGTCTTGGAGACTAGAAATCCCAAGATCTTCAAAGTTAAGATGGTGGATTTGGTCATCACCAACGCTAAATTCTTCTTTTAATCGCTGCATGTACATTTCTAAGATTGTAGACTTTCCCGATCGGCGAACTCCCGTTAATACTTTAATAATTTGCTTGTCGCGAACCAGGTCTAATCGTTGCATATAATTATCTCGTTGGATCATTTAGTTAACCTCTCATAAGTTTGAAATTACTTTTATAATTATGACAATTATACCATTAGTTTGAAATTACTTTTATACTTTTCGAGAAATTATCTAGAATGTAAAAGTATTTTCAAACTCATCAGAATTGCTTTTTTGGCCAAATCTTAACTAACTCTTTCATCAACGGTGTAACCGTTCTTCGCTGATCTTTTAAATAGGCAGCGTAAAAGGTGATGGTTGCTGAGTCATCAGTAATCGGCAGGGAAACACTGTCAGTGGTGTCGTAAGTACCATCCGGCTCAGTGATATTAGTCGTGAAAAAGGGAAAGTTGGTGTACTTGGTTAATTCAGTCAGGGCATCGTACTCGCTTTGATACAAGAACTTAGCGTCGGGAATATTATCTTGAATAACCTCTTTCCATAGTCCAATGTCAGAAAGAACAACAAAGCTTAATCCGGCCAGTTCCTTAAAAGTAACCTGCTGCTGGTTAGCTAGGTACATAAATTGATCCAAATTGGCAAAGAGATGTTCCTGGCCAATGTACCGTGACTCAATCAAATCAGTTTGAATTTCCTGATTGGTAATCACGAATGTATATTGATGGTCTAACAGACTTTCAGCAGCCTGAGCTTCTGGTAAGAGGTCTGATGCTACTTGATAATCAAGAGCAGACTGTTCATGCAGTCGCTCTAACAAAATCGATGGCCCAGGTGCCACGCTTGCAACTTTGAGGACCTGTTGACTTTGGGCGTAGTTTTTGATTTCAGTGATAAATTGCTGGTTAGCTTGGAGGAGCGCATTGGCTTTTTCAGCAGCTAACTCGCCCGTCTTAGTCAGACTAATTCTGTTAGGCTGCCGATCAAATAGCTGTACTCCCAACTCATCTTCTAATTTTTGCATCCCCCGCGTAACAGTTGGTTGAGTGACATTCAACTCAGCCGCTGTTTTCGCGAGGGTTTTGTATTTGGCAAACGTGACAAGTTCTTCTAATAGGTAATTATCAATCACTGATTATTCCCTCCATTCCTTACCTGTTTGTTAACTTCTTCAATGAAGGCATTGCCGAGCCGCGTCAGTTGATGATCCTTCCGCCAAATTAAGGTTGTTTGAATTGGGTGAAGGAACTGAAGACGGCGAAAATGGATATTACCGGATTGGTAGATCGGTTTATTAAAAGTCAACGCTAGCCCGAGTCCAGCATTAATCATCGCCCGCATATTGTAGTGCATGTCATAGGTACCAACAACCCGGTAGTCGACAACGTATTCATTCAGGTAAGAAAGCAATTGGGAGCTAGAGTCTAGCTGGTAGGGAATCAGCAGATCCTTTTCCTGCAAGTCAGCCGCAATAATCTCATTCTTTTGGTCAAATGGATGACCACTGGGGAAAGCGACGCCCCAGTAATCTTCAAACGGTAATGTCAGCGTATGGTATTCATTTAGTGGTTCATTGGTTGAAATTACACCAAAATCTAAGCTGCCACGATTAATTCCTTCGATAATCTGGTCCCCGTTAAGACTTTTATAGTCAATCTGGACACCATTTCCCTGGTTAATCAACTGTTTAAAGCTTGGCAATAGGTAATCATTCGCCTGATTTTCACCGGCACCAATACTTAATTCTCCAGCAAGCGTTTGGCCCTGCTGAAGATAGCTCTCTGTATTTTGAGATAGCTTGAGAATCTCCAAAGCACGGTGATACAGAAAGTAACCATCTTCGGTCAATGAAAGCTGGCGGGGCTTACGGATAAAAAGCTGAGTACCGAGTTCTTGTTCCAGATCTTGAATCTGTCGTGACAGAGTCGATTGTGAGATATGTAAATGGTTAGCAGCCTTGGTAATCCCGTGCTGATTGACAATCTCGACAAAGTAATTTAAAACGCGGAGTTCCATTCGTGGACACCTCTTTAGTAAGTTATTCCTTAATTATACAACGTTTATTTTTATAAATCGCTTTTAGTCATGCATTTCCATCTTTAATAACTGTTGTACATCTGAAATGACAGCTAATAGAATAAAATCATCAACAGAAATAATAACAAGAAAGGTTGGATATCATGACTGATTTATCAAATAAAGTAGTTGTAATTATGGGGGCTTCTTCAGGGATTGGCGCCGCAACCGCTCGCCAGCTAGCTAAAGATGGGGCTAAGCTGGTTATTACTGCTCGTCGGCTAGATCGTCTCAACGAAATTGCTAGTGAATTTCCGGAAGGGCAGGTCATTCCAGTTAAAGCTGATGTTACCAATTTTAAGGAAGTTCAAACTGCTATTAATATGGCAGTAGAGAAGTTTGGAAGAATTGATGTGCTCTACAATAACGCTGGAATTATGCCATTATCCCCATTAAGTGATGGGCATCGTGACGAATGGCAAAACATGGTTAACATTAATATTATGGGACCATTGAACGGAATTGCTGCCGCGTTGCCAATTATGAAGAAGCAGGGTCAAGGTCATATTATCACCACTGATTCCGTTGCCGGACACATGGTTGCTCCTGATATGGCAGTCTATTCAGGAACTAAGTACGCTACCCGGATTATTATGGATGGTTTACGAATGGAAGAAGCTCAAAATCATATTAAAACCACAATCATTACACCAGGGGCAACCCAAAGTGAACTAACCAGCCACATCAGCGATCCAGAAACAAGGAAGGTTAATACTGATTATTGGTCAAATGTTGACGGTTTAACTGCTGATCAGATTGCTCAAGCGGTTGAATTTGCAATTGCCACGAAGGATAACATGTCCGTTTCCGAGATGATCGTTCGGCCAACACTGCAATCAATGTAAAAGAAAGGGGGATCACCAATGACAGACAAACTAATTATTTACTATTCTAGTACGGGCTATAACCAACGTGTAGCTAACCTGATTGCTCAAAAGACTGGTGCTGATATATTTGAAGTTCAGCCAGTTAAAGAATACGATAAAAATATGTGGGCAGCTTGGGATGTCGCTAAAAAGGAACGTGAGGATAATAATTTGCCAGCACTCAAAACTGGCTATCCTGACATGAGCAAATATAAGCAGGTCTTCCTTGGTGGTCCCAGCTGGGGATTCACAGTTTCTAATCCTTTACAATCGTTCCTGAAGATGGCTAACTTTGCAGGGAACGATGTTTATCCTTGGGTAACCTATTATGATCACGATGAACAATATTTAGCTGATCTGAAAAGGCAGCTTCACAATGGCCAAGTTCATGACTTACTGGAACTAACTATGGGTACTTTGAACAACCAGAATCAATTGGAACAAACGATTGATCATTGGTTAACACAAATTTAAATTAATATTTCAAACACGTTAAGAGCTAGATAAAACAGGCAGGCCGTAAGATAGGTGCTGCCTGTTTTTTAAGTTACTATGACTTTAGAGCATAATCGCTCTTGCAATATAACTGTTTTACATCATCACCACTGCCACCTAAAATAATCACAGTTATCAAATTAAAGGTGGTCTGTGAAATGAGAATCGGTTTACGAAAGAAGTTAGTCTTGTTAATCGCGTTAATGAGTTACCTGCTAACCGCACTGGATAATTCGCTAGTCCTGACGAGTCTTACCAGGATTCAAGCTGACTTACACCTAAGTCAAATTTCACTATCCTGGATTCAGGATGCGTATGGTCTGGCCTTTGGGAGCTTTATCCTGCTTAGCGGGCGCTTGGGTGATATGTATGGGCGAAAATTAATGATGGAGATTGCCCTAGCTTTGTTTGCGGTTAGTTCATTGGTAACCGCAATTTCAACTGCTGCCGCAATGACGATTGCCTCACGCTTTGTTCAGGGGATGGGCGCTGCTATTTTAGCACCAACTTCACTGGCCTTATTGGTCGACTACTTTACAGAACCGATGCTTTCTAAGGCAATTGCTTGGTACAGTTCAATCGCGGGCCTGGGGATGAGTATTGGCTTGATCCTTGGTGGAATCTTGACATCCTACCTCAACTGGCGGGTTGGTTTCTATCTCAATGCTGCCGTTGCGCTCGGCTTATTCATTCTCTCGGTTAAAACGTTAGAGCAGAAGCAAGCGGCACAAGCTGATAGCCGGATTGATACTCTAGGGAGTCTGGCATCTGTTATCGGCAGTGGGTTGCTTGTTTACGCTGTCAACGGTGCTCGCCAAATGGCACCATTCATGATTGCCGCATTAGTAATCCTTGCCGGTCTATTTGTTATTGAAAAGCGAGTTGATAATCCAGTCCTGCCATTAAAGCTGATTGCTAACCGCGGACGGCTGCTAGCGGACTTGTCCCGAGCTTTCTTGGTCGCCGCTGCAATGGGCTTTTACTTTTTTGATTCAGAATTTTTGCAAGAGGTTTTACACTATTCGCCGTTGCTGACAGGATTGGCTTATTTACCAATGACAATTACGCTCTTTGTCGTCGCCATTCTGGTACCACGGATGGTCGAAAAACTAGATAATCAGGTCGTTCTCCTATCTGGAAGTGGCGCAATTATGTTAGCATTTGTTTGGGCAGTATTTGTTAATGGTAATAACTATTTGACAATTTTACTGGTTCCTGAATTGCTATTAGGGGTTGGTCAGGGACTAGCCTTAGCACCCCAAACAAACTTGGCAATCAATGGCGTGAAGCCACAAGAATCAGGAGCCGCATCCGGAATCCTTAACATGTTCCACCAACTCGGCGGAGTTCTTGGGATCGCCGTAATGGTTCAAATGGGAATTAAACTCGGCAATGGTCAGAATTTTGCAGGCCAATTCCATCTGGCAATGATTGCTGGCCTGGTAATCGCAGTCTTACTAGTTTTAATGAGCATCCTGATCTACTTTAATCATGAAGGGAGGAAATAACGTGGAATTACGAGTCTTAATGTACTTTGTCACGGTTGTCCAGGAGGGGAATATCTCAAAGGCAGCTAATGTCCTTCACCTTTCCCAATCCACCTTATCCCGCCAAATTCAAAATTTAGAGGAAGAGCTCGGTTCGATCTTATTAGAACGCGACCAGAAACCAATCGGCCTAACCGATAATGGGAAGTTTCTTTACTCCCGGGCCCAAGAGATGCTTCAAATTGCGAATAACACCACCGAGATTATCAAATCAAATGAGTTGGTAACCGGTGAGTTAGAGATTGGCGTTGGGGAGGACCGGATGCAAGAGCTAGTTGCGGAAACTTTTGGTACGCTCGTTCGGCGTTATCCCAAGATTAAAGTTAACCTGCATAACGTTGCTAGCGATTTAATTCCGCGTGAAATTAACCGGGGCATTTTGGATTTTGGCTTTGTCAGTAATCAAACTAACCTTGCTGACTTCCACCAATTACCCATTAACTACCAAGACCGGTGGGGGATCTTAATGAAGAAGGAGAACCCACTGAAGGTTAATGGGACGATTACCCCGACTGATCTAGCTAACTAGCGAATCATCTTAGCAAGGCAAAATGGGTTAATTAGGGGCTTTAAGGAGTAGTTAGGCAATGTTGTCAAACAAGTCCGGTTTGTTGGTACTTATGATATGACGGTTAGCATGCACTCGCTAGTTCGTAACGGGGTTGGCATGGCGGTTACTTTTGATCGTGACACATACCACCAAGAAAGTTCAGAGTTTACTTTTATTCCTTTGAACGACTTTACTACTGCGCCGGTAAAGCTGATTTGGAAGAAAGACCGTCCGCAGTCACAGCTGGAGCAACTCTTTATCAGTGAATTTCAACATGTTAAACCATAGTATACATTGAACGTATGCTTCTATACTAATCAAGTAATTTTCAATTCGTTGCCTGGTAGTTATGATATAGACAATCACAAAAGCAACCGAAAGGAAGTTAATCTAATGTCAAACAATGTGCCAACAGTAAAGTTAAATAACGGTGTCGAAATGCCAACGCTTGGTTTTGGGGTTTTCCAAGTTCCTGACTTATCTCAAGCTGAGCAGGCAGTTACGGACGCCATTGAAACTGGTTACCGCTTAATTGATACCGCTACTGCATACCAAAATGAAGAAGCAGTTGGTAAGGCCATTAAGAACAGTTCAGTTAACCGTGACGAGATTTTTGTTACTTCAAAACTGTGGGTTTCTGATTTTAACTACGAACGTGCTAAGAAGGGAATTGATACTTCTCTGCAAAAGCTTGGCTTAGACTACATGGACCTTTACCTGCTTCACCAACCATATGGTGATACAATGGGTGCATGGAGAGCCTTAGAAGAAGCGCAAAAAGAAGGTAAGATTCGGGCAATTGGTGTTTCTAACTTCTACGCTGACCAGTTGCAAGACTTAATGCTGACGATGCCAGTTAAGCCAGCTGTTAACCAAATCGAAGTTAACCCTTGGTACCAACAAGATGCTGAAGTTAACTTCGCCCAAAGTCAAGATGTCCGCGTTGAAGCCTGGGCACCATTTGCAGAAGGTAAGCACAACATCTTTACTAACGAAACCATTGCAGAAATTGCCGCAAAGTATGGTAAGAGCAATGGTCAAGTAATCCTGCGTTGGCTCTTACAACGTGGAATCACCGTCATTCCTAAGTCTGTTCACCAGAACCGGATGGCCGAAAATATTGATGTCTTTGACTTTGAACTTTCTGATGATGATATGAAGAAGATGGCTAGCCTCGATAAGAACGAAAGTCAATTCTTTGATCACCGTGATCCAGTTACCATTGAACAAATCTTTGGTTCTAGCTTAAAGCAAGTCCAAAACAGTGAAAAATAAGGAGGATCTTAATCATGGCTAATATTCCAACATTTAAACTCAACGACGGTAATGAAATTCCTTCATTTGGTTTTGGAACTTTCCAAATCCCAGCTGATGGCACGACCTACCAAGCAGTCAAGGATGCTTTAGCTGCTGGTTACCGGCATATTGATACTGCAACAGCCTACTTTAACGAACAAGAAGTCGGTAAGGCAATTAAGGATAGTGGTATTCCTCGTGATCAAATCTGGGTAACTTCTAAGCTTTGGCTCCAAGACTACGCTTATGAAGATGCTAAGAAGGCAATTGATCTTTCATTGAAGAAGTTGGGCTTGGACTACATGGATATGTACTTGATTCACCAACCATACGGCAAGGTCGATGAAGCCTGGAAAGCATTGGAAGAAGCACAAAAGGCTGGTAAGATTCGTTCAATCGGTGTTTCCAACATGACACCAAAGATTTGGAATAAGTTTGTTCCTAACTTTGACGTAATGCCAGCAGTTAACCAAGTTGAATTTAACCCATACTTCCAGCAAAAAGAATTGCGGCAAATCATGGCTAAGAATGGGGTTGCCCTTGAAGCTTGGGCACCACTAGGCCAAGGAAATGCAGATCTCTTTAAGGAACCAGTCATTACTAAGATGGCGGAAAAGTATGGTAAGGACGCTGGTCAAATTATCCTCCGCTTTGAACATCAAGAAGGAGTAACGGTCTTTCCAAAGTCAGTTCATGAAGCACGGATCAAGAGCAACATGGAAATCTTTGACTTTGAATTGAACTCCGCCGAAATGGATCAAATGCGGGCCCTCGATAAGGGCAAGGGAATGCACGATCCAGATGCACCGGGCGTTGAAGAAATGCTCAGTCAATATGATGTGCACGCTAATGATTAAAATTGAATATTGATAAGTTGAGGCCTGGGCGGAGCTGAAGTGCAACAAAAAAGTTAGACAAAATTGATTATTTAAGCTACCAAGGTATGATTTCGGTATTCAACCGGAGTCATACCTTTTGTTTTTAAGGAGATACGTTGGTAATTAAAGTAATGAATGTAT